>Ga0114899_1001430_pt1 | contig 14035 bp, 10 predicted proteins | sample MalvireepMed_215_FD_83497 | JGI IMG/M metagenome (GOLD analysis project Ga0114899, IMG submission 83497) | Marine viral communities from the Global Malaspina Expedition - Malaspina viral metaG DeepMed_215 | ecosystem: Environmental > Aquatic > Marine > Oceanic | place: Mediterranean Sea... | reverse complement strand
GCACCTGTACCCATGACTCTCTCCGCAAAAGAGAGTATAAGATCACAGTCACTATATTTCGTCCAGTTGTAATATCTATTGTTAACTCAGTTGGTCAATAAATGTTCGTGATCTTGCCCTGCCCAGATATCGACGGTAGTCAGGACGTGTGGGCCGCATTTGGTGAATTAGCGCTGCCGCTCACTGATGATTTAGATGTTCAAGTGGCGTTAAGGTATGAGGATTACGGCGGCAATATAGGTAGCACGGTAGATCCAAAGCTTGCAGTTTCTTACCGCGCCTCTGACACCTTGTCGTTTAGAGGCTCTATTTCTACCTCGTTCAGAGCGCCCACGGTGTTTTTAGCACAAGGTGGCGCAACCTCTTTACAGCAGATACTCGATCCCGTGCAAGGTGCGGTGGCTTTTGTTGCCGTGCGAACCTCGGGTAATGAAGAGCTGAAACCTGAAGAATCTACAGCGTACAATCTTGGGATTTCATTTGAGCCATTTAGAGACTTGTCGCTGGAATTAGATTATTGGAACTTTGCATTTGAAGACCTAATTATTCAGGAAAACGCACAGGCGGTATTAAATGCCGATCCTACTGACCCAGACCGAATTGTCCGCGCTGGGGACCCACTCACCGGGCCATTGCTTCAAATTAACAACACCTATGTTAATGCAAGCGAGCTAGAAACGTCTGGTCTGGACTTTGTTGCCAGCTATAAACTGGAAACGGAGGCGGGGAGTTTTACGCCCTCACTGAACGCTACCTATATTACTAAGTACGACCTAAAGGATCCTCAAGCCGGTAATATTGATGGCGCGGGTAGACGTAACTTCAACAATATAGGTGTCTCTTCTCCAGAGTTGCGTATGAACCTGGGTTTAGCATGGCAGCATGACATTCATGCCGCGAACCTATTTGTACGCTATATCTCGTCTTACGATGATGACCAAAATTGTTCAGATGGCACCGCTAACTTAACGGGTTGTGCCGACGGCTTTTATGAAATTGACAGTCATGTCACGGTAGACGCGCAGTACAATATAGACTTAGGGGCGTTATTTGAAACCTCGCAAAGTTATGTGTTGTCGCTAGGTGGAATCAACCTGTTTGACGAAGATCCTCCACAATTGTTTACCAACAGTGGTTTCGACTCCAAAGTTCATGATCCTAGAGGTCGTCAAATATATGCGCGCCTTGCAATAGAGTTTTAATCATAACAAGCAAGATACCTAACACAGAAAGTATAAATACCGGCACAGGGTGCCGGTATTTTTTTGTAAACAATTCGCCCCAAGCAAGGAAGTCGAATCTTTTTCTCGTCTACTGAATTTTACCTAAGGCTGGTTTACAGTGTTTATTGGCTTAAATGGAGATTGAAGGAATCACCCATGGCGAACAAATTAACCTCATCAGAAGTTCAACACGCGTTATCGACATTAAATAACACGTTGGAGGAAGGTCAAACTTGGCAACTTGAAAACAATGCCATTGTAAAAACCTTTACCTTTAAAAGTTTTATTCGTGCATTTGGTTGGATGTCTCAAATTGCTATTTGGGCAGAAAAGCTTAATCACCACCCCGAATGGTTTAACGTTTATAACCGTGTAGAGGTAAAATTATCAACACACGACCTTAATGGGCTTAGCGATTTAGACTTTAAACTTGCAGATAAAATGGAAAAGTTATGTGATTAATGTCGGGGATGGCGAACAAAAGCGCGCTGAATCGTACGTTCATTGTACATAATGCTGATTAATTGCGCATACAGTCAGAAAAATGAAATATTTCCTCTTGTGGCTCTTGTGTTAGTAAAGTCCCTATGTATAATACGCACCACGTTGAAGGGAGGCAGCAAGAAACGCTGACACCAACAACGAATTTTCTGGCGCGGGATGGAGCAGTCTGGTAGCTCGTCGGGCTCATAACCCGAAGGTCGTAGGTTCAAATCCTGCTCCCGCAACCACAGAAAATGAACGATATATCTACTTAGTTGCCTAATAGATAATAGCAGGTCAAGTAAGTAAAAGTACAGACGCGGGATGGAGCAGTCTGGTAGCTCGTCGGGCTCATAACCCGAAGGTCGTAGGTTCAAATCCTGCTCCCGCAACCACATTTAAGCCCTGGCATTTGCCGGGGCTTTTTTGTCTCTCTTTCTTTTTATTTTATGACTTTTTTGCTGCATGTTATCTCTACGTGACAGCTTGTCTTCAGTGGCTTTCATGCCAGTATCTCGTTATAAAGTAAGTCCTATTTTTATCAAATGATGCGTACCGAGTTTGACTCGTTGTCTATACTTTTTTCTTCTCGCACTTTGAATAATCATTTATTACATGGTAAAAGTCTGTTTTATTATACTAAAGAATAATGCGGTGCCTGCTATTTGCTTCGTCAACAAACCACTTAGTGGAAGCAAAATTCAGAGTTAACAGCGTGTCCCTAAAAAGAAGTAACAAAAATAATTGCTATGATATTTAACTATTTTGATGTTGGGCCTGAAGTTACACTCTTAAGCGGGCATTACGATTACGCCTTAGTAGGGCTGTCCTTGTTCGTTGCTATTTTTGCTGCTTTCATGGCGTTTAATGTCGCCACCCAAGCCTCTGAAACCACAGATCGCATTCGACGATATTCGCTGTTGTGCGCTGGGAGTATTGCTTTAGGCGGCGGCATTTGGGCCATGCACTTTCTTGGCATGCTGGCGTTCGAGCTTTGTACGCCGGTGAACTACGATGTCACCATTACCTCTCTTTCTGCGATCCCTGCTATTGCTGCAGCATGGGTGGCGCTGCGCTTATTGACCCAATCGCATATTACCTTTTTACAAATTCTTTATGGTGGCGTATTGGTCGGTGCTGGTATCGGTACCATGCATTACAGTGGCATGGCGGCGATGGAACTTGCACCTTTATTAAGGTACGACCTTGGTTTATTTGCCCTGTCCATTGTGGTTGCTGTTATTTTGGCAATGATCTCTTTAGCCATAAAGTTCGGAGTAAGTAAAAACAAGAACAATAGCCGCAATTTTTCAGGTGTATTGTTAGCCTCTGTGGTAATGGGGTTAGCCATTGCAGGTATGCACTATACTGGTATGGCAGCCGCGCGGTTTGTTCTACCTCCGGGGATGGAGCTAAGCACGCAGAGCGCGAGTATATCGGTTTATTTGGCTCTCTCTGTAGCCATGGTGACTGTTACCTTAATCGCGATTGTGCTTGGCTTAACGTTATTGTTTAAATATAAAGATGTCACTTTACGGGCCATTGCAAGTGAGAGAGTGCAGCGAGCAATAACAGATACCGCAGTTGATGCCATTCTTACCCTGAATGACAAAGGCCTCGTGCAAACTGCTAATCCAGCGGTTGAGAGTTTATTAGGTTACACACCGGAAGAACTCATAGGTCGCCCCGCCGAACTGCTTATTCCTGAAGATCGCAAGCATATTTATAATGACGACTTTTTTGCACAAAGAAGTGTGCCAATGCAGCAAATTATTGGCACCAGTAGAGAAGCAAAAGTGGTTCATAAAAGCGGTGAACACATTCCGGTTCAAATAGGGATTGGTTACACGAAAATTGATAATAAAGCGATTTTTGTTGGCTTCCTATCAGATTTGCGCAAACGCAAAGAAATGGAAAATGCCTTACGAGAAAGTGAGACAAAGTTTCGCAGTTTTATTTCGAATATTCCGGGTATTGCCTATCGGTGCTTAAATGAAAACGGTTGGCCCATGCTATTTATTAGCGATGCTGTTGCCGATATAACCGGATACAGCGCACAGGATTTCTTGTTGCCCTCACCAATGATGTCTTTTGACGAGCTCTATCATCCTGATGATCTTGATAAGGTTGCTGGTGGCAACGAAGAAGACGGCGAGTTCAGCTTAGAATACCGAATTATTACTAAACAGGGTGATGTAAGGTGGGTCATTGAGCATGGCGTTCACGTGAAAGATGAGCAGGGTAAGGTTCTGCATATAGACGGTTTTATCTCAGATATTACGGCCCGAAAAGAAATGGAAGAAGAACTTCGGGTAGCCAAAGAAAATGCAGAACAAGCGGCCGCGGCCCGCACCACCTTCTTAGCGAATATGAGCCATGAAATTCGTACTCCCATGAATGCTATCATTGGCTTTAGCGATTTAATGTTAGCGGAGGATATGCCGGTGGAGCAGCACGGGCATTTAACGACCATTAATCGCTCTGCACGCTCCCTGTTGCATCTACTCAACGACATTTTAGACAGCGCCAAGCTAGACAAAGGTAAGCTTGAACTTGAATACCGTGATTTTGTGCTAAGGGAAGAAGTGGATACGGTGGTGTCTACATTCTGGCTTGAGGCAAAGCGTAAAAATATCTCATTACAAGTGACGGTAGATGATGACGTCAGCGAAGCTTACTCGGGCGTGCCAGAGCGATTACGCCAGGTATTGAACAACCTTATCGGAAACGCAGTGAAGTTTACGGCTAAAGGGGCGGTGGAATTAAACGTTAAGACGGATACGGAGTTTGTCTATTTTAGTGTTAAGGACTCAGGAATTGGCATGTCCAAGGAGCAAGTCCAACGTGTGTTTGAAGCCTTCTCACAGGCCGATGCTTCCATGAGTAGAAAGTATGGCGGCACCGGCTTAGGTACCACTATTTCAAAGCAATTGGTTGAACTGATGGGCGGCACTATTTGCGCTGAGAGTGAATTAGGTGAGGGCAGTAAATTCACCTTTAGATTGCCGTTAACTCCCGCCACTGCGCCGAAAGCAGAGGTAGAAGGGAAACCCCTACAGTTGCCCGCTATGCATATGCTTATTGTGGACGATATTGCACAAAATATTGATTTACTGTCTCTGCTCTTAACCCGATCAGGCCACCAGGTAACTGTAGCCAGAGATGGGCAAGAAGCCTTGTCTAAAATGCAAGACGACAGCATTGATATTGTACTAATGGATTTACAAATGCCCATTCTCGACGGGTTAGAGGCGGCCAAACGTAGACGGGAGTACGAAAGGGATAATAAGCTTTCTCCCTTACCTATTGTCGCCCTTACTGCCAGCGTATTGGTGCAAGACCGCCATGCTGCTACAGAGGCGGGAATGGAAGGTTTTGCAAATAAGCCTATTGATTATCCTGTGCTTACCAGAGAAATTGCGCGGGTTATGGGGCTAAAAGAAAATGAGTTGGCTGCTAGCCCTATTGAAGCCTCCTCGCAGAAGCCAAAGAAAACCTCACGCTCTACCGTGAAGGTCGTCGACATGGATAAAGCGCTACAATTGTGGATAGATAAAGAGATTTATCTGCGAGAGGTAAATCGGTTTATAACCTCAAGCGAAGAGAAAATAAAAGCCATTATCACCGCCATCATAGAAGGAAACGTGGAAGATACCGCTATGCTAGCCCATGGCATGAAAGGGGTAGCCGGTAACTTAAGCATGACCACCTTGTTTTCCATATGCCGAGATATTGAGCAAAGCGCGAAATCAAAAGAACTCGATATTGGCTTAGTAGAACCCTTACGTCATGCTTTCGCGGATTTAAAAGCGTGGGTGGTCACTCAAGAAGCTGACAAAACACAAGATACGAATGCACAGATTAATACCAATGAGTTGGTCAGTCATCTTAAACAACTAAGTGACAGTGTTAAGCAAAATATGCTTGATGAGGAAGAACTTAGTACACTTGCAGCTATGACTGTTGGTTCGTATAAAGAAGAAGTATCCGCTATATTATTAGATATAGATGAGTTCGAATTTGAAAACGCAGAAGTAAGAATTCAAGCGTTGATTAATTTAATAGACAAGAGTTAGCCCCGCCCTATGTTACGACAATTATCGGAACCCACGCTTTTATTAGTCGATGATGAGCCAGTAAACCTTCGTGTGCTAAAGCAACTGTTAGCTTCAGATTATCAACTTATTTTCGCTAAAAATGGCGAGGAAGCTATTCGCTTAGCGGCTGCACGACAGCCGAACCTAATTCTTCTTGATATTATGATGCCTGGTATCACGGGCTATGAAGTGTGTAAAACCCTAAAAGCGAACAAAGAAACTCAGCATATCCCAATTATTTTTGTCACCGCGCTAAACGATGAACACGATGAGGCTGAAGGCTTTGAGGTAGGAGCGGTAGATTACATAACGAAGCCAATCTCACCGTCTGTGGTTAAAGCTCGTGTGAAAACCCATTTGTCGTTAGTCCAGTCTGAAGAGCTTATGCGCACTAGGCTACAAGTTGTGCAACGGTTAGGGCGCGCCGCAGAATACAAAGACAATGAAACCGGCATGCACGTGATGCGAATGAGTCATTATTCAAAAATTCTAGCCACGGCTTATGGTTTCAATGAAGAGAAAGCCGAAATATTGCTTCATGCTGCGCCCATGCATGACATCGGTAAAATTGGTATCGCCGACAGCATTATGCTTAAACCCGGTAAACTGACTGATGAAGAATTTGCCGAAATGAAAAAGCACCCAGAGATAGGCGCGGAAATACTCGGCGAATGCGATTCAGACTTACTTAAAGTGGCAAAGTCCGTGTCTTTAACTCACCATGAAAAGTGGGATGGGACAGGGTACCCCAATGGTCTTGAAGGTGAAGATATTCCTATTGAGGGGCGTATTTGTGCGGTGGCGGATGTGTTTGATGCGCTGACAAGTAAACGCCCTTATAAGGAGGCATGGAGTGTAGAGAAAACCTTAGACTTTATGGACAGTCAGAAAGGCAAGCACTTCGATCCTGCGTTGATAACCTTGCTGCACCAAAACTTAGACGCCATCCTCGAGATTAAAAATAAGTGGGTTGATGAAGACTAATCCGATGTGCGTGTTGCTTAATGTACTTACGATCAGTATAATGCCCCCATTACGCGATGGTAGCGGGCTCCCTCAGTGTTAAGGAAAGTAACGCTTCCATTCTTAGCAAACTATCGCCTAACGGTGTTTTTACCCATAAGTTTGCAACTGCCAGCGCGGCAGGTATGGGTTCAGTATTTTAATAAAAGCCCCGCTAGTCCGGGGCTTTTTGTTGTATTAAAACCTGGAGTCAGCCTCGCTGAACTGGGTGATGACAGGTGGGCGTAAGCCCTTTTTTTGTTTTTGGAGGTTTGCATTGGCGAAACTTGAAGAAAAACTAACCGAAATGCTAGAGCCGGGTGTTGAAGCACTGGGTTTTGAGTTGGTTGGCATCGAGTTTGTACGAGCGGGGAAACATTCGATTCTTCGTGTTTTTATTGATCATGAAAACGGTATTACCGTAGATGATTGTGCAGATGTTAGTCATCAAGTGAGCGCAATTTTGGATGTTGAAGATCCAATTAGCACCGAATACAACTTAGAAGTGTCTTCACCTGGTATGGACAGACCGCTTTTTAAAGAAAAGCATTATGTTGATTCAATTGGTGAAATCGTTCAGGTTCGATTATCAATGCCGATGGATGATAGACGTAATTTTAAGGGCAAAGTGCTGGCATGCGAAAATGGCATAGTCAGTATCGAAGTGGATGGCCAGCAGTTCCAGTTAGCTGTGGCTAATATCGAAAAAGGTAACGTTGTTCCCACTTTCGATTAATGGAACAGCAATGCTTTCATCGACGAAAGCTTTAGTGAGGCGAAAATGAATAAAGAAATTTTGTTAGTGGCAGAAGCCGTTTCAAATGAAAAACAAGTGCCTAGAGAAAAGATTTTTGAAGCGCTGGAATTTGCTATTGCCAGTGCGACCAAAAAGAAAAACGAAGGCGAAATTGAAGTTCGTGTAAGTATCGACAGAACATCAGGTGATTTTGACACCTTCCGTCGTTGGATGGTTATTCCTGACGACCAAGAACAAGAGAATCCGTTTGCAGAAATTACAATATCTGCAGCACAAATTGATGAGCCTGATATTCAATTAGGCGATTATGTGGAAGAACAGATTGAATCTATTAAATTCGACCGCATAACTACGCAGACTGCGAAGCAAGTTATCGTGCAAAAAGTACGTGAAGCTGAGCGTGCGCAAATGATTGCTGAGTACGAAGATAAAGTTGGTGAACTTGTAACTGGTACGGTTAAGAAAGTTAACCGCGACAACATCATCATCGACCTAGGTAACAATGCTGAAGGCGTTATTTATCGCGACGACATGTTACCCCGTGAAACATTCCGTCCAGGCGATCGCGTACGCGGTTTACTGTACGTAATTCGTCCAGAAGCGCGTGGTGCACAACTTTTTGTTAGCCGTACGCATCCAGACATGCTAGTGGAACTATTCCGCCTAGAAGTCCCAGAGATTGCAGAAGAAACGCTTGAAATTAAATCTGCGGCTCGTGATCCAGGTTCAAGAGCGAAAATTGCCGTTAAAACTAACGACAAACGCTTAGACCCTGTGGGTGCATGCGTAGGTATGCGTGGTTCACGTGTGCAAGCGGTATCTGGTGAACTTGGCGGTGAGCGTGTTGATATCGTGCTTTGGGACGAAAACGCAGCACAGTTTGTGATTAACGCCATGGCGCCGGCAGAAGTTGCCTCTATCGTGGTTGATGAAGACAGTCACACCATGGACGTTGCTGTGGAAGCCGATAACTTAGCACAAGCTATTGGCCGTAGTGGTCAAAACGTGCGTTTAGCAAGTCAGCTTACCGGCTGGGAACTAAACGTAATGACAGTGGACGACTTAAACAAAAAACACGAAGAAGAAAATGCCAAAGTGCTTAACCTATTTACCACTGGGTTAGACATTGATGAAGATTTTGCCTCTGTGTTGGTTGATGAAGGTTTTACCACGTTAGAAGAAGTGGCTTACGTGCCAGCAAGCGAACTTCTTGCTGTTGACGGTTTAGATGAAGATACCGTTGAAGAATTGCGTAACCGTGCACGTGCTTTCCTAACAACCCGTGCATTAGCAACAGAAGAATCGCTAGAAGGCGCAGAGCCTACCGAAGCCTTACTAGGCCTTGAAGGAATGAGTAAACACGTGGCCTATGTGTTGGCCAGCCGCGGCATTACCGACCTTGAAGAACTGGCCGAGCAAGGCACAGATGAGATAAGTGATATTGATGAACTCGACGAAGAAAAAGCGGGCAAGCTAATTATGGCGGCACGTAATATCGTTTGGTTCAATGAAGAATAAGGTCAACAGGGGGAAAAATACGTAATGGCAGATGTATCTATTGAAAAGCTCGCCAGCGACATTGGTACGACCGTTGACCGATTGGTTGGCCAGTTTAAAGACGCGGGTATTACAAAGAATGCCGGCGATCAGGTAAATGAAGATGAGAAAAAGAAACTGTTGGATCATTTAAGTAAGCAACACGGTAGCGCGTCCGAACCAAAGCGCATGACACTTCAACGTAAAACAACCAGCACGTTAAGTGTAGGTAAGTCGAAAGAAGTGAAAGTAGAAGTACGTAAAAAGCGTACTTATGTGAAGCGTACTGATGTTGAAGAACAACAGCGTCTAGCGGAAGAAGAAGCAAAACGCGCTGAAGAAGAGCGTTTACAGCGTGAAGCCGAAGAAAAAGCGGCTGCTGAAGCGAAGAAAGCCGCTGAAGAAAAAGCACGTCAAGCAGAAGCAGCGAAAAAAGCAGCGGATGAAGAACGTGCTCGCCGAGCAGAACAAGCAAAGAAAGAAGCTGAAGCCCGTAAACAAGACGAGCCTGAACTCACTGAAGCAGAAAAAGCGGAAGCAGAGGCAGCACGTCAGGAAGAAGAGCGTCTTCGCAAAGCGCAAGAAGAAGAAGCGCAGAAGAAACTAGAAGAAGAAGCGAAAAAGGCTGCTGACGAAGCGCGCAAACTTGCTGAAGAAAACGAACGTCGCTGGAAAGAAGAAGAAGAGCGTCGTAAGAAAGCTGAAGCCGAAGAAGTGCACTTGCACTCTAACCGTTATGCGCAAGAAGCAGAAGACGAGCAAGACATGCAAGTGGAGCGTTCTTCACGTCGCCGTCGTAAATCTAAAAAGCATGCGGGTGAGCATCTTAAACAAGGCTTTAACAAGCCTGCACAGCCTGTAGAGCGTGTGGTTAAGTTAGGCGAAACCATTACTGTTGGCGAACTGGCCAGCAAGTTGGCAATTAAGTCTAACGAAGTTATCAAGACCATGATGAAAATGGGCGAAATGGCCACTATCAATCAGGTTCTTGACCAAGATACAGCGGTACTTGTTGTTGAAGAAATGGGCCATAAATTTGAACTGGTCAATGACAACGCGCTAGAAGATGAATTATTAGCGGAAGGGTCTGGTGGTGAAAAAGCAGGTCGCGCACCTGTGGTGACTATCATGGGTCACGTCGACCACGGTAAAACGTCACTTCTTGACTACATTCGTCGCGCTAAAGTTGCCGATGGTGAAGCCGGTGGTATTACCCAGCATATCGGTGCTTATAAAGTTGAAACTGATAATGGTGAAATTACCTTCTTAGACACACCTGGACACGCTGCATTTACAGCAATGCGTGCTCGTGGCGCAACGGCAACAGATATTGTTATCTTGGTCGTCGCTGCAGACGACGGTGTGATGCCGCAAACAAAAGAAGCGGTACAACATGCTCGTGCAGCTGGCGTACCTCTTATTGTTGCGGTTAACAAGATGGATAAAGAAACTGCTGACCCAGACCGCGTTAAAACAGAATTATCTCAGTTAGAGGTTATTTCTGAAGAGTGGGGCGGTGAGCATCAATTCTGTAACGTATCTGCAAAAACAGGTATGGGTGTCGATGAGCTTCTTGAAGCCATTGTACTTCAAGCAGAACTACTTGATTTACAAGCTGTTGCTGATGGTCCAGGCCGCGGCATCGTGATTGAATCTCGCCTTGATAAAGGCCGTGGTCCAGTGGCGTCTGTTCTTGTTCAGGAAGGTCAACTACGTTCTGGCGACATTCTATTGTGTGGCGAAGAATATGGCCGCGTACGTGCTATGCGCGATGAAAACGGCAAAGAAATGAAAGTCGCGGGTCCTTCTACACCTGTAGAAGTATTAGGCCTTTCAGGTGTTCCTGTTGCCGGTGAAGATGCGGCCGTTGTTAAAGACGAACGCAAAGCCCGTGAAGTTGCGGCTAAACGTCACCAGAAGAAGCGTGAATTGAAACTGGCGCGTCAGCAAAAAGCGAAGCTTGAAAACATGTTTGCTAACATGGAATCAGGTGACGTGAGCGAATTGAACATTGTACTTAAAGCTGACGTACAAGGTTCTGTTGAAGCTATCGCCGAATCGCTAGTTAAACTGTCTACCGTAGAAGTGAAAGTTAACATTGTTGGTAGTGGTGTAGGTGGTATCACCGAAACAGATGCGACGCTTGCAGCTGCTTCCGGTGCTATTGTACTTGGCTTTAACGTTCGTGCGGATGCGTCTGCACGTCGTGTACTTGAAGCTGAAGAAATCGATTTACGTTACTACAGCGTTATTTATCATCTAATCGATGAAGTGAAAGCGGCCATGAGTGGTATGCTTGCGCCAGAGTTTAAGCAAGAAATCATTGGTCTTGCAGAAGTCCGTGACGTGTTTAAGTCACCGAAACTAGGCGCTATCGCTGGTTGTATGGTAACAGAAGGCGTGGTTAAGCGTAGCAATCCAATCCGTGTACTACGTGAAAACGTGGTTATCTACGAAGGTGAGCTAGAATCACTGCGTCGCTTTAAAGACGACGTTCAAGACGTGCGTAACGGCATGGAATGTGGTATCGGCGTTAAGAACTACAATGACGTGAAAGTAGGAGACCAAATTGAGGTCTTCGAAATTGTAGAAGTTAAAAGAGAAATCTAATTTGCCAAACATATCGGCATAGTAAAGCGGGGGCCGAAGCCCCCGTTTTTGTCTGCGAAACTTGCAGATTAGCATGCCGGTGTAGGGAAGGAGTGTATTATGGCTCGTGAATTTTCACGTACCGATAGGGTGGCGCAACAAGTTCACAAAGAAGTTGCCAGTATCCTACAAAATGAATATAAGCACCGTGTAGGTGATATGCCACTGATTACTGTGTCTGACGTGGATGTATCGAGAGATTTAGCGCATGCTAAAATTTTCGTCACCATTTACAACAGTACAGAAGAAGAAGGTAAAGCACACATAAAGCAGCTTGCTGAGTTTAAAGGCTTTATACGCAGTTTGTTAGCGAAACGTATCCGTATGCGTGCGGTACCCGATCTTCATTTCTTTGAAGACAAATCTATTATAGAGGGTATGCGTATTTCTAACCTTGTGTCTCAGACTATCGCTAAAGATGAGTCTAAACGCGATACAGACGAGTCAGAAGAGCAGGAGTAAATGGCGAGAAGACGCAAAGGCCGCAGTATTAATGGCATTGTACTTTTAGATAAGCCACTCGGTGGTTCATCAAATCAACTATTGCAGAAAGTACGATGGTTGTATGAAGCGCAAAAGGCTGGGCATACCGGGGCACTAGATCCATTGGCAAGCGGTATGCTTCCGCTTTGTTTAGGTGAAGCTACGAAATTTTCTCAGTTTTTGTTAGATGCTGAAAAAACCTATGAAGTCACTGCTAAGTTAGGGGTAAGAACCACCACCTCTGACGCAGACGGTGAGGTGGTTGAAGAAAAGCCCGTTGAGGTGAATGAGGCGCAAGTCAACGCGGCGTGTTTGGCCTTTCTCGGTAAGAGTAAGCAAATCCCGTCTATGTTTTCTGCGCTAAAGTATCAGGGGAAGCCGCTGTATTTCTATGCACGTCAAGGTATTGTTATCGAGCGTGAACCCAGAGATATAGAAGTGTATGAGTTAGAGGTGACGCGCCTTGCCTTGCCTTATGTAGATATGCGTATTAAGTGTAGTAAAGGGACTTACATCCGTTCCATCGTTGACGACTTAGGGCAGAACTTAGGCTGTGGCGCCTATGTCACCCGATTACATCGTACAGAAGTGGCCGATTATCCTACGGATAAAATGGTGTCATTAGACACACTGATAGAGACGCAAGAAGCGTTATCTGAGGGAGAGTTTGAAGCCCTTGATGCCTATCTAATTCCCATGGATACGGCCGTGAGTCGGTTGCCATATATCCTCATTAACGATGCTGAACGCGCTCGATTCGATAACGGCCAAAGTGTCATAGGAACTTCCGTTACCCCTCTTGTTCAAGGGAAGTCTTATCGTGTTTATCACGGTGAAGATACACAAGGGCTTTTTTTGGGCGTGGGGGAGGCGGTATTAGACCCTAAAGACCAAGGCGTGGCGAAAAACGCGCTGTACGTCAACCCTAAACGACGGGTGGTTTATGGCGACGAAGGTTAGCCTTCACAGTTTTTTAGGTCACAAATTGTATTGATGACGTAACGACGGCAAATTCGTTAAGAAATAACGGCCTTGCACTTGCTAACTAGGTAAAGGTCATTATAATATGCGCTTCATTCCGTTCTGCTGAATTAGTGATCGGCGGAACTTAACTTAGGAGAATGACATGTCACTAACTAAAGAAGAAACCGCAAAAATTATTGCTGACTACGGCGTAAAGGAAGGCGACACAGGCTCACCTGAAGTTCAAGTTGCTTTGCTAACTCACAACATCAACAAGCTTCAAGGTCACTTTGCTGATCATAAGAAAGATCACCACTCACGTCGTGGTCTTCTGCGCATGGTTAGCCAGCGTCGTAAGCTTCTAGATTACCTTAAAGGCAAGAACGCTGAGCGTTACCTTGACCTTATCAAGCGTCTAGGCCTACGTCGATAAGACGAGGTTTCATGAAAAAAGCGCCTTTAGGCGCTTTTTTTATAACTCTTTTTTAATGTGAAGTGACAGGCGGGCTGTAAAAAACATTTATTGCTTAAGAAAAGAAAGCTTGGTGTTGCTTAAACTCAGCGAAGCAAGTTTGATTTCTACCTGCATCTTTCGCGCGGTAAAGGGCATTGTCGGCGTGCTTGATTAAGGAGTCTTTCTGCTCAAGCAAGGCTTGGTTCTCCTCCCTTATTTGCATTACGCCAATACTCACAGTCAGTGTTTGATTATCGTTATGCTCAAGGGCGTGGATACTCTCATGAAGACGCTGGCAGTAATCCGAAGTACTTTGAAAATCAGAGTTATACAGTACGATAAGAAATTCTTCTCCCCCCCATCTAGCGACAATATCGGAACAGCGAGT
>Ga0114899_1001429_pt1 | contig 14043 bp, 7 predicted proteins | sample MalvireepMed_215_FD_83497 | JGI IMG/M metagenome (GOLD analysis project Ga0114899, IMG submission 83497) | Marine viral communities from the Global Malaspina Expedition - Malaspina viral metaG DeepMed_215 | ecosystem: Environmental > Aquatic > Marine > Oceanic | place: Mediterranean Sea... | reverse complement strand
TTTTTTTCTGCTTCAAATTGAGCTAACACGACGTTAAAGGTTTTTTGGGCAGCGTTTGCATTTAAATCAGGAACTTTAAATCCAACACCAAAAAATAACATGCCGTGAAATGCCAAGGCGAGGAATAAGCAAAATAACAATTTATCATTTTGACTTATTTTAGGCTGTTGCTTGCTATCCATTGTGCCTTGAGTATTTTGCATTTAAAATTCTCGTGAAGATTTAGTTTTGGCTCAATTGAGCGACTTTGTTTTCAATCGCATCCAATAGCACTCCAGCGATATTTGTATCATAAACTGCGTCAATTTCTCTAATACAGGTTGGGCTAGTCACGTTAATTTCGGTTAAATAGTCGCCAATCACGTCCAATCCGACAAACATCAATCCTTTATCTTTTAATGTTGGGCCAACTTGTGCCGCAATCCAGCGATCTCGCTCAGTCAGAGGTCTGGCTTCTCCTCTGCCGCCTGCGGCTAAATTGCCACGGGTTTCACCTTTAGCAGGTATTCGGGCTAAGCAGTATTCGATAGGCTCACCATCGACCATCAAAATTCGTTTATCGCCTTGTTTTATCTCTGGAATAAATTTCTGTGCCATGGCACTTTGTTTACCTAATTGTGTCAAGGTTTCGATTATGACACCCACATTTGGATCATCTCGCTTTATTCTAAAAATAGAGCTTCCGCCCATTCCATCAAGTGGCTTGACGATTATATCTTGATGTTCGGCTAAAAAACTTCGAAAATCAGGCTCATTCTTACTTACCATCATTTCGGTACAACATTGAGGGAACCAAGCGGTAAACAATTTCTCATTAGCGTCGCGAATGCTTTGTGGGTCGTTGACCACCAAAACACCTTGTTCTTTAGCCAATTGTAATAAGTAAGTCGCGTAGACAAACTCCATATCAAAGGGAGGATCTTTGCGCATTAGAATCACGTCGAAATAACTGGTATTACAGGTAAATGAGTCACCAAACTCAAACCATTGACTCTGATCCATAGCGACGCTTAGCTTTTTGGTATGGGCTTGTGGTTGGTTATCAAGTAGAAATAAATCTGAAGGTTCGAGGTAAAAGAGATCGTGTTGACGTGCCTGAGACTCCATAAGCATTGCAAAACTACTATCTTTCTTTATATTAATCTCTGCGATGGGATCCATCAAAATAGCTATTTTTAACGGCATTATTTTTCTCGACTATAATAGAGGCAATTAGGCTTGAATATTAGTTGCTCTATTATAGGCTTGATATAGATAAATTCAAGTATTTATCTATATCAATCAATATGTTACATCAGGCTGTTAAAGTTATATCACTACTGAATCATTTAAAAGCTTGATTCTTATAGATTTCTTTTTTAAGCTACTCAATCAGAATAGACTATAAAATAGACTCACTAAATTAAACACGATGGTATCGCGTCGATTTTTATGTTAAAAGTTATCCTGCCTTTTTGAGTGTTTGGTGTTTGTTTAGGGTATGAATATTAATTACAAATGATGTTTCAAGTCATTTGATGAGGATAAGGTTGATGGAAAGTAACTTTGAAGGTCTCAAAGCAATGGTTATTGATGATAGTAAAACTATTCGTCGAACCGCTGAAACATTACTGAAAAAAGTGGGATGTGAAGTGGTAACTGCTGTAGATGGCTTTGATGCATTGGCTAAAATAACAGACCATAAACCCGATATTATCTTCGTTGATATTATGATGCCAAGATTAGACGGTTATCAAACTTGTGCATTAATCAAGAATAATAAGAATTTTCAAAATACGCCGGTGATTATGTTGTCGAGTAAAGATGGTTTATTTGACCGAGCTAAGGGACGTATTGTTGGTTCAGATCAGTATCTAACCAAGCCATTTAGCCGTGATGAACTTCTTGGCGCAATAACTGAACACGTTAATAAAGATTAATTTATTTTCAAATACGCTGGTCGAAGTCGACAGGGTATATATTTAAAATTATAAAGTTGGGTTGATTTTTTTAGCTGCTCAACTAGGGGAACTAGTCCATGTCTAAGATTTTAATTGTTGATGACTCACCAACAGAAACCCATGTTTTATCAACTATGCTTGAGGCTAACGGTTACCAAATTGTTACAGCTGAAAGCGGTGAAGCTGGCGTTGAAGTAGCAAAACAGGAGCTACCTGACTTAGTCTTGATGGATGTTGTGATGCCCGGACTTAATGGTTTTCAAGCGACTAGACAGCTTAAAAGAGAACCAACTACAGCTCATATCCCTGTCGTTATTGTTACCACAAAAGATCAAGAGACTGACAAAATATGGGGGATGCGCCAAGGTGCGAAAGACTATTTGACTAAGCCCGTTGTAGAAAAAAACTTAATTGATACCATTCAAGCGATATTAGGTCGATAGAAAGTAAGGGGCGTTAGAAATCACTATGAGTGAAATCACCAATATACAGGCGTTTGAGTTTCTTCAAAGTATCGAGCAAAGAAGTATCGAAAGTGCCTCTATGGCATTGCGTGAACAAGATCTTGGACGATTCTGGACCGGCGTTGGTTTTCGTATCTCGGGTATCGACTATGTGGTGCGCTTGAATGAAGTGGCTGAAATTATTTCCATTCCGCCATTTACTTCGGTACCTGGAGCAAAGAGTTGGGTTAAAGGTCTAGCGAATATTCGCGGCACCTTATTGCCAATTATGGATCTTCATGGCTTTTTGGGAACGAAAGCTCCGCACTCATTACGACGTCAACGCTTATTAGTCGTTGATCATAACGATATTCATTGTGGCGTTATTGTAGATGAGGTTTTAGGATTAAATCACTACGAAGATGAAGATTGGGTTAAAGAAGTACCAGTACATGACACCAGTATGCAACCTTACTTGAATGGTGGTTTTTATTCAGGTGAAAAGCTTTGGACAGTATTTAGTTTAAATACCTTGGCAGATACACCGTCGTTTCGCCAAGTCGCATTAATATAAAGGCGGGAATATGCGTTTAATCATAAATTAAATTATGACTAAACGCTTTTTATAAGATTGTTTTATTTTAGAATCATTTCGCATTCAGGAATTAAATTATGAGCGCAGCAGACGATAAAAAGAATCAAATAGACTCAGGCTCCAATACTGGTGTTTATATATGGTCGCTTTTATTTTTCATAGTATTTGGGGCAGCCAATTTGGCCTATGGTCTTTGGTTAAGTCAACATAATCAAACTCGATTGACCAAAGCCGGTAATCTGAGGGTACTTTCTCAGCAGGTAGCAAAAAATGCACTGGAAGCGACCCAAGGTACAGAGGAAGCTTTTGAGCAATTACTCAGCACGACTAAAGAGTTTCAGGCGCAATATGGTCACCTCAACCGCGGGGATCAGGCTACAGGACTACCAGCTTCACCCACTGCGATTAAAAATAATCAAGTTAAATTGGTGGGAGAGTTGTGGACTGGACTTAATACTAATGCTGATATCGTTTCTAAAGGCAAAGAAACCGTAGTTGGGCTGTATGACATCTCGCGAGATTTATCTGCCACGATTCCGCAAATGATGTTTTTGTACGGTAACGTTCAAGATATTTTGGTTGATTTAGGTGCTTCGGGAGAGCAGGTTTATAACGCGACTCGCCAGTCAACTAAACTAGAAAGAATAATTCGTTCCTTCCAAAAAGTATTGGCTGGTGGCGACGATGCCGCGAGTGCTGCTGAAAACTTTGGTTTAGACGTGGATGGATTCGGGGTTGTGTTAACCGGCATGCTCGAAGGCGATGAAATGTCTGGTATTAGCCGGGTAAGAAATGCCGAAGCTCGTGAAGCGCTTGAAGAAATTGCTAATCAATACGTTGGAGTTAAACAAAACGTTGATTATGTAATTCGTTCTACCGATGAATTATTTGAAGTTCATAAAGCCTCGGATGAAATTTTTATCCAAGCCAGTGACATGTTAGTTTTAACTAACGAATTGCAACGAGCCTTTGAATTACAAACGAGTAATGTTAAAGCCTTTGGTCATCCGATCTATTCTGCGATTGCCGGTGGTTTTGTTCTTATTTTGATTTTCTTACTGTATAAACGTCAACGTAAAGAGCAACGTGGTCGTACTGAAAAAGCGCGTGTTTCAGCCGATCAGGAAAAATTACAAAACGAAAGAAATCAACAAGCGATCATCAGGTTACTTGACGAAATGGAAGGCTTGGCTGACGGTGATTTGACCACTAACGCAACCGTAACCGAAGACTTCACTGGAGCCATCGCCGATGCGATGAACTTCACCATTGACCAATTAAGAAACTTGGTTGCAACCATCAAAGAGTCGGTTGTTAAGCTGGCTAATGCGACAGATGCAACCCAGAATATCTCGGTTGAATTAGCTCAAGCATCGCGTAATCAGGCACAGGAAATTACTGGAGCATCTGCTGCGATCAACGAAATGGCAGTTTCGATTGAACAGGTATCTGCCAATGCATCTGAATCAGCAACGGTTGCGGAAAAGTCGGTTGATATCGCGAAAAAAGGTGGTGAGGTAGTACGAAATACCATCCAAGGGATGGATACTATCCGTGAGCAAATTCAAGAAACTTCTAAGCGTATTAAACGACTGGGTGAATCATCTCAGGAAATCGGGGATATCGTATCATTAATCAACGACATCTCTGATCAAACCAATATCTTGGCACTTAACGCGGCGATCCAGGCATCGATGGCTGGGGAAGCCGGTCGTGGTTTCGCGGTTGTTGCGGATGAGGTACAACGACTAGCGGAACGTTCAGGTAACGCGACTAAACAGATTGAAGCGTTAGTTAAAACCATTCAAACAGATACAAACGAAGCGGTAATTTCGATGGAATCAAGTACCACTGAAGTGGTACACGGGGCTCGCCTAGCGCAAGACGCGGGTGTGGCGCTGGAAGAAATTGAAAGGGTATCAACCAGTTTGGCTGACTTGATCCAAAACATCTCAAATGCAGCGCGTCAACAAGCGGCGTCTGCCGGTCATGTATCTAATACGATGAACGTCATCCAGGAAATTACCAACCAAACATCAGAAGGTACTCAAAATACCGCAACGTCTATCGGTAAATTGGCTGAACTAGCCGACGAGTTGAATAACTCAATCGCTGGTTTCAAGCTACCTGATGAAGTTTAGTTAGGACGATTTAAGCTGAATATATTAACTAGCAGATAAGAGTATGACTGCTTTCAAATTGCCTGAAATGGGCGAACAAGAGTTTGTCCTTTGGCAAGCTCTTTTAGAAAAGCGAACGGGTTTATGGTTGCCTGAAAGTCGAAAACCTTTTTTGGTTTCGGCACTCGCGCGCCACATGAAAGAAAAAGGTATCGCGAAATATAGCGAGTTATACAACAAGTTGAATGTCGGTGAGATTTCACTTTTTGATTGGGCATCATTGGTTGATTCTTTAACCGTTCATGAAACTTGTTATTACCGAGATAATTCTTCGGTAAAAATGGTCACCAGTTACTGTCGTAATAAAGCCTTAAAACAGTTCCAAGCTGAGCCAGAAAGCCCACAACACTTTCAAATTTGGAGTGTTGGTTGCTCTACCGGAGAAGAAGCTTATACCTTAGCCATAGAAATGGATAAGCTTAATATTGGATTAAAAGAATCTTGCGGTGAGACGGTTTATTTTGGCGTGACGGCTTGTGACATTAGTTATCCCTCACTTGCGGTTGCAAGAGAAGGGATCTACGCGTCAAGGCAGCTTGATTTTATGCCGCAAGCGAGTAAAAACTTTTATTTTCATCGCCTAGCAGATGATTATTATCAAGTTAAAGATTCGATTAGGCAAAGAACCTGTTTTATTCAGAGTAATGTGCTTGAGTTAGATAATAAAATAAAACAAGAATACGACATTATTTATTGTCAGAATGTGCTGATTTATTTTAGACAAAAATGTAAACAACAAGTCATACAAGAGTTTGTAAAAAGATTAAAACCTGGTGGCCTGCTCGTATTAGGTCATGGTGAGGTTACCAACATCGAAAACGATGAGTTAACCAGAGTTGATAATAAATATTGTTTGGCGTTTTTACGTTCTAACGTATCAACTTCATAACAGTTAAATAATGAAAATGACGGAGTAGTCATGAGTGACAACTACGACCAATTGGCTTTAAGCTGGGTCAGAAACGAAATCAATAATACTTTGGAGCAAGCGCGACAAGGGTTAGAAAACTTCGCAGAAGATAGTCAGGATCAAACTCAAATACAGTTTTGTATTAACTGTTTACACCAAGTGCAAGGTACCTTGCAAATGTTGGACTTTTCTGGTGCAGCAAGGTTAGCGCTTGAAATGGAAAAGTTGGCCGAAAGGATGGCTAACGATAGTCAATACGCGGTTGATTCAGCATTTGAAGTATTAATGCGAGCATTATTGCAAATGCCTGGTTACCTTGAGCGTGTTGAAGAAGGTCATAAAGATATTCCTGTCATTCTATTACCTTTGCTTAATCAAATCCGAGAGGCTAGTAATCAGCCACCCATTTTAGAACGAGAATTATTTAGCGCCGATACTTCGGGGGTTGCTCCTCCAAAAGCGTCAGAAGTTGCCAGTGAAAGTGATAAAACCAGCGCTTTACAAGATAATATCAAGAAACTTCGAGCACATTTTCAGAAAGGATTGACCGGCGTTATTCGCGGAGAAAAAGTTAAGGAGTCTTTAGCTCGTATCCATAAAGTATTATTACGCTTAGAAGGATTAACCGAAGGTCATTCTGTCGCCAAACTTTGGTGGGTAGCCGATGGATTTATTTTTTCGATTACGGAAAAAGGGTTATATAAAAAGAAAGAAATACATCAGTTATTAGCTAAAGTTGATAAACAAATAAAACGCTTATCTGAGTTAGGCGAGGAAGCATTATCAGATGTTATCTCTGATGAGTTGTTATCTCAATTGCTCTATTTTGTGGCTCGCTCAAATTCAAAAAATAACCGAGTGGTTTCATTAAAACAAGAATTTAACTTAGCCGATGAGCTGGCCGACAGTGATAAAATAAAGCAGCGTCAGGATCGAATGGCTCAACCCGATACTAGCGCCGTGACTAATGTAGCCGGTGCTTTAGATGAAGAACTTTCTTCGGTTAAAGATCAGCTCGATTTATTTGTTAGAGTGCAGACGAAAGACCCTGCCCAATTACAATCATTAGTCGACTCATTGACCAGAATAGCCGATACCTTAACACTGCTTGAACTGGCAATTCCTCGAGATGTTATTCGTCAACAAACCAGAACTATTCAAAATATTATCGATTCAAATAAAGCACCAGACGACTCAATAGTGATGGATATTGCCGGTGCTTTATTGTTTGTTGAAGCCAACCTTAAAAATATTAACTTAGAAGCTGCAAGCGAAGTTGTAGACGAAGAAGATGCAAGTCAACGCAGTCAAGATCAAGCGAAAGATGCTCAAGTTGATGAAGCTACGCAAACCTTGATTAAAGTCGCACGTAAAAGCATGCAATCTGCTAAAGATAAAATTATTGGTTATATCGCATCGGGTTTCGAATCAGACAGTGTTTCGGATGTACCAAGCTTGCTCGATGAAGTTATTGGTGGGGTAAAAATAGTTCAGTTTGATACTGCTGCGGATATTTTACAAACAGCCAAGACTTTCGTAGAAAATAATATATTGAACACCAGTGTGCAGCCTAAAGAAGAATATTTGGATGCCTTGGCGGATGTGATCACTAGTGTCGAGTACTACTTAGAAGCCTCTGAAGAAGGTAAGTATCGTGGTATAGATTCTATCTTAAAAGGTGCCGAAGAAAGCTTGGCAAGTCTAAATTCTGCGTTAGAAATAAGCACAGAAGAATCAGCGGAAGAACTTCCAATAGATACTCAGCAAGAAACAATTGTTGACGATGTAAGTAGTGAAGAAACAATTCTTCGAGATATCCCTTTAGATCAACCGCAAGCGTCAGAAGAAGTTGAAAAACCACAAGAACCAGCTACAAGCATAGAAACGACAACCGTTGCCGTTCCATCAGCCAGTAAAGAAATTGATGAAACATTAATTGATGATGATGTACTAGAAATATTCTTAGAAGAAGCTGAAGAAGAAATCGAAAACTTGTCACAAATGTTACCGCGTTGGATTAATAACGCTCAAGATGAAGAAGCTTTAACTACATTGCGTCGTTCTTTCCATACTCTTAAAGGTAGTGGTCGTTTAGTTGGTGCCTTAGTGATAGGTGAGGTGAGTTGGGCAGTTGAAAATATGCTCAACAAAGTGATTGAAGAAACGATTCCTGCTGAGACTCCCGTTATTTCAGTGCTAAATGAAGTACAACTAATGTTACCGCGATTGGTCGAGGCATTTTCAGCAAAACAGGAACCTAAAAGTGATAGTGGCTATCAACAATTAATTGCTAAAGCTGAGCATATAGCCGCTGGTAAACCTTTGTCTGAATTTGATTTTGAACATCAAAGCAAAGAAGAGCAAGCAGCAGAAGCTGTTGAAAGTGAAGTACAAGATGAAGCGATCGATCCAGTATTATTAGAAATATTTTCAGCTGAAGCAGAAAGTCATTTAGCGACTATTTCAGACTATTTATCATCGGCTCCTGCCGACGGCACTGTGGCGGTAACAGATGATTTAATTCGAGCCTTACACACCTTAAAAGGTAGTGCGAAAATGGCTAATGTCGGATTCATGGCAGGTTTAACAGGGCCCTTAGAAAAATACTCGCGCTTAGTCAAGGGGAGTGGGCAGCGGTTTGAACAATCAGTCATTGGTTTATTAAAAGACTCTCACCAATATTTACTCGAATCATTAAATAATTTAAAAAGCGGAAACTTGATTCAGCTTGAGCGTGAACAGGAGTTGCTCGAAACGTTAGCTTCTTTTAAAACCGACATGGGAGAGGTTGTCGAATCAACTGATGCTCAAAGAGACCAAGGATTTGTTGCAATTTTCTTGACCGAAGGCCTGGATATTTTACAACAAGTAGCTGAACTCAATGACAAATTAAAACTTGATTTAAATGATCAGAATATAAAAGAAACAATTAAATCTGAACTCCATGCTTTTTATCGTGGTGCAGAAGTTGTTGCTATCGAAGAGTTGGTTGCTCTTTCTCAAACGGTTGATGGTTTAGCGACTTTTGCTTTGACATCTACTTCTTTAAATGATGAGTTTAATCCGATATTAGCTGAAGCGGTCGAAAAATTAACTGACATGCTAAATAAAATTGCATCGGAAGAAGATCTCGAACCCCCTCAAACGACAATTGAAAATATTCAGCAATGGATAGAACGTTCAGGTCTAGCTTCTGCGCCTGAAGATATGGACGTCGAGTTAGTTGAGCTTTTCGTTGAAGAAGGTGAAGAGTTAATTGAATCGGCCAGAGAATTGTTAGTGCGCTGGCAAGATCATCTTAATAGCAAAGAAATTTGCACAGAGTTACGCCGTATTTATCATACGGTGAAAGGTAGCTCACGCATGGCTGGAGCGATGAATATCGGTGATTTAGGTCATGCTGTCGAAGATATGTTTAATACTGTTTTAGACTTTGGTCGAAACTTAAATGATATTGATCATGAGATCACTGTTGGTGCGACCAATAAATTAGAAAATATGATCGCAGAGTTAAAAACTTTACGTTGGCCAGAAGAAGCGACTCAAAATATACAAATTATTCGCCAACATCTATCGCCTGAATCGGTAGAAGAGACAAAAGATGTTGTAGACGCTGTTGAAGAAGATACCCTCGTTGTAGAGAGTGAGCTGGTTACTGAAGTTGAAGTCGAAAGCGAAACAACTGATGAAATTGAAGAGATTGAACTTGTTGACGAGTTAAAAGAAAACCTGGAACCTCCAGTGTTAGAAGTGATCGATGTTGCTGATAATGTTAAAGAAATTGAAACTGATGATGTTGTTGAATATGAGCTTATTGAAAACGAGCTGCCTGATAGTGAGTTATTAGAGTCAGAGTTAGAATTAGAAAAAACAAACCTTGGTGAGCCAGAATCTGTTGACGATATTCACCCTGAAGCGACTGATTTTGAAACCACTGAACTTGAATCCGAACTTACTAGCGATGAAGAGTATGAAGACAGTTCTGATGAATTTGAGTTTACTGCTGAAATTGATGTCGAACCAGTAATTGCACTTGAACCTGCAGTTGAGCCAGAAGAGTTAGAAGAAACGATACAGGCTGTTGAAACTCAAATTGAAGCAGAGAGTGATGTTGATTCCCCAATTGCCGAGTTAAGCGAACAAACTAGTAATGTTTATCAACTTGATTTAGACGAAGATGGCGAAGAAGTTCTTGAAATTTATTTAGAAGAAGCAGAAGAGTTATTAATAGCGCTAGACGAAGCTTTACTTCTTTGGTCGGATAATATGACCGATAAAGAAACTATCGATTCATTGCAAAGAAATTTACACACCTTCAAAGGCGGGGCACGCTTATCTGATCTCGCTGCTTTAGGGGATTTAACCCATGAAATGGAAACTTATTTTGAGCGGGTCAATAGCGGTTTATTAAATGTAAAAGCATCAGACGTCGACCTGATCTTAGAAGGTTATGACGTGATCGCCAATTTGGTAAAAGAAGTGCAACAGCAAAAACAATTAACGCGTCCTGTTGCTTATTTGGCTGAATTGGATAAATTGATCAATGGTGAAGGAATTAGTGAAACAGCTGAGGTTCAAATAGCACAAGAAGCTGAAGTTGAAGATGTCGTAGTTACTAGTGAAGAAATAATTGAAAGTACAGTTGAGCAGCCAACTGAAACAAACTTAATAGACACAGAATTAACCGAAACAGTTTCATCGGATACTATTGAGCCCGCAGCTCCGATTGTTGTTACTGGTAAATCACATAAAATTGAGCTGGATGAAGATGGCGAAGAAGTCCTTGAAATTTACCTGGAAGAGGCTGAAGAATTATTGCTTGCTTTGGACGAGGCATTACATGATTGGGCTGCAGATTTAACTAATAAAGATCCGATAGATTTGCTACAACGCACGCTGCACACTTTTAAAGGTGGCGCGCGGTTATCTGATCTGGTGGTTCTAGGGGATTTGACCCATGAAATGGAAACTTATTTTGAGCGAGTCAATAGTGGTCGTATAACCGCCCAATCTGAGCACGTTGAGTTTTTATTGCTTGGTTATGATGTTATTGCCGGTTTGGTTAAAGAAGTTGAGTCTGAAAGGCAAATGACGGTACCTGAAGATTATATGGCCGAATTACAGTCTTTAATCAAAGGTGAAAAAATCGAATCTCCAGTGCCTGCCAATATTGAAACAGAAAGTGATGATGCTGAAGATGCTGATATTGAAGATGCGATTGAACAAGCTGAAAATGAACTTGCAGCCATGGCTGAAGTGGTTTCTTTTGAAGACAAGAAACAGCAAGTAGAAGTTAAACAAAAACAAGCAAAATCAACCGACATTATTCGTGTTCCTGCAGAGCAGTTAGAAGAGCTCGTTAACCTTGCTGGTGAAACCTCTATTTTCCGCTCTCGACTCGAGCAGCAAATGTCGGTATTGCGGTACAACTTGGAAGAAATGAATTCAACGGTTGATCGACTCAGAGAGCAATTAAGAAATCTTGATATTGAAACCGATGCCCAAATATCTTACCGAAAAGAGATCTCGGGTGGTGAAGAATATGAAGATTTTGATCCGCTAGAAATGGATAGATATACCCGCCAGCAGGAATTGACTCGTGGCTTAAGTGAAAGTGCGGTGGATTTATTAAGCTTAAAAGAATCTCTCGATGGCATGACCGCTGATTCTGAAACTCTGTTATTACAACAGGGACGCGTTAATACCGAAATGCAAGAAAGCTTGATGCGAACCCGTATGATCCCATTTGAAAGTCTGGTTCCACGTTTGCGTCGTATGGTTCGTCAGATTAGTAATGAGCTCGATAAAACGATTGAATTAACCATCAATGCCGATGGCGAAATGGACAGAAGTGTATTGGAAAGGTTGATTGCGCCGCTCGAGCATATGTTAAGAAACGCGATGGACCATGGTATTGAGCCGCAACAAGAACGTATTGCTAATAATAAAAGCGACACGGGCAGAGTTAAAATTTCCTTATATCGTGATGGTAGTGAAGTATTCGTTAAAATTCAGGATGATGGACGTGGCCTTAATTTAGCGGCCATCCGTGGCAAAGCGACAGAAAGAGGATTAATCAATGAAAACTCTGATTTATCCGACCACGAATTGCAACAACTTATTTTAGAAGCTGGTTTTAGTACCGCCGAAAAAGTGACTCAAATTTCAGGCCGTGGTGTTGGTATGGATGTTGTGAGTAGTGAAATTAAACAGATGGGTGGTGTGATAGAAATTGATTCAGTCGAAGGCCAAGGCTCGACCTTTACGATTAAACTGCCGTTTACTGTATCGGTCAATCATGCATTGATGGTTCAATTAGGTGAAGATGTGTTTGCCATTCCTCTGGCAAATATTGAAGGTATAGTACGAGTGAGTCCTTTTGAGTTAGAAGAATATTATTCCGACGCAGATTCAGCATTTGAATATGCAGGTGTAGATTACTCAATGTATTCGTTAGGGCAGTTACTCGACCATAACAAAACGCCGAATTTGCAAGGGGTGACTCAACCATTACCCGTGTTGTTATTACATGGTGCAGACCACCCAACCGCATTGCAAGTTGATGGGTTGTTAGGTAGTCGTGAAATTGTTGTGAAGTCTATTGGGAACCAGCTCAGTTCAATCAGTGGTTTATCTGGTGCGACAATTTTAGGTGATGGTCGTGTTGTATTTATTTTAGATATGCCTGCTTTGATCAGAAGAATCGACGCGATAGTAACCGAAGATGTTACTTCAGGTGACTTGATTGAAGCTCAGGCTGAAGAAGAGCGTATTCCTCGAATTATGGTGGTGGATGATTCTATTACGGTACGTAAAGTAACGACTCGTTTATTAGAGCGAAATGATTACGAAGTTATCACAGCGAAAGACGGGGTGGATGCACTAGCAGTTTTAGGTGAGCATAAGCCTGACGTTATGCTACTAGATATCGAAATGCCGCGTATGGATGGTTTTGAATTAGCGACCATTATTCGCCACGATGAAAAACTTAAAGACTTACCTATCATAATGATAACGTCTCGAACCGGTGATAAGCATAGAGAAAGAGCTGAGCAAATAGGGGTTAATCAATATATGGGTAAACCGTTTAACGAAGTTGATTTATTGGGTGCTATTACAACCCTATTGCCGATTAAAGACTGAGGGTAGAAGTGAGTAGTTTGAAAATAGGCTTAGTCACTTCTAATAGTGACGAAAGCGAGTTGCTAGTCAGGTTATTAAAAAGTAAAGGCGCAGACTTAGTTCATCATATTAAGCCGCAGGAAATATCTGGCGAGCACGTTAAAGATGAAAGCCTTCACGTTTGGTTGTTGAATGTAGACGATGATTCTTGGCATGACGCGGTCGACCATTTATTAGATGAATCGGAAATACCGGTTTATTTCAGTGAACCGGGTATTCTCAGCAAACAATCTCACCCTGAGTATTGGTGCAATAACTTACTTGACCGTTTATATGAAATTACCGATCAGGAAAAAGAGTCTGAAGCAGAATTAGAGCCTGAAGCAGAATTAGAAGTTATACCTGAACCTAAGTTAGAACCAAAACAAAAAGTTGAAGTAGAGCCTGCTGAAATTGACTTGTCGTCAACGCCATTAGAAAATTCCCTTGATGAATTAGAGCTTTCTTCAATGGACATTCCAAGTGACATTGCCGCAGATTTGGTGAGCGAGTTAGAAAGTCTCTCTCCGGTGCTCAATCAAATTGAAGAAGTCAAAGAAGTCGAAGAAGCCGAGCAAGAACAGAGCTTGTCTGCCGAAGAGTTAGATGTAACCGATGAAGCTGATAGTGTTGAGTTGGTTAGCGATGATTTAGCGATTGATGAATTAGCTGATTTTGAACTTGAAGATATTGATGTACTAGAAAATAATAATTCAGAAACAGAAACAGAAACAGAAACAGAAACAGAAACAGAAACAGAAACAGAAACAGAAACAGAAACAGAAACAGAAACAGAAACAGAAACAGAAACAGA
>Ga0114899_1001425_pt1 | contig 14057 bp, 28 predicted proteins | sample MalvireepMed_215_FD_83497 | JGI IMG/M metagenome (GOLD analysis project Ga0114899, IMG submission 83497) | Marine viral communities from the Global Malaspina Expedition - Malaspina viral metaG DeepMed_215 | ecosystem: Environmental > Aquatic > Marine > Oceanic | place: Mediterranean Sea... | reverse complement strand
TTACCTAGCCTCCATCCCTGATGGATCGGGCAAACATTAGGCAACTGTAGAAAGGATCCTTGACGGATGAACCTAGGGGGTAGAAATGGTCGGAGACATGTCCACACTCATGCCTCCGACCGTGACGAGCCTACTACTTCTCGTCACTACCCTTCATCAGTAAAGTCACTGCGATAAGAGTCCTTCGTGAACTCGTCCAACATATCCAACGCTTCCTTCCGACCACTACAGGGAATCAGTATCCCTTTGCCCACGAAGTACCAACCGTCGGTGCAGCATATGGCTCGATACTCGCCGTCGGTATCGATGCTAACGCCATCTGAAAAGTCCATTGTCTTACCCCTAGTAGGAAGTCGGCCTTCTTGACCAACTAAGTATCCAATTGTACCGCACGATACGGTAAAGGGCAACTGTGACGAAAAGTTTACCTAGGGCCTGATCCTTGAGTCAGTTGCACATTGCGCGGCCGATCTATCAAGGATGCCCAGTTACGGCCCAACGATCCTTGACGGATCTCTGGGGCCTGGGCCGATCGACAGACCGACCTACCGCTAAGTCACCCCCAAGTCACCCTGACAAATCACTGTGGATGTAGACAAGGCCGCCCAGACACGATTGCCCAGACGGCCCCGTAAGTCACCCCCCGAAGGGGACGGTCTAGGCGACGAACGCCTCGATCTTGTCAGTGTCAGGATCCTGACGCAGACCGTAGCCCAGGTGGGCATTGATCAGCTTGATCCCTTCGTAGCACGTCCTGTCGTTCCAGAGATTCCCGCTATTCGGGAAGGACTCGTTGACGGCATCACGAATCTCGTCGAACGTCGCACCACCCTCGGCGGTCAACATGTCAACAACGAGAGCACGCTTACATCCACCACGGTGAGGCTTGATCTGGTCCTTTGCGGGCCAGTTCATCGCCTTACGACGGCGGGGTGAAGATGAGTCTTCGTCAGCCGAAAACCCATCAGACTCAAGCGACTCGACAGCTTCGGGAGTCGGAGGCATATCCTCTGACAGCTCCCCAATAGCTTCGATCGCCTGGGCCTTCGTCCTGAACTTGACATCGGCGTCACCGCCGGAGTCAACGAAAAGCTGATGTAAATCAGCAAGAGAAAGATTGTCCATGGCTTCCTTTGTCTTGGGACCACACGGCCCCGGCTTCGGTCGGAGAGAGGAACGCCCTCTCTCAACTACCTGAATTGTACCCCACTTTGGCGTCAGGGCAACCCCTGACCCGTCTTTTTGGCAATCTTTTTTCGGGGAACTCAGACCTGATCCTTGACGGATGGGAAGGGCTAATTGGGGATCCTTGACGGATGCGTCATCCTAACCAAGTCACCGAAGGACCGACCGAAAATGCTAATCACATGTCACTACAATCGGTGTGAGAGACCGATCGGGAGACCCACGTCCATGTCACCCCGGTCTCACACCGATGACTATCGGGGAATAACTATCAGACAGACAACTTAGTCGTCAAAAGTTTCGCCGTCCAGAGGATCCTTGACCGATCGAACAACGCGGGTTCATCGCCCACAAATCACCGTCCACACCCCTTCTCGCTGAGTCAGCATTCCGACCAAAACTATCCTTCAAGCATCGACACTTATGCCCAATCACATGTCACCTTATCCGACACTTCGCACCACCACCGACTCGACTTCAGGTCGTTCGCCCATGTAAATCACCCTTCCCTAAGTCTAGTCTCTCAAGGAAGATAACCACTAACTCTACTCTACTATACTAGAGAGAGAGAGAGAGAGAGAAGAGCCCAGGTAGAGACATGGGCATATCTCTCGCAATGCAGCCCTTTCGGTCGAGTAGGTCGAGTAGGTCGTCTATCCCTGTACCTCACAGGACTTACGACGCCACCCTTTCGGGCCTGACTCGACTTCAAGGTCGAGTCAGAAAAAGCCCAGTAATCAAGCCACAGAAAGCGGCGACAAGTATGCCCCACCCAAGAATGAAGGCTAATCGGTTCACAGTCCTAAATAGGTCACCGAAGGCAGGGGGCCACGAGATTGCCGCGACCCATTTGCGAAGACGAGCGACTCTGCCCGGAGAAGTCGACTTTTTCTTCTTAGTCGACGTCTTTTTCTTAGTTGTCTTCTTCAAAAGTCACCTCCTTCCTCGACACACTTTAGGCAAATCGTTGCACCGTTCGACTTCGTCGGCATAGTCTTGTCAAACTCCTCGCCGCATTCTTGACAGGTCCACCCATCCGGGTATTCCCATGCGGCTGTCTCTTCATCAATATCATTCTTCATCGGCATACATACCTTGACAGTTTTTCGAGAGAGACGCATAGAAGTCAGCAATCTCATCCCGCTGGGCACGGATTTCGCGAGCACGATCCCCATCCGCTTCAGGGAATTCTTCTAGATGCCGATCCAATCCTTTAAGGCAGACATCTAGGTTTTCGATGATCAAGTCAACAACGGAGATGCGTAGATATTCGCACTCGAGTGCATGATGCAGGGCCTGAGTCAGAGCCTCGTATTTTCGATTACTCATAAGGATCTCTCCAAAGTAGGAAGATTGCGATGAGGCTTAGGACCATTCCAATGATGAGAAAAGTCATCGCCAATGTGTCCGATAGCCCACACACTTTGATGGTGACGGACAGGAAAACGACGACCATGCCCATTCGATAAAGGTTAGAAATCACCATGCCAATGCTCTGCAGAGTTCACGAGGTCCACACTTGTTGAGACACTCTTCTATCTCCAAGCCCCGAACTGTCTCGTAAAAGACCAGTGAGTATTTACGACACTGCCAGCATCGTTCTTCTTGGATCTCCTCGTGTCGAGACTCACCGTTCGCCCCTGTGAACTTGACAAGCTCACCAGGTCGACCCCAGTTTTTGCGATCATTCGTCATCGGTTTCCTCCAAAATTGATATCAGGTCTGCTTCTGTCTTCTTGATTTCTTCAAGAGTCTCCTCCGCTCGGGACAGGAGTCTCATGAGGACTGAGGAGCTGAGTTGGATAGCATGCAGATCTGCAATCTCCTTCTTCACATCTGCAATCAGTATCAATGTTTTCTCACGCTGCTCTCTGACCTTGTTTAGCTGATAATGTCTTCGAACAGGTAGCGCAAGGGGATAGTCCTCGTCACTCACGGGCCAGGGCTGTCCCGACTCGGGGTCAATTTCTTTATCAGACATCTTTGTCACCCTCCTTCTGGGTATGTGTCTCGAAGAACTCATCCAGCACCTTGGCCATTCGCCAGTGCCATCCAGGCTTCCAATCCGCTCCCACCTGGCCACTGATCTCAGCCTCACACATCGGCCCAGGTGCGTCAGCCACCCACTTGCCCCAAGTCGAGTCACTCGACTGCTCTTGATTATGAAGAGCGGAAACGAAGACCGAGTCCTTGCGGGCACGGGTTTGTCCCATCCCTCCTCGTTGTGGCCTCCCAAAACCATCGCCCCCGGCCATCTCAATGATGTTCCGAGTCGCCTCTTCTGCGCTCGCCGCTTCGACGACCGTTTCCATCTCAATCGTTTGTGTCCATCTCACGTTGAATCTCATCAGTCTTCGTCCTCCAAATCAGCCAAGTCGTCGGCCAGCATCTTTCCCAACTCGCGTCCGAGAGGAGCGAGTCTCGCGTTCATTTTATCGAAGTTTCGTGGTGCCCTGAGATAGTAAGTGATGAACTTGACCCCCCGAACATCGTTCTCCTCACTAACAAGAATCATCTCCAGCCTCTTGTCAGGGAATTCGGTGAGAACGACCCACGGCCCAGCGTACGATAAACTCCCTGTCGCGATTCTGCAATTGTCCAAGTGCCAGACGACCTTATCGTCAACGACATCGCAGCTCTCCCCAATCGTCCAGCGCAGTTTAGACTTGCGAAAGTCACTTGGACTTAGCGTCTTCAACTGCATCAACTGGACTGTTTTGTCAAAATTAGTCATGGCTTCCTTGTTGTCATAGTAGTAGGGTCGCCAACCCCGGTCTCAAAGGCTACATCAATTGTACCTCACGATTAGGTAAAGGGCAACTGTGACGAAAAAAATACCTACTTGGGACGCGACGCCCCTCGCTTGTCGTGACGCGTCCCAACGCGCCAGCCGCCACCCCCCTGGGCAATTTTCAAGACCTATCAGAACTCGTCACGACTCGTCAAACAAGCCGATTTGTACAGGCCCCCGTAGGCCCCCCCAGGCCCCTTGATCCTTGATGGATGGTCCGTCTAAACAAAAGTGTCGGGGACACGTGATGCTTCGAGCACGCGCCCCCGACGACAGTCACCTACTACCGCAACCGTCAGTGGCTCCAATTCAGACCGATTGTGGTCTGAACATCCTCGGAGCTATCACCTACTATGGTGATAGAATCTCGAATTGCTACCGACAATCCGAGGTTCCTAGAAAGGGGATACCTGAGACCGACCTCCCCGTACAGAGAGATGGGAAGGTCGAGACACTGGGTGGTCTGATACTCAGTGCCTCGACCTCGTCTGGGCCCACCCGGTGTGGTCATTGAAGTCACTTGGTCTGTCGTACGGAACCCAAGTGACCCACCATATCCGACGAACAGCGTCAAGGCCTGACTGTCCTCTTGACAGTTGGTGACCATCCAAAGTCCGTCCTGTTTGTAGGCCCATGAATAGTGCCTGACGCCCAGTGACATCTCTGTCAGATTTGGTGCACTCCCGACCGAGGCGACCAACACCGAATCTTCCGGCAACACCGAGTCACTCAAGGTGGCTCGATCTTGAAAAACGATTCGGTCCATGTCACCCGTTTCCAGAGTAAAAGACTGGCTGGCGCAAGACGCCAGACCAACGACGATCAACACAACCCTGGCGATGATCACAAACTTTTCTGCATTGCTGATTCCCATGATAGTCCCCTTTCATGGCGGTGAGAAGCACACGACCTCTCAACCTAACTGAATGAATTGTACCCCACGATAAAGCAGAAGGCAACTATGACGAAAAAGTTTCCTGTTCATCCCACCACCTTCTCATGAACCTCTACGATGTGTCGGCAAGCGCGACGATACTGGAACCCCAGACACTCACAGATGTACTTGTTGGTGATGCCCATCCTAATCACCCTGTACTGAGTCACCCCATCACTTGAAGTCACCAAGTGATCCGTACGATAGTGCAAGAGCTGATACCTACGGTATTCGTCGAGCAAGACTTGATGCTCCTCGCGATTCTCCACGCGCTGTCGGTGACGACCTCCCCACGAGTACAAGTCACCGCAGATCCTAACGAGCGCAGGTGCGTGGGTGAATCTCATAGTCCCATCTCTTCTCTCTGGACCAAGTGATCCCGGTACTTGTCGTGGATAGCTGTCATCAATCGATCTCGGTGCTCACTGTCAAGTGAAGTGAACCACCCCAGCTTATCCCTAATGAATTTCGACTCCTTCTCCTCCCGATAGCCCTCGGGTCGGTCTTCCCAGGAACCGTCGTAGGCCGCATTGAAGACATCAGATATCCGCCAGTTGTAGACTGCCCAGATGTAGGCTTGAAGTCCGTGACCCCAGGAACGAATCTCGTCTTGCTTATCCATTCTTCTTTCTCCGTTTGATGTTTTGGGTTTGATCAACCCTGACCATAAAGTCATCCCACTCTTGGGGCGAAAGTAGACGCACTTGCCCCCCACACTCGACACAGAAGCTCTGACACATGCCGTCTTCTGCGATGCTCTCCAAGTAGTGGACTTCTTTGTCACACTTCTCGCAATGCTTTTTGGAATCGTAGTATCCCATCAGGCTGCTTCAACCCCCACATCAGCTGCGATATAGTGATACATCACTTTCGGGAGTGATGACAGGGCCTGGTCATCGTCGTCAATGTCACGCCGTCCCTTGAACAGCATTCCTCGATAGTGTTTCTCAGCCACCTGAGAAGCCACTTCTTGACTTATTGACTGGGCAATCCAATCACCCCCACCATTGTTCGTGGCGTAGATGACACTGACCTTCCCTGAGAGTTCCTCGCGTCCTTCGCGATGGACCATTTCTGCGACTTCATAATAGTAGACATGTAGCATTGTGTTTGTCCCCCAAGACAAAATGTTACTGATTACATAAACGGATTGATTCCTCTTCTCCCTTTCTTCGACATGCGTGCGCGAGCTTCGGGTCCGGGCTGAACCGTCTTGTGGTTCCACCCTGTCCACTTGGGGTCGTCCCATGCTCCACCACCCTTCACTCGGTCTGGGCCAGAGGTGAAGCCTGACAACCACTGCCACGATGTGCCGTAGGCGATCTGCTGTAGTGCCATCTTAGAGATCTTGACACGCCTCGCGATCTGCTGATGTCCCATTTTGCCTTCGATCAAGAGCCGAATGGCTTCGACGGCCTGGTTGAGACCCATCTGTGACTTGCGGCGTCTCGCGGGAGGTGTCTTTTTCACCCAGTTCGATGTAGATTGCTCCACCTTCTTCTTGTTCTCTATGTACGAGTGGGGACCAGGGGTTGGGTCGAGGAGACTAACGAGAGTCTTCAAGGTCTCGGTCTCCTGACCTGCAAGGGTAACGATCGCGACAGCTTTACCGAAGTCCACATCAGTGAGCTCCAGTTCTGTCGTGTCGTTTACCAAGATTTTCAAGTGCATGATTGTTTCCTTCAGAGGGAGAAGTCATTTCCCAACGCTCTGCCTCTAGTGTACCGCAGGACCTAACAGGAGGCAAGTAGACTGACCTGTCTTTTGCTTCGGTCCTAAAGCCTGATGATCCCTGAGGGTTCAGTAGGCCCATCTGTCTGTGCCAACTTCCTAGCGTGGGCAATCGCTTCGTCCAAGGTCTTGAGCCCAGGGGGGATAAGATAGTCACCCTTGTTGTCAATGACTTTGACAAAGTAGAGGTCTTGTCGAAGAGAGTACCCCCAGGTGATCTCAACACCTTGTGAGTTCTTGAAGGTCGGTGCGGGCATCAGCTTTCCTTCGTTCTGCGGTAGGGCTGACCGTTCAAGTCACCCACCTTAGCCCAGTCACCCTCGTCATCCAGCTTATAGATCTGGCCGATACCAACTGTCATTTCCTTCTCTACTCCATTGACGGAGACAGAACTGCTGGCACACTTGGGACAAATGAGGCCCCACGGACCATAGATGGTCTTTGCGTCGAGAAACTCGCCGTACTCGAAGATTGAAGTCAGGCAAAGGTCACAATTGTGTACCGGACTTGACCACTTTTCTTTCAGTTTGCTCATGTCATACCTCCTGTAAGTCGTAACTCAAGCTACCTGAAGTGTACCGCAGGATAGTGTAGAAGGCAAGTTGACTGACTGGTCTTTTAGCAGCCTCGATCCTTGATGGATGTTCCTACCGATCTGTTTTGCATATCACTCCGACCAAAAAACCAAGGAAGAAAGAAAGATAGATCCACCAAATCACATGTCACCGCCACGGTAGAAAGAGTGATCGATCGGCCAAATCACATGTCACCCTTTTATCGCAAAATGAATGTCACCCCCCACAGAACTCAATCAAATTCTATGAGGGGTGACGAAAAGGTCGGAGAAGCACCGTTTCCCTAATGCTTATCACCTGCACTTCTCCGCTAAGTCAGTGTCAGGCTTCCCGATCTTTCCTTTCTAAGAGTGAATGTGGCCATCTTTTTCAATGCCGAGAGTCATGCCGTTCCACTTCAGTAGATAGCAACCCATAGTGGAGTTCCACACAAGTGTCTGGATTTCTTCCTCTGTCACATCAGGGTGATGCTCACGCATGGTTGCCTCTGCCCACTCGTAGTCGGGATGACTTACATGGGAGAAGTGCTTAGGCATCAAGGTCGCTTACCTCATCCGGAACCTCAATCCCTCTCGCCACAAGAGCTTCACGAAGGAAGATTCTGGCAAGAAGAGAGACCGTCATCCGGCCTCCGGTATCGGCTTCGATTTGAGCCTTCATCTTGAAGAGCAGGTCATTGAGCTCTGCTCCCAAGGACACAGTCGTTTTCTTTTGGGACGGTTGGACCTGGACTTTGGAGGCCAAGTCACCGAGATTGAATTTTTCTTCAGACATTTTGTTTTTCTCTCTAGAGTTCAGAACAGGGGTCTCCCCCAACACAAGTGAAGTATACCGCAATGCCTAACAGAAGGCAAGCGTCGACTAAAAAAAGACTACCCCCACATACTACATCGCGGACAAGGCAGACCTAGGATGGCCTTGACTCAAAGCCGATGCTTGTAGTGGGAGTAGTCAGAACTAAACAGTGGTCAGGAGACTATTGAACGCGACACGCTTCTGCTTCGAACTAACTCCAAAGACATTGGAAGCCACTCTTGCTGGGCTTTTGTCAATGTCCATGAAGCGTCCACGTCCGTGGTCCTGCCACCAAGTCACTGCGTTCAGAGTCTGCCACGCAGTTCCTTGCATGTCATCAATTCGGTTGGTTTCGTGATCCAGCAAGGCTCCCCACTGTTCCAGGACATCCTGGCGTTTCTTAGTGAGCTTCTCGAAACTGGCTTCGTCCAACTTACTCTTGTCGACCTTTCCGAAGATTTGGTCGTAGTACCTACCCATCCACTCTTTCTGTTCGAGCACGGACATCTTTGTCTTCCGAAGGTGCATAACCTTCTCTTCGAAGAGCTCAGTCTCCTTGAAGGCAATGCCCAGGGCGACTCGTGCTTGTGTCACCTTCTCTTCCCAGTCCCCAGTATGACGGAACTTGAGACCTCTGGAGATATCCCGCTCCGACCAGCGCAGTGTGTTAGCACACACCACACGAACCGAAGTGGGATAGCATGCAAAGGCCGCGAATCCCCCGTGTCCATTTGACACGAGCACATACTGGTCAAGCACATCATTGCTACTGACCCGGATTGCTTCCGGCAGCTTGACTAGACAGAAAACCCGACGACCTCCGTAGAGAGTCCCGCCAGTCTCGATGGTAACAGCAGCATCAGCACCAGCTAGTGCGTCTGCAAATCGGGCAAGGTCCATGTTTTCAAAGGGTCGATACCCCTCGGTGACCATGCCCAGATGTTGGTATGTCAGGTTATCCGGCATTGGACGGTACATGTGAACAAGAGGCGACTTCGCCATCTCATCAATACCTTCCACCTTGATAAACTGCGTCTCTTCCTGGCCTTCGTCGTTCGTTAGAACGCGACCTTCGAGATCAACCTTGGGCACCTGAGCAAAGACAGGAGCAAGGATGGTTGGTCTACCCAGACCAATCTCATTGAACCCGTCTTCGGCAGACAGCCCTTCTTCAATCTCATCGCCCAGCCCGTGCCAAGCTCGTTGACCGTTCTTACGGACTTCTCCGTATCGGTCTAGATAAGTGATTCCATGTGCCATTGGCTTCCTTTGGCCTATTGACCAGCTTCGTGAAGACGGTTGTCCTCAACTCCAGATGAAGTATACCGCATCCCCCGCTATCGGACAAGCAGTAAAAAAAGTCACCCCTAATGCCTTCTCTGGCAGGACCCCGTCCCTAACATCTCTTCTAAAAAAGATGAAAAGAGTCAGCACCAGGGGTGACCTTATTCGCTAAACCCCAAATCAACAGGCGGCTTTGGGGGCTCCTCCGGCTCCTCGGGAGGACTTGTCGTGACGCCCTCCATTGCCGCCTGAGCCGTCTTGAGGGCTAGGGGCGCTACCCCCCCGAGGGCCTGTGCACCAAGCGTCAGAGCCCCGTGGAGGAGTCCCATCATTTGGTTATCTGCAGCGGACGCTTGCTCCCCTGCCTGCATCGCCCCGTAGAGCATCACATTATCTCTCTCAGCCCGGACAGCTTCCATGAAGCCAGGTTGTCCGACTAGGGTAGAGAGATGAGCAGCCCTATCTGCTGCGTACTGGGCCACTGAATCAGAAGAACTCTGGAGAGTTGTCCCCGATTCTTTCAGCGCGTCATTGATTAGATCTAAGAACTGATCTTTCATTTCTTCGCAGCCTTCGGCTTGGCGGCTTCTTTTCCCATATCAGCAAGCCCTTGGGCACCGATATAGACGAAGAGGGGACCTGTGATCATAGCAATCTGTTCCATCGTCATGCCGGAGCGCATGGAGAAGAAAGAGATAATTGCGGCGACCACAGCAGCGATAAACTTTTTCGATTGCATCATCGAGGACATAGCGTTCATGGGGTTCATAGGTTTTCCTATCAGCGAATGCCGAGAGCTAGGTTGCGATTGGTTCCTGCATACATGGAGCCTTTGACTCCAGGGACATCGACCCAATAAGTTCGATTCCCAGAGTGTGGGAGATAGACGGTACTCTGGAGCATTCCCATTACATGCGAGAACCTGAGAATGCGTTCGCGGAATGAGGCCGCGACGCCTTCTGAGATTTCTCCTTGTTGAATCCTATCCTGTATCCCCTTTTCGGCGTATGGGGCAAGCTCCATCCACTTGACCCCCTGGAGAGTGTCGAGATCATTGTTTTTGAACGAAGTGTCGAGAATCTGAATTTGTTCGTTGAGGCGATCAATCTCTGAGGGGTCCGTAATTGATACATCGAGCCCTCGTTCAATGTCAGCCCTCACGGCTGGCCATGCTTGGGTGATAGCTGGCATCATCACCTTTTCTTTAGTCTTAGAACTAAGACAACTAGGGAGGGCGATCACTGAAGCAGCCAGCAAAAGCAGAAAGGTTCTGTCATAACTCATGAGAAAAACATCCTTCGGATTGTGAAGATAAGAATAGCCCACAGGAATAATGATAGCGGCAAAGCTATGACAATTCCTCGGACAGCTGTGAAATTAGTCTTTGTCGGAGGTTGGGGCACCGTCGATCACTCCATTCCAGAAGGCCGCCATCAATGCGTTAGTGACATCAGTGTCCTTGTTTGTAGAATACTTGATTTCTATATCACTGAAAGAAGGAAACTTCGTGTCATCTTCCGTAGGTTTGAACTGATTTCGGTTTGTAGGGACAGCAGCTGTCGCTATCTGGCCGATCAATGTTGCTCCAGAAAAAGCTAGGATCTCTTGCCTGTCTGGGTCTTCAGAAGGAGATACTGATTTTTTCTCCCCCGTTCTCATCGCCTTCATAGTTTCTGGGCTTATTCGTGTCTGCCATGCGAAGAACGCCATGAAGGCCATGATTATCATTTGGCCCTCCTCAGAAAGTGTCTTGCCGACACTATACATAAAGGCTTGTCGAGCATCAGTGTCGGGAAGGTCACTAAAATTGACAAACCCGTGACAAACACTGCTCCCTTCAGTGTCAATTGTGGCCAGCATAGGGCACGGGTCTCCGTGGTCTTTAGGGATTTCCATTGACCCCATCATCGCCACGAGTTGTTGTTCAGAGATTTTCTTGAATGAGCCAAGAGTCGATTCTAGGCTGTGCTCTATGGCTTTTTCTATCAGCTTTCTGCCTTCTTCTATTTCGTGTCCATCATCCTTATCCATTTTGTCTCCCAGTTTCGCGTTCCATACAGCAAGGCATAGATTTTCGCGTGTTGTTGACTAGAGATTGAAAACCGACCGTCTCGAATATCGGTGAAGAAGGGAACGGACCAATTGATCCAGATGCTTCCTGCCCCACTATCCTTTTCACACAACTGGTCGATCGTCAGTTGTGCGCTGCCTAATTTGGAAAATAAGTCTTTGTTTGAAATCATCATCATCCTGCTTTGAAGATTGTGGAATAGCTGGCCACGCATGATGTCTTCGTTCCAGCACACCACATTATCTACATTGTCAGAGAGTTCACGCAAACGGGGGACGAATTCATGGAATGTGCTCTCACTGTCGGATTGCCAGATGTCGTAAAATGCAAAGTCATGCTCTTCTTTATCATCTGCCAGGTAGTCGAATAAGTCAGCGTGCACCACTTCATATCTATCACTACCATGGACCTCACCGCCCCAGATGTGTGGTGCCACCAGTTCGATAACCTCTCTTGATTTCTCCACCACCACGACGCGATCAATTTCTGACCGTGTCAGAAGAGTATTGACAGCATAGCCCAGACCGAGCCCTCCGATAATTACATTCCCGCAGAAGTGTTCGAGGTGGGAGTCGTGCTGGGCTTGTTCAATGGGGAAGTCCGTCATCCATACCCCTCCATCATACGAAAGCCGATGCCAGGTGGTCTCGTGTTGATATACCACCGTCTCTCTTTCATGACCGCCGAGCAATTCGGTCCTCATAGAAGCAGTAGAAAGCGGAGAGTTCGCAGGAACGATCACATGTTCAATTTCATAATCGTTGATCTTCCATTCTGGAATGGATACTACAGGATTCCATACCTTTGTGATGTGATTGCTCATTGTGGCTTCCTTGTTCCGAATACAGAAAGCCACTCTTGTTTGTCATACCACTCTTTGTATTGATCAAGAGTGGCGGGAGTGGCTTCGGCTAAGACCCGCTGTGGTCCTAGAAAATTGATAAGTGCGATATCTCTAGTTTCAGCGTAGAGCTTCCAGTCGTTTTGTCGATTCCGTTCAAGTATCCAACTGGCTTCGCCAGAATGAAGAGCAAGAACAGGGATCTCCTCCAACGCATAACGGACAAAGTCACGCTCTAGCTGACTCGTACCTTTGGCTTCAAAGGAATCGAGGAATAGACCATAGGCTGATTCCTCGGGGTATCGAGTCTTTTCAAGTTGGAGTTGAAGACGGGCGACTTCTTCTATTAGTTGGTCGCGCTCTGCACGCAGAGTAAGACAGTCAGACACCTCTGGTGCTCGCTCTCCATCTGCAGGGACAGTTGAAGAGCGTTGGGGGACAAGCGCGGTACGCAGACTAACAGAAGAGTCGCCCTGAGGAGGGAGAACTAAATGCGGAACATCCTCCCCCCTGTTCGGAGAAGCGTCCTGAAGAAGTGACTGTGGAACAGGAGTCGGGACAGAATTTGTCTTGCCCAACACCAGGCATGTAACGACTAAAACTACGAATAGAATAGAAGGGACATACTTCATCTCAGTTCTCCTTCAGGACGCCTCAAGTCGATTTAGGTATTCACCGTGACATTGCTGCCAGGTGGGACCGTAATCGAGCTACCACTGGGAAGGTTGATGGTCATGTTTCCACCAGCAGTCCCATTCGTAGCCGTGATAGTGGAACCTCCACTAACATTGACAGTGCCACCATTCCCGGTGACAGATGCCGTGTTACCTGAACCAAAGTTGACAGTATCATTACTGTCGATACCATCAACGGAACCCTCGAAGCTAGTCTGAGTATTGACTCGCGTCTTGGAATTACCGTTCCCCTTGGAAGGGTCGATGTAGGCATTAGCCCCAGAACCCTTGTCATTGACAACACACACGTCGTCACTGTTACAGTGCGTGTCCCCAGGTTTCACCTTGGTCTTACCGTCCCCAGGTGCGACTTCTTCGTCAGGACGCCCAGTCCCCTGGGCATAAGAAACTGATGTCACACTTGTGCAGAAGGCTACAAGCGACATCAAGAAGATAAGGTTTTTCATAAGAATTGGCCTCCAAAGCCATTTGTTGAGAACCGTTCTCAAGCTACCTGAATTGTACCTCAGGACGGCGCAGAAGGCAAGTATGATTTTGCAGTTCGATAAACTGATATCAATGCTAGAGCTTTGATGAAAGGAATTCCTTGATCTAGTGGATGCTTTCTCCAAACATTGTCATCATATTTTCCATCATCAGAAAATCCAACATACCTAGAGAGAATCATCAGTTGGTATTTGCCGATCCAAACCAACGGAAACATCATTTCCGCAACTTCGTCTTTCTCCAAAAGCCAGAGCCATGTCTTGAAATAAGACACTGCACTTGTGACTGCTAATTGTCTACACTGATTAGCCTTTTCCCACGCACCAGGCAGACACTTTATGATTCTTTCTCGGATTGGTTGGACATCAAGTTCAGGACGCACACCGTCCCATTGTGCTTGAGTCACTCCTTCCCTTAGATACTCTTTCGCATGATCGAAATCGAGGTATTCTAAAAGACTCGCTCGCTCGAACCCCAAGTGATCCTTCAAGGAAAGGTCTTCTATTCGAGCAGTAATTTCTTCTTGAGTTCGCATTGATCCTTGAAGGGTGTTATGTGAAAAGAGGTGAGAGCCCAGTCGCCTTCGCATCAAATCTGAAGCCTAGCATATCTGCCAGGTTACGCCGATGCTAGTTATCGTCTGGACTCTCACCAACTCACGACATCAGC
>Ga0114899_1001423_pt1 | contig 14069 bp, 12 predicted proteins | sample MalvireepMed_215_FD_83497 | JGI IMG/M metagenome (GOLD analysis project Ga0114899, IMG submission 83497) | Marine viral communities from the Global Malaspina Expedition - Malaspina viral metaG DeepMed_215 | ecosystem: Environmental > Aquatic > Marine > Oceanic | place: Mediterranean Sea... | reverse complement strand
GCGTAAATTCAATGGAATTCGCTTAAAAAGCTGAATCCATGCAAGCCTTGCAAACCTCGATTTCTTTAGAGGGGTAGCCTGAAACACCAAAGAGTTAAGACCATCGTAGGGATCCCAACCTTTGTACCCGTTTGAATGACAGTAGTCAATTAATTCAAAAAGAGCTTGCTTAGAATCAAATTTCAATTTGCTGACCGCCATCTTTTAATGAAGTAAGTACATGAATAGTAGCTTTACTAACTGCATATATTTCTTCAAATGAAATAGGCATTCTGCCCTCACCTTTAACCCCATTGAAGAAGCTTTCAACCATACCTTTTTGTCCTTTGTCTTGGTTCATTAGTTTCTTTTTAACGGTATTACCTTTCCCGTAAATCTTGAGTTCCTTGAAGTCATTTATGATTGCAGTACTTCCGGAGGCATATATTTCAATATATTCTTTCGGCAGGTCTTTGGCACCGTTTGCATAATAAGCCACAACACCGGTGGAACCATTTTCAAAGGTTAATAGAATATTCACGGTATCGTTGTGCCCGTGGTGATCAGGTATCGCAGATGCTGCCACCTTTTGAGGCAAGCTACCATTCATGTAGGTGAGCAAATCGATAAAGTGACATACTTCACCAATAATGCGCCCTCCACCAATTTCCATGTCCTGTATCCATGTGTCTTTAGGAATAACTCCAGAGTTAATTCGATAGATCATAGACATGGGACCATCACCAAATTTTTTCTTCACCCTTTGCGTCAGTGGAGAGAACCTTCTGTTAAAACCAATCATTAAAGAGCGATCTTTGCTCAGGTAAAGCTCTTTGATCTCTTCAAGTTCATACAGGGTAAGACATACCGGCTTTTCGACAAAGACATGCTTGTCTTTTTGCAGCGCCTGCAATACGTATTTGGCATGTGAATCGTGTCGGGTAGCAATGAATACCGTATTGGTTCTATCGTCCAATACTTCATTTTCATTCGGGGTGCAAAATTCGAATTCGAATTTTTCGGCCACTCTTTTGGAAGTAGTTCCCGTATTGGTCAAAACGCCTACCCTATTGATCCAATCTACTTTGGGTATGTTGGGTAGCAGATTGCCTTGAGCATAGCTACCAGCTCCAATGAATGAGAGGTTGACCTCTGCAGATTTTCCGGCTTGTTTGACCTTGACTGCTTCTGCCTTCTGTTGCTTTTCAACATCGTATCTCAGAGCAACTCCAACAAATGGTTCTGTTCTGTTCATAATCAGATCATAGGCCTCAGGAGCATCTTTAAAATCGAACACATGGGTAGTGAGGTATCCTATATCAATAGCCTTAGAGCTAAGCAATACCTGGAAGGCCTGCATGTTCCTATTTTCTGTCCAACGGACATAAGCTGCCGGGTAATCGATCCCTTTCTCCTCATAATTCAGGTCATATCTGCCTGGGCCATAAGAACACGCCATTTTCAATTCGAGCTCTTTCTTATACCAATATGGGTCTCTGTCAAAGCCAGTTGGTACTGCTCCCAGAATGATCACACTCCCTTTCTTTCTACAAATTGAGCCAGCAAAATTAATTGGGTCTGTGCTCTTAGTCGCAGCTGCAATTATTACCGAGTCTACGCCCAAGCCATTTGTAAAATCCAAAATCTTCTCGTCAATTCCAGGGGTATCGCGCATTAGTGTCAAATCTGTAGCCCCATTTTCGCTGGCCAACTTTAAGGTATCTTCAGCAATGTCTATACCCACAACTCTCACTCCAGAGGCCTTGAGCATCAGTGAGGCTAATTGCCCAAGAAGACCAAGACCAATCACAGCGCATGACTCACCTAGCCTGAGGTCGGCTTGACGCACACCTTGCAGCGCAATGGCTCCCAAGGTATTATAGGCGGCATCTTTTAGTGAAACGCCTTTAGGCAATTTGACACAGAGGTTTACTGGCACTGTCACCAGTTCTGCGTGGTTGGCATAACCTATGCCAGCACAGGCCACCAAATCTCCTTTCTTGATGCCGGAAACCCCTTCACCTACTTCTATTACTTCTCCGGCACAGCTATAACCTAATGGAGAGTAGGCATCTAGTTTCTTTTTTACAGCTCTAAGCGTTTGAACTGGCCCTTGCTTCTTTAACACATCTATTACTTGCTTTACTTGCTGAGGTCTTTCTTTGGCCTTGCCTATCAAGCTTTTTCTGGCGGCAGTTACCGTGCTTTTCTCAGTACCCGCACTGATCAAAGAGTAATGGTTCCTTACCAATAACATGCCTTTGCCAATCATGGGCATAGGCACTTCTTGTACCTCCATTTCACCGGAACCTAATTTCTGTGTTAGTTGAAGCATAATAACTGATTAAACCTATTGTTAATAAATCGTGAAAGTAATAAATGGAAGAGTATTAAGGGCATATAATGCTAACTAAAAACAAGGGTTTTATCTTAGTTCATTATATAAGTTCCTGTAAAATTCTAGGGAGCCTTCAGCACCATTTTTTAGAGCGAAATTATTCCCAGACATGTTCTCCGTAAGCTTCTCGTACAAGTCCCTTGTATCTCTCGATTTAAATATCACTGTTCCTTCCGGTCGTTCCACCACATTAGAAGCCACCACTGTCTTACCAAAATAAAGAGCCTCTCTGATCGTCAAAGCATCACCATCGGTAGTGGTGAGTCTCAATACTACATCTGATCGCTTAACCAGATCTGGAAACGACAGCGATTGACAGTAGAGAAATATCTGTTGATGCAGTTGCTTTTGTTCAATTCTGTTCTTGTATGCTTCGAGAAGATCGAGGTTAACATCAGCATTGGCTATAACAAAGACAATGAAGATCTGTTGACATTCTTCCTTTATCATTTCTGCCAATTCAATGCACATATCCAAACCATAAAGATCAGTATCATCCTTCAATATTAGACGAAAAGCATTGGAGACCACCATTTTTTTCCCCTTCTGTTTTTCAAGTACCTCTAATATTTTAGGTGGTAACTTTTTAGTTTGCATAGGTGGTAGAAAGGCAGGTTTTACAAGTGCCTCCTCAATGCCAATTTTGTCTTTTATTATAGGGTTTACACAAATCACCGTAACCCGACAAAGCTTCAAGAGTCTTCTCGTGAGGGCAATGGATTTGGAACCTCCCAACGTATTGGCGCTGTGTAGAGTGATAAATGTTCTTTTACGAAGCAGAGTCATCAAAAACAAGTGTGCGGAGCGCAACCACCAAGTACCAGTATGTATGTGTACGGCCCTAGCCTTAAAAACCAATTTCAGATACTGAAAAAACTGCCCTTTCCTAAGACAGACTACTCTGGAGTCATTGATGCAAAACTCAGCCTTAGACTCATCGATAAAGGCAAACTCATAATCAGAGCTCAATCCGTCGGTCAATCGTCTTATATGTACACTTACCCCACCAATAATTGAGTAAGGTCCTATGTGTATAATGAGACTGGATTTACTCATTTAAGACTAATGTGATAGATTTCATTATCATTTGCCAGGATAAAAACGATAAAAAAGTTCAGTTGTAAGTGCTTAAACTTGCCAGCCAAATCGATGCATAGATCCAGACGATATAAGCCGGGGCCATCGCGTAAAACAAGGTGAAATGCGTTAGCAGCCAAGATCGCTTTATCGCTATTACTCTCAATTACCCTGACCAAATTATCAGGTAATCTATCCTTTGAAGGGATCGGCGGCAGAAAGGCAGGAACTACTTGATGTTTTTTCAGCCTCAGCAGTTCTACAATTCTTTCATTTACACAAATGAAATTTACCCGTGTCAACTTGATTAAACTTCTAATAACAAAAAAAGCGAATAGCCCTTGCCAAGTGCATTGACACTGTGTAAAGTCACAATGTCCTTTTTACCAAAAAGTGAGGCAATCAAAATATGAATAATCCTTAGCAACCACGTGAATGTGTACAATGTTTGATCTTTAGATGAAGTTGAGGTAAAGTGCAAGGTTACCTTTTCGTAGCATCATAAGACTTGGGCCATCGCCTCCAAAAACTGAAGGTGATACGTCAACAAATCTAAAGTTGATCTTCCTTTTGAAATAATGAAACCGTCTTTTTATATGCTGGCCTACCCCACCTATGATGTTGTAAGGCCCAATGAATAATACCTGTATGTCAGACATCGGCTGGCAATTCATTTTCTACAATGTTGGCAGAGGTATAGTTGGGGTTGTTATACAAGCCCAGAACAAAATAGAATACTGTTGTGATAACGTTTGGGATGATAAAAGTAGATGAATAAATTACTGTATCCATAAAGAAAACAATAAATAGTAGCTTGAGAAACAAGTAATCTTGTTCGCTCAATTTCCTTTTTAGCGAGTTATGTCTCGTTGCTCTGTAAACAAGACCAAAATATCCTACTAGAAACAGAAGCCCTACTTGAAAAATATTCCAAAGGACACCCACACGCATTCCATAACCAACTCGATACTTGTTAAACATATATTGCTCACCTGTACCATATTTCCTCCTCTCTCTACTATTTGAAGGGTACAAACCGCCTGGCCCAGTGAAACCGAGTAATAGGTTATTCAAATTACTACCGTATTGGGTAAAATAAAATCCGTAAGCCAAAAGCCTGTTGTTTGATACGCCAAGTTCTGAGTTTTCTTCTGCGCTCGCCCTGGCCATGTAATAATTTTTTAGGAGTGTAAAATTAGATACCAAATTGAAACTGGATTTTAATGTCAAGCCATTGCCTTTGAGTTTGGAATTGAAATTCAAATACACAAAAAGAGAACTCAAAACTGCCACAAGTCCAAAGATTGTAAAAAGCCTGTTAAGGCTTAGTTTGCCTTGATAGAAATAACCAAAGACAAAGATGATTGGGATAAATACTACAACCGACCTTTTCCCTCCACTAATGGCGAAGAAGATAAAAAGAAAGATCCATATCAATGTCTTGCTATTATTTCGAATCAAGTAGTGTGACCAGAGATAGGCTACAGCAATGAGCGTGAAAGATGATGAAACACTACCGGCAATATTTGACATACTTCCAATATAGTTTTCATATACACCGTAGAGCATAATTTTAACAAACGCAATTGGAATTTGTATGACAAATAGTAATACGATGTACTTCTTCAGGCTTTTAATTGACTCCTCAACTATAGGTAGGTTAAGTACATAGTAAAAAAGTAATAGGTTAGGTATAGTTTTTCTCAAGTAATAAACCAATTGAACCGGATTAGCGTCATTCATTAAAAATGAAGCAATCAAGGACACGATGATCAACGACAGCATTCCCCATTCCGTCAACCTAATGGTTGGCTTTTGAAAAATTACATCGACCAAACCTATAAAAAGTAGTAGGTCACGAAATAAAGCGTTGTAGTTACTAGGGAGTAAGCCTAGGAGCTCAAGACTGCCTTCTAAAAAAGACAGTGTGATGATTAAACTCAGAATGAAGGTAGACCGATTCAGTTTAGTAAAATGCCACAATAATATTGGCAGCACTAATAAAATGACTGATCCAAAAGCCCTATCTAATTCGTGATTACCGAGTTCCATTTGGCTTGATTAAGGTAATCAAGAACCTTTTGCTCCTTTTAGGATAAAAAAATAAAAACCCATAAATACAATATATGTCACTAAATATCTGATAGATCAATTGAGAGAGAAATGCCCCTCGCTTTGCCACTGTTCTAACAAATACACTGATGAGGTATATCAAGAAAAATTTAATCCCAAAAATTACAGAAGCAATCAAATTCAAGAAAAGAAATATGGCAGTATAATCCTTTCTTAAAAACAGTTTAACCCCCACTAAGGACTTGGTCAAGTTTATGCGATATAAAAGTCCCGAAAATTTTTGATAACCAGACTTCAAGGCTGAATAGATTCTTTTTTGATGATGGTACTGATAAGTATAATGATAACAAAGCACTTCTTTTTTACGCAAGATCTTAATGCCATTCAAATCAAGCCGCAGGAAGAATTCCAAATCTTGACTCCTTTTGAATCGATTGTCCATACCTCCAATTCGCATCCAAGTATCGTGCTCTATTATGAACAAACCGCCATTCTGATTGGTATATTGGTCTGACTCAAGAGGTTTTCCATAGTAATATTGTTGCTCCCCATCTATAACATTGATCATGTCACCGGTAATCACAGGGTGCACCAACTCTACTCCATCAGTAGTCCAGATGCCCTCCAGAAACTTTGGACATATTTCCATATCACCATCTACGAAAAACAAAATCTCACCTGTACTTTTATCCGCGCCTACATTGCGAGCCACCGCACTGTTTATTTCCCCACTGATCTTAATGGCGATATCCACACTAACATGTTCATTTGCTATACGCAAACTTTGGTCTGTAGAATCAGAATCTACATAAATGCACTCTGCGACTGAGACTGTTTCCTTTACCTTACTAATTGAGTCAAAGCACTTTTGAAGATTCTCACCTTCATTACGACCTATCACAATTACAGAAAATCTTTTTTCAGCCATTAATCAATGTAAACTTTGTAGTACAACTATTAAGATTTGATAAAATCCAAGATCCGCTTTGATTCTTCAAGCGCCATTTTATCAAAGGCTGTTTTATTTTTCTTTGCCTTCTCATGCATGGTCAAAGGATTGAAATTTCCTTGATCAATCTCGCTAAAAATATTTAGAAGAGAGGCATAAGACTTGAACCTAATAATCTGGTCATCAAAGCCTTCGAGTACTTGTTGATTGATGGGAATAATGCCAGGAATACAGTTTTTATACATTGCAAAACTAATTCCAGACTCCTTAGACTGACCATACACTTCGATTCTGTCTATGTAATTATTTACTACAATCAAATTAGATAACAGAAAACTGGATTGATTTAGCTCATTCTCAAATTCTTCTTCTGCAATGAATTCATTCCAGTAATTAATCAGACCGGGATGACTCAGATTAATTTTATCAATCCATTGCGTAATGTAGATGTCGCTTTTGTTCGTAACTCGCCCTAAAAAAACGAAACGGATGTTAGTCTCTGGTGCTGAATTAACATACTTTTCAATCTCCTTGAGTAGATCATCATAATTTCTTCTCGAAGAAGATATTGTACCGGGTATGGTTACTTGAATTCTTTCAGTTGGCTTCTTACCTGCCTCAAAGTCAGGTGTAGAATCGAATGGGATATAGTATACTGGTTTATCGCCTTGAATATCTAAAAAATAGCGTTTTACATTGGGTGCAATAGTCAGGTGAGCATCGAAAGACCTAAAGAATTTTCGTTTTAAACAATGATTGACAATTGACTTAATGTCTGTAGCCATTTTTGGGTTGAGCCACTTATTTACATTATGAGTAATTAAAACCTTCTTTCTACATTTTATTTTGACAAATGGTAACCAAGTAAATGACCCAAAAAACTCATCAATAAAAGCAACATCATGTTGACTAATCAATCGACCATTTCGCTTTAAGAGTGCCGAACTTGATCCATTAAATTCTACTAGCTTCACTTTCCTTACAACGTGATTATAGTTATGAATCAGCGAAGCATTTCGAGTATCAGTGAGGAAGGTTATATGCTCGAATTCGGAAATTAGAAACTCTAAAATATTCTTATAAAGGCTGTGATGATTACCTACAGTTCCAACCAGAATTACACTTTTATTCATATCAAGAAAAATCGGGTCAACATTGACTCGGCCAGGTGCTATTTCATTAACGACCTATACCAATAGGGAATAAACAGAATGCCTAGCCCAAGAAAAATTCCAATTATTGTATACATTACTACAAGCTTAGCCCTCTGAGGTTTAGAGCGCTGAACAGGTACCACTATTGGCTGGATAATCGTAAATGATGGTGTCTTCTCCTTCACATTTAATTTGGCTGTCTCAAGTTGTTTAGCAATCTCGTCATACACACTGAATGCCAAATCGTATTGAGTTTCAAGACGTTGTAATTCACTTTGTGCAAGAGAAGAAGACAGGTTGATGTTTCTATCCCGATACAATGAAAGCTCTTTTTGTTTAGCATAGAATATTTCTTCCTTTTCTTCAAACAATTCTTGAGTATAGTTCAATTCTTCCTGTGCCTTCTGGGTCTTATATTTGGTTATTAACTCTTTCAGCAATTCCTGAGCACTTTTTGCCATTTGGGCTGCCATCAATGGTTCAGGCATGTTGGCGGTTATGGTAACTATCCCATTAGTCTCATCAACTGTGAGGCTCACTTGTTCTCCTATGGCATTGATTTGTTCCAATTGAACCTTAGAGAACCTTAGGTACTCAGCATTCTGATTACTCATTCGGATAGTATCTGAAGCATCTTTAGTAAATGATTTTCGAATCGTTGAGGGCAGGCCTATTGTATACTTCATTATTAGAGAAATGTAATTGACGTCCGAATATTGATCCAAATAGTCAATATAAGACACCTTATTCGGCACTTTCTTAGTGTTAACTTTGGTACTCATCAAACCGCTTCGAAATGGCACTGAGTTGACGATGCTTGGATAGAGGGTAGGTGGTATTCCATCTTCTGCAGATTGTGCCCCCAGTTTTATGCCAGCAAGAGATGCCAACCCACTAACACGATTACTTGCAGAGCCACTCTCTGAATCTGCCAGCATGGTGGTGGTTACGGAGTACTGTGAGGGTGTTAACAATGAAACAACGACCCCAATTGAACCAGCAATAGCCGCGCAAATCAGCACTTTCTTCCAATTCAATTTTAAGTGGTCGACAATCTCCTTAATATTGATTATGTCTTTGCTTTCCTGATTCATGATGATAAATCGTTACTTACGAATTTTGTTATCTCTTTCTATACTCGAAAGAAACATATTAATATCGGCAAACCTGCTGCTGTTTCTTTCTAACCAGTCGATAGAATTCTCCCACCAAGGATTGCTTAGGAGCAATTGTCTATCTTTCTCTTCAAAGCGATATTTGATGTGTTTGGCTGGTATTCCTCCGACAATGGCAAAGGGTTCTATATTTTTTGTCACTATTGACCCGGCAGCGATTACTGCCCCATCTCCCACCGTTATTCCGTCCATAATCATAACATTGTTACCGATCCAAACATCAGAACCAATCTTAACAAAGTAACTTTTTTGATCATCAACGTATTTATGCTCTTCAAAAAGCTGCTCTTTGACAAATGTAAAACCTGCCTGTTTACCTAGTGAAAAGAAGGCTGGGTGAATCGATACAAAGTCATGAACGGGATGTAGACCTAGACCTGTTCTTACATTTTCACCTATGGCACAAAAGCGGCCAATATTCGTCCTTCTTAGAACTGAATTATTAGCTATATATGTACCCAATCCTATGTAAGTATCATTGAGTTTAACATTACGATAGGCAGCATTGTAGCCTTCAAATCTAGTACCCCTATTGATTATTACATCTTTCAAGAAAAGTACCTTATATTTTCTTGATACATATTCTTGATATAATTTTTGTTTCAACCAGGAAATCATAATGAAAGTGATAAGATAAGCCTACAGAGCCCTCACGTATAAATCAAATATATTTGAATTGCTTCAAATATTTATCATTAGCTTTTACAAGCCTCGAGAGTTGTTCCTCGGACAAAGCCTCTCGCCATCCTCCTTTCTTACCTTTGTTTGTAAACTTCAAATTCTTATTCGCTTGCCGAAAAAAAGAGGCATTCTGTTGTTCGTTTTCAAGCCGTCTCATATTACCGAACGATGCCCATTTAATGGCATTATCGATGTCATCATTGGTCTTGTCTAAACCCAGAAACTCAAGAATACGAACCAATTCAGCTCGAGTATTACTTAACAAGTCCTCAAACCTCAGAATCAAAAATCCATTTTCGATTTTGTTCTGATTATTGATCCAGCTAGCAATATTTGAGCTCCACGTACCAAAATCATCTAATTCACCGGTTAAAAACCTTTCAAGATAATCCTCTATTGTCAAATTGCTGTTTCTACCAGGAAATTTATTATGAAAGTTATAATAAGATATGAAAACATCTCTCACATCTCTTACTATATAAATTACTTTTGGGTAACGCTTATCGTATGAATGATGGCTTTTTATTATTCTAGGCCTTGGTAAAGCTTCTAATTGTTGATGCGTGTTTCTATAAATATCGGGAATAACCGTCTCGAAATTGTGCCAATCTATTCCCTTACCCGAAATAGCCGTTCCCAATAAGAAGCGAATCCAGGTATTGCCAGATCTGGGGTAACTCACAAGAAACGTGTCATCTTTATGAACCCTTAGGTGATTCCTTATTGGATGACCACGGAAAATTCGTCTATATTTATCGTAAAGTTGCATTGCTAATTACTGATTCTTGTCAATTGTAATATTTCGGTGAGACTCTGGGGCATGTGAATACGGTAACCATTATTAACATTCCTCTTCAAAAAATTGATCCGGTCCTGCTTTCTTTGCTCACTTGTTGAATCGTAGTAATTAATAAGAGATATGGTGGTTATTCCCATATTGGCAGACTCCACTAATGTGGCAGAAAAATAACCAACAACTATTTCAAATGATTTTAACAGCAAATTAACAGGGATATAGTTCTCCATTTCATTGAACTCAAGCTCCAGCCCCCTAAGCTTTTCATACTTGGGGTGCCTTTTAATAACCAACTCCGCCTTATTCATTAAACTTAACAAAGCGTTTGTTCTACTCAAATATTCTTCCTCTTGAACCTCATTCCTTTCCACCACTCCCCCTGTCAAATAGAGAATTTTACTCTCATTTGTTACAAAGACAGACCTGAACCTTTCGAGCGAGTTCTCAGAAACTGAAATATTCAATATTCTGGCTTGAATCTTTGATAAATATTCTTCCGACACCGAATATATTGTGGTTTCATTCTGTAGCCTAGGTTTTGACTGAAATTTATAAACCACCCTTAAAAACCATACGTTACACTTAGATTTAAAACTATCTGCATTAGGTCTAAATTTAATATCAATACTCTCTGAGTAGAAAATTGTATTTCTAATTGAAAGGAAATTAATTAACCACGCTTCAAAGAAAGTATAGGCAACAAAAAAGAAATATACCTCAGCATTATTGAACTTACTGAAAATGCGTCTAACCTGCCTCTTAGCTTTACACAACTGAAGGTAGTTTTGAATAATCCTTTTACTCAAAAGAAAAGAAGGACTTGGAATCTCTAAAAGATGGTTAGGTCCATACAAGTCGAGAATGACTCTGGCTATCTGCATATTACTGGTTACAACCTTGAAGCTACCCTTTGATCCTTCACACAACTCTAGCGTTTTAGGGAAATTCAAATAAGAGATGCAAAAAATCAACCTCATCGTATCCTTGATTTTATGGTCGCGGAAAAGTTCTTGATCGCTCTTTTATAGAATACCAAAACAAGAATCAAGCTAATGCATAACTTGATAAGTATACCAGTTATTAGCTCCAATTGGATATTATAAAATAGTAAGAAAACCAAAAAGTGTATAAGAACTAAAGGAACTATCTTCTTCCATTCGAATTCAATAAAATAGGTTTTTTTTGCATAAAAATACTTTATCAAGAAGATTGCAGTAAATGACAATACCGTGGCCCAAGCCGCACCTACGGCTCCATAAGCACTTATAAGAATAAAATTCAAAAGTATGTTTAATGAAGCTCCGAATAGTTGAATGTACATCATCTGCAAAGACTTCCTTTCTTGATATACAGATAGATTCAGTAATGAACCAACTTGAGAAATCAAATAAGCCAAAGCAATAATGGAAACTATTATATGTGCTTCTTGATACTCCTCTCTAAAGAAAATCTTCAAAACATCCCTGGAATAAAAGGCCAAAGAAAATGTCAGGAAGATCAATATATATGTATAGTTATTGTTATAATCCTTTAGCTTTCTTTTTACTTCCTCAGTGTTCTTCTTTGCTAGCTTGTAAAACAAAGGGTTATAAGCTGAAAAAAAGGCAGATGAAACCACAACAAGAATTGAAGCTAATTTATAGCCAAGAGAGTATTTACCGACTTCTGAAAGTGATAGATATCTCTCAAGAAATATTCTATCTGATAAATTTAGAATCCATGCCCCTAACAAACTTGGTATCATTGGAAGACTAAAGGCTAGAGTACTTCTCAAAATTGATTTGTGCAGACCAATCCCAAATTTTTGAATTGAAAATCCAATAAAGAAAATTGAAGAAATGAATTGTGCCAGCGCCTGTCCTTTTAGCATTCCTATTGCTCCCTGATCCATAAAAACAACAAACCAAAGAACTAGAATCGTTGTCAGTACAAATTGTGAGAGTGAAATCGTAACAAATTGACTAACCCTTTCCTCAACTCTTAAAAAGACTTTGGGTACGAAAGAAAAAACTGAAAAGAAAGCTCCCGCAATTGCCCATACGAAATATGTATCAAAATCGATACTAGAATAAACCAGTTGTACGGTATTTTTGAATAGAAAAATACAGGCAACTATTACTGTTGAGCTAAGAGCAAGAAAGGTAAAAACACATGAGAGAAATCTCTTTTTAGATTCAACAGTGTCATAATCAAAATAGAGTCTAGGAACTGATCTTTCTATTGCCAGAGAGAGAAAAATAAGTAAAACATTAGAAAATACTTGCAGAGAACTGACAATTCCATAATCGTCAGTAGTTAGATAACTGGTATAGATTGGTAATAAAACAAAACTAGCAAGATTTGGAAGGACATTGCCCAAGGCATATAACCCTGTGCTTTTTAGAACTGATTTCATAAAGAAGAGAGGCTCTCAGCTAATTTCTCAAACACCAGTTGATTCCCTTTGGGATTTGGATGATATCCATCGTCATAAACATTTTCATTACTCATTTTCTCCGACAAGGGGAATATCACATTATAGAAATCATATTTTTCAGCCAGATTCACTAAAATTTCGTTATACTCACTAACGCTCTGCCACATCAATGGGCTTTTGGACTCCATGCTGTTTGCAGGATAGGCAATAGCTATGTATATCACCTTCTTTACCTGGTTGGCTTTACAGCGGTCTAAAAAACAAGTCAAATTAGCATAGAATTTTTTAATAGGTACATAGCTATTTTTTACGCTTCTCTTTTTGAATTTTTTGATCATCTCCAATAGCGCGACAGATAGATTGCTAGGCAACGCCTTTAATATTTTCAGACTAAGAGAATTCTTCTTGAATAATCTCGGAGAACAATCCACAATTCCAAGCTGAAGAATCACTACATCCGGAGAAAAATGTTCCAAACAGTCTGACCCAGGAGGAAACCCCACTAGCTCTCCTCCCCCCTCATTAACTAGTACATCTGTAGTAAGGGATCTCCTAAACAAGGTTATAAAATCATTTTGAGAGAAAGCCATCTTGGCTAGATAAATCCAAGTATCCTCATATCTATTACCATGTCCAGGTAAGCTCAGAGAATCTCCAATAGCAAGAATTTTCAAGGCGATTTAATTATTTTAGATCCACATAATTCAGCTCCTTGCGATAAACTGAAATTGGTGACTTATCCAATTGAGAAATTTGCCTTCTTGTTAAGTGAACTTGTTTTCTGAGTTTCAACTCCGAAGAAGGTTCAAAGTTTGAATTTGACTTCCAAGCAATCCGGTCAACTGTTGGCGTTAATAGAGAGTCATTCCATTCAATATCCAGGTGTTCACAAAGAGTTCTCAAGGTGGACTCAGGACTACCAATTATGTCTTCGTATCTCACCAAAAAATAATTCTTATAATCTTGATTTCTCCTCCTAATTACTTCATAAGAGTAGCACCAAGCAACTATGGCTTGTTCAATAGAAAGACTCGCATCATTTTTTAAGGCAGAATCTATTTGATAGACTGGATCTCTAATGAGTTCAATGATCGATGTGTTTGTCAAATTTTGATTAACGAATCGAACGCTGTCTTCTGAAGGGTACTTTTCGATTCTATGAGCCCTTTGTACAACAAAAGGCTTATTATTTTCCGTATCTAACTTCCAGGAAAAATATATAGCTCTCCAATAACCTTTTATTAATTCATCAAAATTTAAGGCTCTTTTAGAAGCATTAAACATCTCTTCTCCAAAACGATCGAAGTCAAACTGTAGCTCATACTTCATTTCTGTTTTAGAGTATGACATGCCATGTATACTACCATTGAT
>Ga0114899_1001420_pt1 | contig 14080 bp, 9 predicted proteins | sample MalvireepMed_215_FD_83497 | JGI IMG/M metagenome (GOLD analysis project Ga0114899, IMG submission 83497) | Marine viral communities from the Global Malaspina Expedition - Malaspina viral metaG DeepMed_215 | ecosystem: Environmental > Aquatic > Marine > Oceanic | place: Mediterranean Sea... | reverse complement strand
GCCCGGAACTCAAGAATTTCTGCACGAGTGATGCTGCCGACTTCCTTATGCCCTAACGCGGGCAAGATATGGCGATCTAAACAACCCTGCACGGTGACAATTTGTGATTCACGCCATTCGATCTCTTTCTCTGCAAACCACGTTTCGGCGAACTGGCGTAGCAACGGCGTGGCGTGATAACCCCCAACCGCCGTTAATGCACGCTTGCTTAACGTCTCGGCACGCGGACTATCTGGAAAGTAGCGGCCATAATCAAACGACCCCAGCGTAATCTCCGCCTCGATCTTCTCCAGAATCCGCTCTAATTTCTTACGGTTAGCTGCTGTGTTATCCAGCGTTGTTTGCTCACGGCAACGTTTTCCCAAATAGCGAAAGTCAAAATACAGTTTGCCTGTTTCTTTACGCGCTGCAACTTTACCCATGGCATACACCTCCACGCGCCATTGGCACACCCATGCTCTCCTCTTTTGAGTGCAGCTGCATATCGCGCTCAATCGGTTCCCACAGGTACAAAATCTTGCGGCCGCCAAACGGGCGAATGTAATGAATGCCCTCCAGCAGCACGTCATCTTTTAAGCGCTCACGGATAGTGCGCGCGTCGTACTTAATGCGCTCTGCAAGCTCGCCTGTTGTTAAGTAGTGAATAGGCATCTTACGTACTCCCTAGTGGCCATATGTAGCTTACACGCTACATAATAAGCGCCAAAATGATGCTGTCAAGCTCATTTTGTAGCGTCTGCTCAACATAAGATGCGAAAAAACATAATACTTGATAGGATGCAGCCAATTGAAAAAGGCCATTTCCATGATTCGATTTCGCTTAAAAGAGCTACTTGCTGAGAAAGGTTTTCAGGAGAATCGGCGAGTTACGCTTGATGAAGTGTCACAGGCCACAGGCATCCACCGCACGACACTATCCAAAATTGCCAATCAACGCGGTTACAACACCGGAACAGAAAACGTTGACCGGCTATGTGAATATTTTGGATGCCAAGTTGAGGATGTCATCGAGCATGTCCCTACATCAGCTAAGCCTGATTCTTCTGATTAACATATCCAAGGAAGCTGTATGATCCTCACCCTCAACCAACTGGAACGGCACCTCTTCAAGGCCGCTGACATCCTGCGCGGGCGCATGGACGCCTCGGAGTTCAAGGAATACATCTTCGGCATGCTCTTCCTGAAGCGCTGTTCGGACGTCTTCGAGCAGCGCCAGGAGGAGGTCCGCGCCCAGCTCAAGGAGGCCGGAGCGGGCGAGATCGATATCGTCCATCAGGTCGAGTTCCCCGACTGGTATCGCGCCACCTTCTACGTGCCGCCGCAGTCGCGCTGGTCGCACCTGCTGAAGGAGGCCCACCAGGGCGTCGGCAGCGCGCTCAACAAGGCGCTGGCCGGCCTGGAGGAGCACAACCCCAGCCTGGCCGGGGTGCTGGAGCATATCGACTTCACCCGCAAGGTGGGCTCCACCACCCTGCCGGACAAGAAGCTCCGGGATCTAATCGTCCACTTCAGCGAGTACCGGCTGCGCAACGAGGACTTCGAGTTCCCCGACCTGCTTGGCGCCGCCTACGAATACCTGATTCGCGATTTCGCTGACTCCGCAGGCAAGAAAGGTGGCGAGTTCTATACGCCCCGCCCGGTGGTCCGCATGATGGTGCGGCTGATGGACCCTCAGGAGGACCACAGCGTCTACGACCCCTGTATGGGGTCGGGGGGTATGCTGATCCTCTCCAAGGAGTACCTGGAGGAACAGGGCGGCGATCCGCGCCGGCTCAACCTCTTCGGCCAGGAAACCTCCGGCTCGGTGTGGGCCATCGCCAAGATGAACATGCTGCTGCACGGCGTCAGCTCCGCCGACCTGCGCAACGACGACACCCTCACCGACCCGCAGCACGTCGAGGGCGGCGAGCTGGTGCGCTTCGATCGCATCCTCACCAACCCGCCCTTCTCCATCGGCTACACGCCGAGCCAGAACTTCACCGAGCGCTTCCACTACGGCAGCGTGCCGGAGGGGGCCAAGAAGGCCGACCTGATGTTCCTGCAGCATATGGTCGCCTGCCTCAAGTCCGACGGCCGCCTGGCCACCGTCATGCCCCACGGCGTGCTGTTCCGCGGCGGCGACGAGAAGCGCATCCGCGCCGGCATGCTCGAGGACGACCTGGTAGAGGCGGTGATCGGCCTGGCCCCCAACCTCTTTTACGGCACCGGCATCCCCGCCAGCGTCCTGGTGCTGCGTGCCAAGGGCGCCAAGCCCGATGAACGCAAGGGCAAGGTGCTGTTCATCAACGCCGACCGCGAATACCACGAGGGCCGCGCCCAGAACTACCTGCTGCCGGAACATCTCGAGAAGATCGCCAGCACCTATGAGGCCTTCGCCAACGAGCCCGGTTTCTCCCGGGTGGTGCCGCTTATGGAGCTGCGCGACAACGACTACAACCTCAACATCCGCCGCTACGCCGACAACACCCCGCCGCCGGAGCCCCAGGACGTGCGCGCCCACCTCAAGGGCGGCGTGCCGGTGGCCGAGATCGACGCCAAACGCCCACTCTTCGAGGCCCAGGGCCTCGACCCCATGGCGCTCTTTATCCACAGGGCGAATGACCCCGACTATGTGGACTTCGCCGAGCCCCTGACCGAGAAGCGCGACCTCAAGCCCACCATCGAGGCCGACGCAGGCCTCACCACCAAGGAGGCCAGCGTGATGGCCGCCTTCGAGGCCTGGTGGGCCGAGCATGGCGCCAGCATCACCGGCCTGACCGGCAACGGCAGCCGCCTCACCCAACTGCGCGACGAGCTGCTGGGCAGCTTCACTGCGGTGCTGGAGCCCACGGCCATGCTCGACCGCTTCGCGGTGCGCGGCATCATCGCGGGCTTCTGGTTCGACAACAAGAACGAGTTCCGTACCCTGCAGGCCCGCGGCTGCCTGGGCGTGGTGGACGCCTGGCGCACCAGCATCGTGAGCCTCCTGGAGGATGAGCAGAGCAAGGCCAATCCCCTCGACCACCGCCTGGTCCACTTCCTGCTGGAGGAGTACGTGGCCGAGCTCGAGGAACTCGCCGCCCGCAAGGCGGAGCTGGACGCCCAGATCAAGGCCGCCGAGGCCAAGCCCGAGAGCGATGACGGCGACGATTCGGAAGCCAGCGATGACGATGACGCCCCGACGCCGGTGCAGCTCAAGGCCTGGAAGAGCCAGCGCACCCAGGTGCGTAAGCAGCACAAGGCCAAGGTGGCCAGCTTCGAGACCCATCTCAACGCTGCCGTGGACGCCCTCGACGAGCCCGCCGCCGCCAAGCTGGTGGGAGACATCCTGCATAACGATCTCAAGGGCATCCTCGAGCGCTATATCCGCCAGCAGCGCCAGCAGGTGATCGCCGCCTTCGAGACCTGGTGGGACAAGTACCGCGTGACGCTGGCCGATATCGAGGCCGAGCGGGATGCTGCCGCCCGCGAGCTGCAGCAGTATCTGGAGGGGTTGGGGTATGTCTGAACTCACCGAATGGAACTGGCTCCCGCTTGCGGAGCTGATAGAAGATGGACGACCCATCTGCTACGGAGTTTTGAAGCCTGGGGACGAGGACCCTGAAGGCGTCCCTCTTATCCGCATAGTAGACATTGGGGACGGAAGGCTATACACCCAAAATCTATTCAGAATTAATCGCCTTCTGGATCAGGAGTTTAAGCGAAGCAGGGTCGCTCCTGGGGATTTGCTTTTATCTATTCAGGGGACTATTGGCCGAGTCGCAATCGTCCCTAGTGAACTTCAAGGTGCGAACATATCAAGAACAATTGCTCGAATCTCGTTTGCAGATGACCTGACCCCATCATTTTACAAGCACTGGATTAAGTCTAATGAAGGCTTAAAAGCCACAGAGGACGCCACTGTGGGTTCAACCAGGTCGAGCCTGAACCTCTCAGTGTTGAAAAAGGTGCCAGTTCCTCTTCCTCCGAGGGGGGAAATGTCCAAGGTGGCTGATGTCCTGGATATTGTCGACACCCAGATCCAGAAGACCAAGGCGCTGATCGCCAAGCTGGAGAAGGTCAAGGAGGCCCTGCTCCACGATCTGCTTACCCGCGGGATCGATGAGAGCGGCCGGCTCCGCCCCAGCCCCGAGCAGGCGCCGGAGCTCTACAAGGAGTCGCCGCTCGGATTGATTCCGAGGGAGTGGAGCGTTAGCACCCTTGGTGAGCGCCTATCGCAGTACGGTGGATTCATACAGACAGGGCCTTTCGGCTCACAACTTCATGCTGAAGAGTATGTTAGGGAAGGCGTTCCCGTCGTGATGCCTCAAGATATGCGCGATATTGAGGTGTCCAAAGAAAATATTGCTCAGATAACTGAAGAAAGAGCAGAAGACTTGGCTCGTCATAGAGTTGGCGAAGGCGACCTGCTTTTCTCTCGCCGAGGAGACCTCAGCCGATGCTCATTTATGTCTTCATCCAATAAAGGGTGGCTTTGCGGGACAGGCTGCTTGCTCCTTCGTCCTGCCGAGCATATCGATGGCTTCTGGCTGGCTAATATCTACAAGCTGTCTGCTATTCAATCACAGGTCTATGGAATGGCGGTTGGTTCGACAATGGTCAACCTGAACTCCACCATTTTGAAGAATATTGTAATTCCGTTTCCGGCTTTTCAGGAGCAAAGCAAGATAGCTGAAGCTATCAAGTCATCGAAGAACAAAATATTTGAAGAGATAAATATTCTCAGCAAGCTTAAGCTCCAGAAAATCGGCTTAATAGACGACCTCCTTACCGGCCGCGTCCGCGTCACCCCACTGCTTGACCAGGCCCAAGCCACCACCCCGGCATAGACCGGGGCGCTTACAACAGCATCACAACACCAGGTCCACATCGCACAGGGAACCGCCATGACCACCTTCGACAGCACCAAGCGCTCGCTCCCCGAGCTCCTCAAGGACATCACCACCGGCAAGATTCAGCTCCCCGACTTCCAGCGCGGCTGGGTGTGGGACGACGACCACGTGCAGAGCCTGCTGGTCAGCATCGCCCGCTCCTTCCCGGTGGGCGCGGTAATGCTGATGGAGACCGGCGGTGAGGTGCGCTTCGAGACCCGCCCGGTGGAGGGCATCGACCCGGATAGCGTCACCAAGGACCCCGACCAGTTGATCCTCGACGGTCAGCAGCGCCTCACCAGCCTGACCCAGGCGGTGGGCCTGGACGCCCCGGTGAACACCCGCACCGCCAAGGGCAAGCCCATCAAGCGCCACTACTACTTCGATATTCGCACCGCCCTGGAGGGTGAGGATCGCCTGGAGGAGGCGGTCATCGCGGTGGATGAGAACCGCCAGACCCGCAAGAACTTCGGCCGCGACGTGGACATCGACCTCTCCAGCCGCCAGCTGGAGTGCGAGCAACTCTACTTCCCCTGCGACAAGCTGCTGTCGCCCAACGACTGGGCCGGCGACCTGTTCAAGTACAACAAGGACGAGATCGGCACCTACTTCGAGTTCCAGGAGAAGATCATCAGCGCCTTCTCCGCCTACCAGCTGCCGGTGATCGAGTTGAAAAAGGAGACCTCCAAGGAGGCGGTCTGCCTGGTGTTCGAGAAGGTCAACACCGGCGGGGTGCAGCTCTCGGTGTTCGAGCTGATCACCGCCAGCTACGCCGCCGAGGGCTACAACCTGCGCGACGACTGGTTCGGCTCAGACATCCGCGACGTGCCCTCCCGCAAGGCGCGCTTCGAGGAGCACGAGCTGCTTCGCGACGTGCAGAGCACCGATCTGCTCCAGGCCATCACCCTGCTGCAGACCCGTGAGCGCAAGCTGGAGGACCTCAAGGCCGGCAGGACGGGCAAGCAGGTGCGCCCGGTCAGCGCCAAGCGCGCCTCGGTGCTGGATCTTCCTCTCGACGCCTACACGCGCTGGGCCGACGCCGTGGAGAAGGGCTTCGTCGAGGCGGCCTACTTCCTCAAGGGCGAGTGCTTCTACAGCCGCCGCGAGCTGCCCTACGCCACCCAGCTGGTGCCCCTCGCCGCGGTGATGACCCTGCTCGGCAACCGCTGGCGCGAGCCGCGCATCCACGCCAAGCTCTCGCGCTGGTTCTGGAGCGGCGTGCTGGGTGAGCTCTACGGTGGCGCCGTGGAGACCCGCATCGCCCTGGACCTGGAAGAGCTGATGACCTGGTTCGAGGACGACGCCGAGCTGCCCCGCACCGTGATCGATGCCTCTCTCGACCCTACCCGACTGGAGTCGCTGCGTAGCCGCAACAGCGCCGCCTACAAGGGCATCAACGTGCTGATCCTGCGCGAGGGTGCCGAGGACTTCTTCTGGAAGGGCGACATCCAGGCGCTCGACCAGCAGGGGGTGGAACTCGATATCCACCATATCTTCCCCCGCGCCTGGTGCGAGGCGCAGGGGCTCTCCTATCGCATCTACGACTCGATCATCAACAAGACGCCCATCTCCGCCCGCACCAACCGCATGATCGGCGGTGATGCCCCCTCGGCCTACCTGGCCCGCCTGCAGGCGCACAAGCAGGTCCAGCTCGGCGACGAGGCGATGAATGCCCTGCTCGAGGGCCACCGCATCCCCGCCGAGACCCTGCGCACCGACGACTTCGACGCCTTCTACCAGCAGCGCAAGCGACGCCTGCTGGAGATCATCGAGAAGGCGATGGGCAAGAAGCCGCTGCTGGGCTCCGACGAGGGAAGCCCGGAAGCTACCGAGGAAGGAGCATACAAGGCCTAAGCCTCGTGGCGTCGACACCCCCAATGGCGGCGGCAGAAAGCGACGAGCTTACCGCCCTCAAAATCGAATAAAGGAGTTAGAGATGAAGGAGCTTATCGTCATCGGTGTGGGTGGGGCCGGCTTATCGCTGGCTCAGCAGGCTCACAAGCGGATTGGTGGTCGCTTCTTGGCCATCAATACGGATAGTGAACCGCTCAAAGACCTGCCTGCGGGTCAGGGCCTGGTGATAGGTCCACACAGCTGTGGAGGCAAGAGTGCCGTATCTCCGGCTCGCGGTCGCAAGGCAGTAGAAGAGTCTCTGGACGACATAAGAGCGCTATTGCCGGACAGCGGCAAGGCGGTGCTATTCGCTGGCCTGGGAGGCGGTGCCGGCACCGGGGCCATGCCCACCCTTGCCAGGGAGGTCATCCAGCGGGACCTGAACCTTCTGGTGGCCGTGACGCTGCCCTTCGGGCTCGAGGCTGAGAGACGCGAAGCCGCCCTGGCAGGACTGAAGGAGCTGGAGGCAATCGGCGTCACCATCATCACGCACGATCACGCGGAACACCTCACCGGCTTCGCCGGCCTAGAGGAAGCGCTAGCAAGTAGCGCTGAAAGCCTCGCAGAGCGAGTGCAGCTCTGGACGATGGGAGAGCTTGATGCTCACTGACTTTCGCATGACCGATGCGCTCATGGAAGTCATCAGCGATGCTCGAGCGAAGACCAACAAGCATGGGGAACGCTTCAACATCTTCTCTATTCTCAGGGTGCATAGAAACGAAGCCGAGACCCACTCCAGATTCCTGCATGAGCTGCTGACTCCCCAGGGCCGTCACGGTGAGGGTAGCGCTTTCCTGCACCTTTTTCTCGAAGGTGTGCTTGGCCTCCGAGCGTCTGGTGAAGGCCCCTATCGCGTCAGCCGGGAACTGGCCACAGAAGAGAAGCGTCGTGTCGATATTGCTATTGAGTCACCCGATGCCATCGTGGGTATCGAGCTGAAGATTGATGCGCCCGACCAGCAGGCCCAACTTCATGACTACTACCGGGAGCTACAGCGGCGCGCAGGTGGTACAAAGCAGGTCGTGCTGGTGTATCTGACGCTGGATGGAAAGAGCCCGTCAGCCATGAGCCTGAAAGGGTTGAGCAAAGAGAAGGTGATCTGCCTTTCATTTGCTGAAGACGTCTCACGCTGGCTGGAAGGCTGCATCGAAAGCAGCCAGTACAAGCCGGCTCTGGCTCATGCCATCCAGCAGTATCAGCAGCTGATTCATAACCTGACAGGGAAGGGAGGAACGATGAGCGACTTGGTGGCCGGCGCGCTGAACAGTGACATGGAGCGCTTCAAGGAAGCCCTTGAGGTCGAGAAGTCACTTCCCAAGGCGAAGGCATTCGTTCAGGAGCTGTTCTGGCAGGAGTTGAGAGCCGCACTCGAGGCCCAGTTTGGCATCACTCCGAGCGTCTACGGCGGCAAAAGCATCGCAGCCATTGCTAAGGACTACTACTCGAAAAACAGAAACAACAAACATGTCGGCATCAAGCTGCCGATCTGCAGCTTGGAAAGCAGGAGTGTCTGTCTCTACGTCAACCTCTACCATGCCGTTCACTATGGCCTTCGGGTGGAAGACGAGTCAGGCACCGTCGTTCCCTCCCCTGACTTGAGGGAGATGGCCCGAACGGCGGTGGGAAAGGGAAATGCCGTGGCTGACGGTCATGCCGACTGGCTGGCCTGCTACTACTACAATCCGGCAGCGGGCGATGACGAGAAGATCATCAACTTCGACGCTTTCAATAGCGCTGCCGTCGGCCTCCTGGATCCCGAGGTACGCCACACATTGATCGCGGACCTGGTGGCTCATCAGGCTGAGCTCGCCGCAAAAGCCAAAGCACTGTGTAGCCGATAACAGCAACGGACGTGCCAATGCCCTATCCGGGGATCTGGCTCACCGCTTACCGCTCGATGGGAGATGTCGTCTGCGGTGTGTTCTTCACCGGCGCCAAGTCGGAGGCCAGGGCGGTGCTCGAGCGCCTCAACGAGGAGCGTGAGGAGATCCTCGCCGAGCTCCCCGAGGGGAGCGACACCCGCCGCTCCAGCGGTGAGCTTGGCTTCGCCAGCAACAACGAATGCCGTGAGTGGCTGGCATGTCAGCTCAATCACTTTGTGAATGCCTTCCGCCCACAACTGAAAGCGATGGCCAAATAGGAGTAGCTTATGGCAGGTCCCGAGTACAAGGATGTTGAGAAACCCTTTATCGACCAGCTTGTCAGCCAGGGCTGGGAGTTCCTGGCCGGGTCGGTGGACGATCCCGCTGTGACCCACCGCGAGAGCTTTGCCCAGGTGGTGATGGAGCCTCTGCTGCGCCAGCGACTGCGCGATATTAACCTGCGCGACGGCAAGCCATGGCTGGATGAAGCACGCCTGGACCAGGCGGTGGCGGCCATCACCCGGCTGCCGGCCAGCAGGGTGCTCGAGGCCAACCAGCAGGCCACCGAGCTGCTGGTGAATGGCCTGCCCGTCGAGGGGCTCGAGGGCTGGGACGGCGGCCGCGGGCAGGTGCTGCGCTACATCGACTGGGAGAAGCCCACCAACAACGTCTTCACGGTGGTCAACCAGTTCAAGGTGAAGTGCCCGCACGGCCACGATGGCGCCAAGGGCCACGTGATCCCGGATCTGGTGCTGTTCGTCAACGGCATCCCGCTGGTGGTGGTGGAGTGCAAGAGCCGCAGCTTGCCGGAGGGGATCAGCCAGGCGGTAGACCAGCTGCGCCGCTACCACGACCAGCGCTTCCTGGAGGGCGAGGCCGGCGAGCACGAGGGGGCACCTGCGCTGTTCGCCACTAGCCAGCTCCTGGTGGCCAGCAACTTCGATGAGGCCCGCGTCGGCACCATCGGCGCCCGCTTCGCTCACTACCTGAGCTGGAAGACGGTGGCGCCGATGCGCGAGGCGGAGGTGGCCATCGATCTCGGCGTGGCGGACCTCTCCGCCCAGCAGCGCTTGATCGCCGGCATGCTCACCCGGGCCAACCTGCTCGACATCGTGCGCCACTACACCCTGTTCATGAACGTCGGCGGCCAGACCATCAAGCTGGTGTGCCGCTACCAGCAGTTCCGCGGCGTCACCCGTGCCGTGGAGCGCCTGAAGAGCGGCAAGACCCGCCGTCAGGACGGCGAGGCCGACCGCCGTGGCGGCATCGTCTGGCACACTCAGGGCAGCGGCAAGAGCCTCTCCATGGTCTTCTTGGTGCGTAAGCTGCGCACCGACCCGACGCTGCGCCGCTTCAAGGTGGTGGTGATCACCGACCGAAAGGACCTCCAGGCCCAGCTTTCCACCACCGCCGAGCTCACCGGCGAGAGCGTCGAGAAGGCTGGCAACACCGCCCAGCTTAAGAAGCTGCTGAGCCGCGACGACCCCGGCCTGGTGTTCGGCACCATCCAGAAATACCGCGACCCGGACGCCGAGGCGGAAGAGGGGCAGGGCGACGAGGAGGCTGGCGCCAGCGGCGGGTTGGACAGCGGCCGCCGCGATGCCGCCGAGCCAACTCCCTATGCCAACGGAACGCCCAAGAAGCCGACACTGAGCGAGCCCTTCGAGGTGCTCAACACCAGTGAGGAGATCCTGATCCTGGTGGACGAGGCCCACCGCACCCAGGCCGGTGACCTCCACGCCAACATGATGCGCGCCCTGCCCAACGCCGCCCGCATCGGCTTCACCGGCACGCCGATCATCATGGGCGACAAGAAGCGCACCCACGACATCTTTGGCGAGTACATCGACCGCTACACCATCAAGGAGGCGGAGCAGGACGGCGCCACGGTGCCGATCCTCTACGAGGGGCGCACCGCCAAGGGGGCGATCAAGGACGGTGCCAGCCTCGACGGCCTGTTCGAGGACCTGTTCCGCGACCACAGCAAGGAGGAGCTGGAGGCGATCAAGAAGAAGTACGCCACCAAGGGGCAGATCTTCGAGGCGCCGCAGCTGATCCAGGAGAAGGCCCAAGACATCCTGCGCCACTACGTCACCCACATCCTCCCCAACGGCTACAAGGCCCAGCTGGTGGCCTACAGCCGCCGCGCGGCCCTGCGCTACTTCGAGGCTCTGGAGGCGACCCGCATCGAGCTGCTCGAGGAGGCGCTGGCGCTCTCCCCCGAGGACAAGGCCCTGGACGACACTCAGCTGCTGACCCGCCCGCCCCGGGTCAAGGCGGCAGTCCAGGCCTGGCGCTATCGCAAGGTGCTGGGCGAGCTGGAGTTCGCCGTGGTGTTCAGCAGTGGCAACAATGACGATCCCAGCTGGGCCAAGTGGAGCGACCGTGGCGCGGTGGAGAGCCACATCAAGCGCTTCAAGAAGCCTCTGCCGCCGCTGGATGGTACGCCTTCCAAGGACCCCGCCAAGCACGACCCGCTGGCCTTCCTGATCGTCAAAAGCATGCTGCTCACCGGCTTCGATGCCCCCATCGAGGGGGTGATGTACCTGGACCGCTCCCTACGCGAGGCGGAGCTGCTGCAGGCCATCGCCCGGGTCAACCGCACCGGCCACGGCAAGCGCCACGGCATTGTGGTGGACTACTTTGGCGTGGCTAACCACCTCAAGGAGGCGCTGGCCGCCTACAGCGAGGAGGACATCGAGGGCGCCCTGCAGAGCCTCAAGGACGAGATCCCGCTGCTGCGCGACCGCCACCTGCGGGTGGTCGATGTGCTGCGCGGCCAGGGGGTGGATGACCTCAACGACACCGAGGAGGCGGTGCAGGCGCTCGCCGACGAACGGGTGCGCGCCGAGTTCGTGGTCAAGCTCAAGGAGTTCAACCGCGGCCTGGACGACGTGCTGCCGCGCCCTGAGGGGCTGGAGTTCGTCAACGATGCCAAGCGGCTGGCCTACATCCATGCCCTGGCCCGCAACCGCTACAAGGACACCCCGGAGCTCGGCCGCGATATCGGCAACAAGGTGCGCAAGCTGATCGACGACTACGTGATCTCGCTGGGCATCGACCCGCGCATCCCGCCGGTGCAGCTCACCGACGCCGAGTTCGACGAGCACCTCGGCCGCCAAGTGGGCGACCGGGCCAAGGCCTCAGAGATGGAGCACGCGGTGCGCTCCCACGTGCGCAAGCACCTGGACGAAGACCCTGTGAAGTTCGGCCGGCTCAGCGAGCGCCTGGAGGAGCTGCTAGAGCAGCTCGATGGCCAGTGGGCCGAGCAGGTGGAGGCGCTCAAGACGCTGATTCAGCAGCTTCGTGATGGCGCCCGTGTGGGGGGCGAGGAGATCCCCGAGATGCCGGCCCACGCCGAACCCTTCTGGCGGGAGCTGGTGGCCAGCAGCGGCCTTTCCGTGGAGGAGCTGGACGAGGCCAGCGCCCAGAAGCTGCTAGGGGCCACCGAGGAGCTGGTCGGATTGATACAGCAGGAAATCGCCATCCCCGACTTCTGGAAGCCCTCCCACATCCCGGATCAGGAGGCGCTGCGCCAACATATCTTTTCCAGGCTGATGATCAAGCGGCTCGTGCCCTTCGACCAGGCCAGCGAGGTGGCTCAGCGGCTGCTCGATCTCGCCCGCAGCAATCACGACAAGCTGGTGAACGCATGACCCAACTTGCCGTTGATGACCTGACCCTGGAGGTGCGCGAGAGCTCGCGCCGCAAGACGCTTGAGATCACCGTGGACCGCGACGGCGAGCTGGTCATCGCCGCGCCTCGCGGCACCGACGAGCGGCTCCTGCGCGACTTCGTGCTCGAGAAGCGGCTGTGGATCTACCAGAAGCTGGCCGAGAAGGCCGAGCGCCGCCGCCGACTGCCGCGCAAGGAGTACGTCAACGGCGAGGGCTTCCTCTACCTGGGGCGCAGCTACCGGCTGAAGTGCGTGCACTCTGACACCCAGGAGGCCCCGCTCAAGCTCATCGCCGGTCGCTTCCTGGTCCGCGAGGACGCGCTGCCCGACGCCCGCAATCACTTCATCCGCTGGTACAGCGCCCGCGCCAGCAACTGGCTCACCACCAAGGTGAAGGAGCACGCCCGGCGGATGGGCGTCGAGCCCGCCGGCGTGAAGGTCCAAGATCTGGGCTACCGCTGGGGATCCTGCGGCAAGGGCAACCGGGTCTACTTCCACTGGAAGACCATCCTGCTGCCCCGCCATATTGCCGAGTACGTAGTCGTCCACGAACTCGTCCACCTGCACGAGCCTCACCACACCCCCGCCTTCTGGCGCCGCCTGGAGCGCGCCATGCCAGACTTTGATCAGCGTAAGAGCTGGCTTGCCCGGCATGGAATAGAAGCGGAGGGAGTTTAACACTCTGACATGTGACCAGCGTGTGACTCATAGCAGCCAATGGTCATCGAGAAGCAAGCCAGATGAGAAGGTAGTTTTAAAATTGTGGCCACGATGTGGTCACAGGATGGTCACACACAAAACAAAAGGGCCTACGCGTTAACGTAAACCCTTGATATGTTTGGCGCGCCCGGTAGGAATTGAACCTACGACCTTCGGCTTCGGAGGCCGACACTCTATCCAACTGAGCTACGGGCGCTTTGGGTGCGTATCGTACCCGTGTGGGCGGGCCGTGTCTAGCGGCGGGGCGGTTTTAGGCCGACTTGTGATTGACCGTTTTCCCTGCGGTGGTGCATGCTCTTGGGGCACTTTTGCACCTCTTAACCCCCTTGGTCATATTGGGAACATAATAAATGAAAACATTTGCACGTAGTACGCTGGCACTGGGCATCTCACTGGCGCTGGTCGGCGCCGCGAACGCCAACGACTTTGCGGATATGGACCCGGTCACGCTGCGCCTGGCCCACGTGGTCAACGAGCAGGATGGCTTCCATATCGCGGCCACCAAGTTCGAAGAGCTGGTGGAAGAGCGCACCGATGGCAAGGTGAATATCGAGATCTTCCCCAATGCCTCGCTGGGCGATGAGCGCACGCTGCTGGAAGGCATGCAGATCGGCACCGTGGACATGGGCGTGATCACCAACGGGCCGGTGGCCAACTTTGTCGAAGAGATGGCGGTCTTCGAACTGCCGTTCCTGTTCCCCTCCCCGGAAGCCGCCTATAGCGTGCTGGATGGTCCCATCGGCCAGGAGCTGTTGGATAAGCTGGCGGACGTGAACCTGAAAGGCTTGGCTTACGCCGAACGCGGTTTCCGTAACCTGACCAACAGCGAACGCGCCGTTAACTCGCCGGAAGACTTGGACGGACTGCGCATCCGCGTGATGGAAAACCCGGTCTACACCGACACCTTCCGCGAGCTGGGGGCCAATGCGATCCCGATGGCGTGGACCGAAGCGCTCACCGCCATGCAGCAGGGCACCATCGACGGCCAGGAGAACCCGGTGAACGTGATCCACTCGTTCAACCTGGATGAAACCCAGAACTACATGACGCTCTCGCGCCACACCTACGCACCGGCGATC
>Ga0114899_1001416_pt1 | contig 14104 bp, 23 predicted proteins | sample MalvireepMed_215_FD_83497 | JGI IMG/M metagenome (GOLD analysis project Ga0114899, IMG submission 83497) | Marine viral communities from the Global Malaspina Expedition - Malaspina viral metaG DeepMed_215 | ecosystem: Environmental > Aquatic > Marine > Oceanic | place: Mediterranean Sea... | reverse complement strand
TTACCAGTAGGCAGCGCCCTCTTACTTCGCTGCTCAAAGCTCCATTCCCTTACAATCAACCTATGGCGGAAGAACTCAGTCATCAACCAATCGGGTACGCTTTCAATATCGTATATGAAGATGTTTAGCTCCGCTACGTCTAGGCTCCACTCCTGCACCACTACTTGTTTGATAAAGTTGGTGCGTTTGACCACGCCTACTGCGTCAGTTTCTGCCACTAGCTGGTCATGGTCTTTGAAGGTTCGAGCACGTCTAGCTGCGAAGTAGGCTAAGGACTCAAAATAGGCTCCTTCTTCTTTATTCCTCGGAAACATTAAAGTTGCTTTCATACGCCTCCTTACATACTGGACAACAAGTGCGGCTGCTCCTGGCACATGCGTAACATAGGCTGTGGCGACATCCGGTATAATACCATATTACGTTAATAGAGTACGAAAAGGCAAAACCACAGCGGTCACAGAACCATCTGTCGTCCGTCATTGCCACCTCGATATCTGACTTACCTCTAGTGGAGTCCAAAAGTCCGCAATATGCGATAGTTCCTTCTCCCGAAGTATATGCGGCCCATCGAATAGTTCCTCGTCATGTACCTGTATAATGAAATCCTCAATAGGAATGTCTCGGTTTATTTCAATAAGTATCCGCTTGAAGATTTCAGCCGCGCTACCCTGTATGGGATAGTTAACGGCACAGTTCATTATGTGCTTAGGTGATTGAGCCTTCAGCCCTTTGCCTTGGTCAAGGCGTAATTCCCTGCCATATATAGTAGTAGCACGACGCTCCCGTAGGCCCACCTCACGTAGCTGCTGTGTCCACTTCCACATATCTGGGTACTCTGCGGCTAATTTGTGCTGGTACATTGTCAGCAAGTCTAAGTCCTCAATGCCCGTAAAGGTACTTAATACAGATACATCGCCGCCGTATACTGTGCCGAAGTTAAAGTTCTTCGCCATAAGTTTATCACTTAATCTGAGGGCCATCTGGGTATTATAGTGTAAATCACCTCCTTCTTCTTTAGGCAGACTTAGTATGTGCTGCATTTTCTTGTCCCCAGATAGATAGGCCAACACGCGGAGTTCTACTTGACTGAGATCAAACCTAGTAAAGACGCCCCTATCCGCCTTGAACACACGACGTATAGGAGCTGTCTTGGGGACTATATCGAGTGGCCTCTTACCTGTGGGGATGTTGTGTACTTGAGGGTCTTTTGATGTGATACGACCCGTAGCTGCTGCCATATGGAAATGACTACGTAGTCTATCCTTACCTAACATAGGATGTATAACGCCATATTGTTTACCAAACTTACGAGCCGTTAATATCAACGCACCCCACGGATGTCCACATTTGCGGATAGCTTCACTACTGGTATCAAATGCTTGTCGCTCGCGATCCCAAGGTAAGAAGACGCCCTCATTAGTCAACGCCACTGCTACTTGATACGGACTCCTGGGATTAAAGCCTCTGGCGATGCACATATCCATGTAGATGTCTAGCTGTGTGCCCAGTTCTGTGTCTATCTGCTCTACGAGGTCTTGATCCAGAGCAATCCCACGATGGCTCATATGCAACAACATACTAGCAATCTTGCGCTCTACCTCGTAATACTCATTACTTACCTTACCCCGATATGTTTGGAATAGCTCCATTGTCACCTGAGCATCTGCCATGCATTTGAGCATGATGACATCCTTGGGGAGTCCCATCATATCACGGGCATTATGCTTTTTGAGCAACTCCTTAACTGACCACGTACTGAGTGACAGCCCCGCTGAAGCCTCAGACAGCACAGTAGGGATGTTGAGGAGCCGTGTCAGTATAGCGGTGTCCTCTATATTGTCAATGTCTGCGCCGAATTGGCCCAAGACATCCCATGACAAATCGAATGTGGCGTTATGCCAGATTTTCCGCACACTACTAGGCATAAACAAATGCCACGGCATCGTAGGCTCCCAGAAATCAAACCAGAAGGAGTCCCTATTAGGTGTTGCAATTCCGATTCCTAAGATAGCTGTATTCTTCAGAGAGATTGTCTCTACGTCTAGTGCCACAAAGGGAGGTGGATAGTTGTAGAGGTCATCATAGGCTTCCTTGATCTTCTGCGGTTGACCGTCGTAGCGGCCTATGTAGGCTCTAGCCACGCTCTAATGCCTTTGGCAGCGTGATGTGATTCTCCTGTCCTTGATACCTGCCCATATACATGGGCTCGAACATCGCAGACAGATATGTAATCGTAAACATCTTATCGCCAGATGCTATCTTTATGTAGTGTTCACTGCTGTTGAATAACTCTAATGTAAGATGCCCTCTGAAACCTGGGTCTGCGATAGTCTGTGGAGGCTTCAATCCAAGCCTGGCCCATGTGCTACGTATCGCAATCAACCCAATATACCCATATGGTACTTCTATGTAGTCACTCGTATGCAACAGACAGCGACGTTTAGGAGGCAAACTAATAGGAAGCCGCTGCATGTCGCCAAATGCTGACCTTATGCTTTCCTCGTCATAGGGGTCTACGTAGTGTACATGATATGGGGGGAACTCATTGTGGTTAACTTCTAGGGTGACGTAATCTCCTAATGTCAAGTCCATATTACTCCTTATATAGTATGTCATTAGAGTCTATGAATAGGCTATTCCCTGGGCCGATAATAACAGACTTAAAAGTAGATAATACTCCATATGACCCTATCTGACCCAGATAACTCAGATCATCTAAGTATGTCAGATACGCTAACAGCCTACGATGTTCTTCTTGTGCGCCTTCTCTATATGCCTGATACGATTCGTGTTCATATACTAATTCTTGCAGTTGTTCTGGTGTCAGGTCGCCGAAGTCTGATCGAGTAGCCATAGACTCTCTTTCTCTATTATCGTCCTGTAATCTCTTTATACGTTCACGATCTTTAATCATCTGATTGTAGCGCCACTTCTCCATTTCTTCCGCATCAATTGGATGTGTCATATCTTCCCCACCTTTACGTCATGCATTATCTTCAACACTAACCACCCCGTCTGCTCATCTATCGCAGTCTTTGCGCTGTCCAATGTAAATGTAAACCCATGATTACACTTTATCTGCTTAAGCTGAGGATTATATTTGAACCACTCACAATCCAAGCCGTCTTTGAGTTTAGCGTGGTTCTGCTGATACCAATTCAAGTTACCGTCTATTGATTCTCCTAAAGCGTCTCTAAGAGATTCACCTATAATCGTATTACGCTGAGCCTTACGCTTATCCCACCCGTCGTACCTATTATATCGAGACTCTGTTCGTCTGTTAGCCATCTCTGTCCTTCCTAAACATCAGAATGTGCTCTTCTGTAATCTGTCTTACTCCTATGCTAAGATTCCAATATCCAAATGCCTTCCCAATATGACTATGCTGATACCACTCGGTACACGTAAATCCTACTTTGCGCTAGACGTTGGTGTTGGAAGCCAACGGTAATGCGCTTACCCGCGCGGATTTGATCCTTAATTACCACCACCCCACCTACACGCAAGCTATCTAAACATGCCTTATACACCCCCAGCACGGTCAAATTGATAGTCCCCCATATTACTGAGATTATCCTTATGTTGTGTGTAGTTGACAATGCTGTTCACTGTCCCGCTGCCCGCCTCATATTGTGGCATACCCTTGGTTTGTTTGAGTTGATTAGAGTACGGCGGCGAAAAGCATATGAGATCAAATGTTTCAGGCCAACTGGATAGTCGTGGACGGCAATCAGTGTGGGCGATCTCAATACTACCCCCAAATGATCTACGGTTATCGTAGAGTAGATGTACGAAGTAGTCCTCTAATTCAATTAACACTAGATGCTTAGTACGATGGGCAGTATACATCATACTCCCACCACCTGCCATAGGGTCACACACCACGCTGCTGTCCGCGGGCGGACGATTTCATCTAGCATATAGAGATTATTCTGCAGGATGCTCTACTTTGTGCGGAAATATTTCCCGCCTGCTTGCCGTCATCTGGAAAGAGTATAATTCCATTGTCGTCGCGGTCATAGTCTGGGGCAAATTCCTTATATGTCATGTCTGCCTATCGCCTCCAATAATCTCTTAGCCCTCACTAACCCCATCGCGCTGTTTCCCGTGTACTGTGCGAGGTCTTCTGGAGTCTGCCTTACCACATTCCACACACTGCCCCAAGTTAGAATTAGCTCCTTAGCCAGTTCAGGGCCTATCTCTGCGTCTGCGATCCCCATGAGTGTTTGCACTTGGGGGTCTAGTTTATTTGCGCCTATTTGTCTTAACTTCAGATAACGTCTTAGCGCAGTGTGTTCCTCTTCAGGGCGCAGAGCACTTTTAGCGAAGTGTATTAGAGTCTTAGCGGTGGCCTCTTGATTAAATGTTTTCCATACCATAATACCCGCACGCTCCTGCGCTATCAGCCACGCTTCGTATCTATCGTAGGTAATTTTATAGTCCCTGTGCCTACCACCATTAAAGCTTCTCACTCCACTACTCGTAGGCTTGACTCCGCCTTCTACTATAAGCATCAAGTTGCCTAGCTCATTAGGATAAGGACAATCTCTAATCTGATCTCCTAGCTGATACTCAGTAGCTTCCATTTTACTAAGCAGTTCACTTGTCTGTTTACGTTCTGCTTGCTCATACTTGCCCCACACTGTGAGCCACATATAATCCGCAAAGCCCTTCCGATTTAGTTGCTCACGTGTAGTATCAGGTAATGTCAGCTTGATAAGGCGTTCGATCTCCGTAGGTTCAAACTCATCGACTATCATACAACGACCCATCATCGCAGTATAGATGTGGAGTAAGCTTTGAACAATTACATTGAGAGGCTTCCAGTATAATATGCAAATCAGATGGAAGACCGTAAGTAGCTAGTAGATGTATAACTAATGTAATACCAGCACACACGCCAGCATGTAAATCCACATCACGCAAATCGTGAGGCGCTTTCCATCCTTCTCTTAACATATAGCTATGCTTAATGATGTAATCACGAGCGGTTAGGTTAGATGATTTAGGCGTTGCGACCAGCACCGACGGAAAACTGTCAAGCATCTCTCCAAATGTCATATCATTGTCCTCCCTAATGCCATTACTCTTAATTCCAACTGACCATAACTAGGCATCGCCATTGTCTGACCCATCAGGTCTACCCCCACGGGAGCCTTCTCGATAAACCCATACAACACTGGCACCTTAGCTTCTGGAGCCTTACCATTTGTGGGCACTACTACATCATTATAGGTATAGATGACCCAATCGGCTATCCCGTTAGTGTGCCTGAAACCGTCCAACTTTTTCCCTACCACTACATTAACCCAATTACCATTAATTAGCTCCCTTCCGTGTTCATCCGTAATGTGGTGTATCAACACTAGGTTCTTGTTGACTATCTTAGACGCATCTATTAATTGACGTGATCTACTATTAGGCTTCCCATAATCTAACTGCGTCAGCCGTTCACGCCACCTCATACTAGCAGCTAATTGATCTTGATTCATATGAGGACTTTTATCTGTGGCTTCCTGCCACTGTATGTCTTGTAGTTCCTCTAAGTATCCATCCGTAATAGCATCCCACATCAGCTTGTAAGAATCAAATACAATGACCTGATGCTCGTCATCGTTTATTACTTCGATGTATTTTTCAAGTATCTTCGCCAGCCTAGCTCGCTTACCATGAGATCTATAGCCTTTGGAGATCATAATGTCGTCGAGGCTTACTTTGTCGTTAGGAGTCCACAACGTATAGTCCTCTGGCTCAAATCGCCACGTAGCCCTATTTGCGCCACGCTCGAGATCGAACACAAACTTCTTACCAGGCATTGTAAATGGGAAAGTACTCTTACCACTCCCAATCTTACCATACAAGCTATAAACAGCAGACATTAGAGACTCCAGAAATCTAATTTGGCCGCGTCGTATATCACTTTAGCGGCAGTGAAGGCGTCGAAAGCTTCAAGAGGTTTAGTTACTTTTTGCGTGTATAGACCACCCTCATTGATTTGCATTATTATATGATCGCTAATAGATAGTTGCTCCTCATTCGTAAGCATCCACGCTTCACTATAAGCGGTGATCTGCATTGCGGCTTCGGGATATATCTTACCTGTCTTAAAGTCAAGCATAGTAACATCACCATATTTATCTCTCGCAATAGCATCTACAGTTCCCGCATAATGTCTAAATGGATGGTAAACTGCAATCTCAGAATGGACAATATCTAGTTCCATCTCATCTAACCATTTGTTAATCAACGATAGCAGCCGTCTATCTTGACTGTCCATAGGAGATATACCAGTGACAAAGTAGTCCTCTATAACTTTATGAATTCGAGTGCCCTCGTCTGCGGCTGTTTTACGGTCTTTGTCATATAGTTTAACCCGTTCCCTAGCTAAGTCCATGATACCATCTTTTGAGTGCAAGCTGCTCTCTGCTACTACATCCAGGACTGCCTTCATATGATTATCAGCAGCATTTTTCAGTAGCCATCCTTGTAAGCCAGGCTTATTTATCACATTTAATATCGTAGTCACGTTGGGCAATTCCATGCCCTCGACCCTGGGATCACCTTCAACTGTGTAGTACCGTCTGTTACCTTTTTGATGTCGAGTTACAGTTGGCATCATACTCCTCTGCTACTGATTTTGTACTCCTTGACTTAGCCGCATCCTCTCTTGCCACTCCTCGTTCACCGTCTTATGGTCTCTACGGCCTATACTAATATGACTTCGTTTGCCGGTCTTTGCAACACCCAACTTAAGTTCGCCTTCGCCCTTATTCCACTTATCTTCTGCTACACCGTCTGAGGGCCGTTTGAATTTACGTGTAACAGCACATTTTTTACACTCACCTACATTGTTCCCGTCAATCAGCCACCAATGAGGCGGACATCCAGCTAGTACATTCCTAGACTCTGCTGCGGCTAATTGCTGATGCATAGTTAATCCTCTAATCGAGTCAGCCCAAAGTAGCTCAAATAATTCTGCACATTATCTGGGTGCCATCTGAGCTTGCCATGCTCTAATTTAGACAATGTACTAGCACATAATGCCACGTGATCTACCATGTCAACTAAGGAGACCCCATACTTGATTCGTAATCTCCTTAATCTACCGGCCAGTATAAGATTAGTTTCTATCTCTTCTGGTGTTTGCCCTTTCCTACCCTTAATTTTATGTACCTCCTACACCCACATCTATGACAGATGGGGCATTTCAAGCAATGATGATGTTGACATACCTTGCACTTGAAATGAGTATCCGCACCCATGTGATCTACTTCAGGGCGACGCATTAGGGTGTCTCTATGGACTCTAAACTACTGTAGTCTGCGAGCGACATATCCATGAATACGCTTGCTCCCTCAGCCCGTCAGCCTCTCCGCCAGCCACAGCCAGCACTGCTCTATCGTCCACTGATCCACGTCTACTGTATCTATCATATGTGACTCCTTAAATTTACTGTGTGGCCCAGGGCCTTCGCGTCCCCGACTGAATGGGGTGCAAGAATTACTTACTCAGGCTAGCACTGTCTCGACTCTTCATCGAAGTTTTTACATTCAGTCGGGCGTATCTCCTGTATGCGTATCCGACGCGGGGAGCCTAGGCCACACTTACTTACCCTAAGCTAACGGCATGAAACGGCCAGTCTCCTTATCCCCCACAAACTGCACCAACCCACTGCCCACCATTTGGTCTATCACGCCACTCGTATTGTCCGCAATCACACTTACGAGCAGCGGGTTATGGCGTATTACCTCATCTGCCATTGCCGCCATGCGGAATTCCATATTAGTTTTCCCCACCGCCAACGACACAAGATAAGCCATATTTGCCTGAACTGGATTACTCATATCTACCACCGCACCTGGCTGAGACGGTATAGAAGGTATACCTGCTATACCCTGTGGGGGAAGACCAGCGCCGTTTAAGGAAATGATCTCATATCCAGGCGTCAGATAATCAGAGAATCCACTCGGTACAGTAGAATCTTGCTTGACTCTGGTATGATCTGGAGTGTAGTCAATCTCCAGCGTCTTCCCCACCAGTGACCAGATGCTTACGTTCTGCCCACTCATGGCAGATACTCGATTAATCAGTATGCCTAGTTCGGTCTTACTACTGATCTGTTTCTTGCTGTCGCTGAGGCTAAACGTAAGCTTACCCGTCCCGTACTGGTAATCACTCACCGCATAATGCACATCCAATTGGTCGAACATGAAGTCTAAGCTCAGAAATGATCCCCTCTGACCTTCACGCTCTGTTACCTCAATATCCACTAGCCTCCCGTGGAAGTGCCTGAGTGGACTACGGGTGTCGCTTACGTCTGTGTTTGTGCCCTCAAGTATTTGTCTTGCCTCAGCGGGGGATAACTTTCTACCTGTTTGCTCTGTAGTCATGTCACATCCTTAAGTCTAATTTGAATTCCTTCGTGTGCCTGTCAAAGGTATATGTTCTTGTCACAGCAGGGTATCGTGTTCTTCTATGCTTCTGCATCGTCACTATAACATTATCTGAGCCCTCCTCTTCTAATTTAACCTCTAATATTGTATCAGGCCAGTTGTTCAAGAACGAGCTACCAAACATCTCGAATTGTCCCAACGTGACCCGCCGACCACTATATCCAGCCAGCGTAGGCTGATGAGGATGATGTACAATGATGAATGTGACTCCATATTTATCCCTCAATGAGTTGATCCCATCGATTAATATGTTAGCGTCACGATTACGAGTTAAATCCCCACGAGTCATCTTATACATATTATCCAGAATGACTACCTTAGCCTGATGTTTCTGGATTAATTCCTCAATACGCCCAATCCCATTCGAGGTATCTATCTTAATGTCTTCCTCGGCTACGTGTCGCATGTTACCGTTAAGTGACAATCCTCGTGCACTCTCAAGTTCACGCCACCTGATTTGAGACTCCTCCTCTGGGTTTTCGCAATCTATAAGTATTACCTTGCACATCTTAGTAGGATACACCAACCACTTCTTGCCTGTACTAATAGATAGCCCCGCTTCAGCAGCTAACCAGCTCTTACCCACACCTGGCTCTCCATACAACACCATTATACCCTTAGTACGTAATATCCCACTACCAATAATATTCTCCACTGGTGGGAATTGTGCGTTGATTAATTCCTTGAGAGTGCGATCACTCATATGACAATCCCCAACCTTTTCCGCCACCTACTGATGCAGCCCTCTGTAACGCCGAGCATTTCAGCTACGTAGTCTCCATCAAGACCCGTCCTAAGCATCTGCCTTATGTCCATCTGGAATTGCTTCTCCAATCTGAACATCTTAGCAGTTTTCAAGTCGTCATCTGATCGAGCTAGCTCATTAAGAACTGACCGTTTTAACTTGGTATTTCCTGCCATGCTCCGCCCCTTGTAATCTTTAAAGAGTCCTGTGGTCTGAGTATCACCGTCTGTACCGTCAGCCCAAACTTGCCCACCCAATACGAGAACGTGGCTTTGTCTACGCCTACCATCTCCCCTGCCTTTGATACTCCTACCAGTGGGATATAGGTACACATGAAGTTGACCAAGTCCATGCAGTATTCATGTCTTGAAATGTTCTCAGCCACCTTTTGTTTAGGCGTGCGCTTGCCCAATGTCATGTCTGTACTCTGCATGTTACTCCTTATACCAGTCTTGGAGCTAAATCCTTGGCCCATTCCAGCTCGCTGATCTCTGCTCCACTACCCATCATGGCAGTAGCATCAAACATCTGACTATATTGCTCCCGCCACTGTTGATGGACGCTGACTCCTACTAACCTGAACCCTGCTTGAGCTTTACGCTTCATGTAATTATCACACCACGATGGATTCACTCCAGCAACCCCGTCACTTATAAAGAGTACATCCGCATTCACCAGATCAGGCTCCTGTTCGATGATATCGGCTGATTGTGTAAGTGGGGGCTCAAATGCAGTTCCGCCGCCTACATTCCACCCATGACGCCTACTACTTACCTTTAGCAGTAGATCAGCCAATCCCTTTGCATTCTTCACATACACCCCTGAGTGTGCTCTATCAGCAAATGGCATTAACACTACCTGACGATTCTCCTTAACTGCCAACTCAGCCAACGCCATAAACAGCCCTAGTGCGTGCTCAAGTGGTGCCCCCATCATACTGCCGCTCACATCTACACAACACACAAATGGCCCTTGGCCTATGTTATCCCTATTCTTGAGACTATACTGCATAAGGTCTTTATCGGCAAACTTACGCCAAAACAATGGAGCCAACACCTCATTAGCTAAAAAAGCAATCTCATAGGGCAACACCCTGGGAAGGTCATCTCCTACCGTTACCCCCACCGGCACAGTAGATTTTACAGGAAGTGTGCTCTTAGCCTGATTAAAAATTAGCTTCATTCGACCAGCTATCTTTACAATCTTCGCAAGATTATGTTGTCTGGTAATACTCGAAATGAATTCTTCATCCATCATCAAGTCAAGCAGTCTATTGCCTCCGTTACCTACACTATATCCGCCGCCGTATTCTGATAGTTCCTCAGCTGTGTCGATGATGTCTTCGGCGCTACCCACAGCATTGATCAGCTCATGTGACATCAGATTACCTAGATCGCTGCGACCTGGCTCATTAACATTAGTATCATTGGTTCGCATTCCTTCGGCTAATTTCTGCTGAGACTGTTCAATCGCATCTATGGCCTCTTTACCCCCAGGCTTATCTCCCACTAAGGCCTTGATCTGATCCTTGTTATGCTTAGTCTCCGCAATGGCCTTCATTGTGCTCTTCTGAGGCCGCATCAATTCTCGGAATAACTGCACAGAGGCGGCTGCTGATTTGTCTTGGTCTCCCATAGTGCCGCGCCTCATATCCATCACCCTATCCCCTACTGCGGCTTGTTTCAACCATTCAGCCAACGCGGGATCAGGCGCATCTGTACGTACTTGTGGAGTCCACTGGAAGAGCAAATTAAAAAGGTCACCTCCTATTACCTTATCACTGCGCCGAGGCATTACTTTTCTTATCTGTGGATAGCGCGCTACCACTGAGCCCCAAAACGCAGCATCTATGTTGCGGGATTCTAAGTTTAACTCATCTGGTTTGATCTGTAGCCAATACATTACTTATCCCTCCTTTAATGAGTTCCCTGCTCCTCAAATATACGCCACTTAGCAGCTCGGACACATGCGTCACAGTATAGATCATCCTGGTTACACATAATGCCCTTATGCTGTATCTCATCACCGCAATGCGGGCATGTATGTAGATGAGTAGCATTATGTAACGGAGAAAAATCAGCTATATCTGTAATCTCAGGCTGAATTAGCCCTTCATTTACGAATCTATCACCTTGCCCGTTGATTTTATTATCTCTTATCTTCTCAAATGTTGCATGTATTAATCCTTCCCAATCCTTATCCCATTTATCCTTGTCTATGGTATCACCAAACGCCCTGACATAACAATAGATTGTATCTCTAAGCTCTACGTCCCATAGAACATCCTCTGAATATACCTGAATTTCATCTCCATTATCTTCGTATTCACACGGCATGTCAGCTCCTCCTTCCAGTATTCCGTTTGCTGTCTTCGATCTTCCGCCTACACCGTTCACATACCTTCATCCCGTGGTATGATTGTGTAAGCTGATAGAAATTCCAGTTGCAGTTCTCACACTTATACATCCTACGCCCCTGGCTATCTCTGAGTGTCACAATGTCCTCCTATCCAATCTCTCATCTGCTGTTTCCGCTTTACATTCCACACACAGATGCATCTCACACCGCAACATAGGGCAATACTCCACTACCCCACACAGACAACACATACACTGGTTCATGTCAGTATTCATCTTACACCGTCCCTTGTTTGTTCATATTCCCACTCCGTGGAAACAAAAGGTACTACTGGTGTGCTATCTTCGCTATGCACCGTAGCTTCCATAGCATTAAAGGCCTCATTTATGAGCGACTCCCAATCAGTGTCCCATTTATCTTTATCTACATACCCCCATGTAGTAGCGTACTTAAATACAATATCCCTGAATTCTGTGCTCCACAGTACGTCCTCAGAATAAACTTCATAGTCGTAACACATCTCAACGTCTCCTTGCTGCATTCCGTTTGGTGTCTTCGATCTTCCGCTTATTACATTCCTGACACCAATGTAAATGTGCGTGCCCCTTATCCACGCAATGTTCAATTACACCACACACCTCACACAATGTAACATATCAGTAACTTGAGACATAATCTACTCCTTGGTCTGTTCATCAGTGTTAGCTCGACCAACAGCTAACATATGCCCCCACTAGGAGGGCATTTCACTAGGTTGACTGTGCTTGCCCACATGCCCAACACGTACATTTATTTAGGTATCTTCGGTGACCTTCGCAATCTTTATCTCTCTCATCGTGCATCACAGACACTACTTCCGCTTGCATCTCCTTAGATAGGTGTGGTATTGAACTTAGTCTATTCTCTATTACATCTGCGTAACTCGCTATTGCATAATCTAACATCTCATTTATATTATCCTTGAAGTCTTCTATAAACAAATCTATGTCCACTGCTTACCTCCTTAATACTTACAGTTCTATTAATTAAGACTAGGCGCAAACCACTTGAATACTTGCTCTAGATATCCTCCTACCTCCTTCTTGATCCCTTCCACAGTCTGCCCGTTCCCCATACCTACCAAATCTTGACTAAGTTGATAAAGCTGTGTACTTACCTGAATAAGTTCCTCATGTGTACTGTGACCATTAATATATATCATAGCCTCTTGAGCAGCAGACTGTATGGCCTGGGCCTTCACTAGCTGCGGATTCACGGAACTCACAACCACCTGCCATACTAAATTCCGCTTATCAGGCTCAGTCCATAGCACATGCTTCCCCACTAGCAGACTATCAGGGATGATCTCAGTAGCATTAAGTATCCAACTCTCCGCAGCCATTACATCGAGCAACTGCTTATACCTACGGTCACTGACCACGACCCCTTCCTGACCTAGTCGCTCCCATACCAATGACACAGACTGTAATGTCTCTTCACTTAGATAGAACTCCCGAACTACACTATACGCCGTCTTGACAGTCTCCATTGCCAGCGGTACTACCGTAGGAGCCACGTAGTTAAGCCTCAATAATTGATCGAACTCCTTCACATCTTGCAAATACCCACAGTTATACCTCAGTAGAAAACGATCTCTAAGTGCGTCCAACCCGTCAGCTTTGGCAGGAATCTCATTACTGCTCCCAACACAAAACCTAAGCGGACACTGAACTGGAGTACCATTATTGTAGAATATCCTCTCCTGCAACACAGACAGCAGCGTAGTGAGCATACTCCCACTGCCCTTATAAAGCTCATCCAGATACGCTACTTCCACCGTGGGCAACTTATGATCTACTACCCTCTTATACACACCCCCTTGATAAGCTTGTATATCCACAGGGCCAAATAGCTCATCAGGTGTAGTAAACGGAGTCATCAACCAGTGAAAATTAGAGGCCCCAAGATAAGAGCAGAATTCTCGTATCATCATTGACTTGCCTGTACCGGGCGGGCCAAGCAACTCAATATGCTGTCCTGTAAGTGCGGCTAAGATTAGGCCATGCACTTCGTCTGAGCGACCTATGTACTTCTGGTTCATTTCCTGTTCGATTGCTAATAGGTGTTCTCTAGTGTCCATTACTTACCTCCCCTTCTTTAGTTATAATGAGTCTCCATATCGTCCACCACCATGATACGTGGTAACAGTAAGACTATTCTGTTTACGTCCACGTATCTCAATAGTCTTCACACAGTCAGGTAAATCTCGACTGGTAGTAGCCAGCCACTTCACCACCCTAGTACATCTCCTACACATCACCGCACCTATGTCCTCGTCTACTGTACGCTCTGGTATTGGGTGTAAACATGTTGTGTAGATCATCTGGCCTCCTTAACTTGATCCATCCCCCCTACCATATGAATGCTCATTTCAGCTGTATCCTCACATACCACACACAGATCATCCATCCGCCCATACGGATATGGTGGGGCAAAGTAATGTTGTCCCACCAAATGCTTTTGCTCAAACTTATACTGCCTGCGATCAAGGGTAGTCATGTGTCCTCCT
>Ga0114899_1001415_pt1 | contig 14110 bp, 11 predicted proteins | sample MalvireepMed_215_FD_83497 | JGI IMG/M metagenome (GOLD analysis project Ga0114899, IMG submission 83497) | Marine viral communities from the Global Malaspina Expedition - Malaspina viral metaG DeepMed_215 | ecosystem: Environmental > Aquatic > Marine > Oceanic | place: Mediterranean Sea... | reverse complement strand
GCATAGCCCACTGCCATTTCACTCTTGTTGCCGGTGGTCAGTACCACCGAACCATTCTTGTTGGATAGCGCCATCAGCAGGACGCCGCGACAACGGGCCTGCAGATTCTCCTCTGTGGTGTCTTTCTCCTGACCCGCGAATGCCTCACTGAGGATATCCATAAACCCATTGAACGCAGGCTCAATGGGCAACACCCGGTAATGAACCCGCAGGGTTTTGGCCTGCTTCTCTGCGTCCTCCAGGCTCATGGCAGAGGTATAGCGGAACGGCATCATCACCGCTTCCACCCTCTCCGGCCCCAGGGCATCCACCGCCACCGCCAGGGTCAGGGCCGAATCAATGCCTCCTGACAGACCCAGCAGCGCCCCCTTGAAGCCATTCTTGTTCACGTAATCCCGGGTTGCCAGCACCAGGGCCTGATAGAGGCTTTCTTCCAGGCCAGGGAGCGGAAGCTGCTCACCCATGGGCTCGCAGTGTCCATCAGTGCACTGCAGGTCTACCGGGATCAGCGCCTCGGTAAAGCTCGCGGCCTGGATACAGCGGTGTCCCTGGCTGTCACAGACAAAGGACGCACCATCAAAAACCAGTTCATCCTGGCCGCCCACCAGGTTGCAATAAAGAATTGGCAAACCGGTTTCACGGCTGCGGGCTTGGACCTGTTCCAGGCGCTCCTGGAATTTGTTGGCCCGGAAGGGGGAGGCATTCAGATTCAGAACCAGATCCACATCCTGCTGCTGCAGCTGGGCTGCCGGCCCGCTATGCCAGATGTCCTCACAGATGGTCAGCCCCAGCGTCCAGCCATCCAGCTCGAACGTGCAGGCCTCGGAACCGGGCTGAAAGTAGCGCTTTTCGTCAAACACCCGGTAATTGGGCAAATGCTGCTTGAAATATTCATGGCGAGCACGGGTTTCCCCCGGAAACAGTACCCCGGCGGCATTACGACGCTGGCCGTTGCGCACCGCAGGATAGCCGATCACCACCGGCACACTGACCTGCTGCCCGATCGTTTCCAGGGCCGCATCCACGCGGCTGTTGAGACTGGGGCGCAACAGCAAATCCTCCGGGGGATAGCCGGTCAGCATCAGCTCCGGAAACAGCACCAGATCCGCACCCAGCAAACGACGAGCCTCGTCCGCCGCATCGATTACCCGTTGGGCATTGCCCTCAATGTCGCCCACCAGCGCATTCTGCTGGGCCATAATAATCCGCATGGTCAACCGGCCTTTCCTCAAGTGAGCGCTGATTGTACTCTTTAGAACCTGCTTGGGGTCTATACGCAGCCGCGCCGGCGGCAATTTTTTCGCCAGGTCGTGATTGCGATTGTGATGTGTAGTCATTCTACATAAGCAAGAGCAATCGCGGGCTGGCGGCAAAAGGGTCCCGGCCCTTCGGGTTGCCGCTGAAAATGGCGCCATGCTGTGTTGTAAACCTTGAACTTGACCCGTCAGGCCCTGCGGTTTACGCCTTGCCTGGCGCCATTTTCAGCGGCAACGCGGCTGCGTATAGACCCCAAGCAGGTTCTTAGCCGGCGATCGATGAACGCATCACGCTACAAACAAGGAGAACAAGATGGGCCTGATTCGCCTGTTGATTATTGCCGCCCTGATCTATCTGGCCTGGCGGGTGGTAAAAAACCTGCTGTCACAGGCGGGCAACCGAAGCCCGAATAGCGGTCAGGACGCTCAGGCCATGCTAAAATGCGCCCAGTGCGGCGTGCATGTTCCAGCCCCGGAAGCATTTACCCACAATCGCCTTCATTTCTGCTGCCAGGAACACCAACGCCTGTATCTGGAGCACCATGACCGCTAGCCTGGGGTGGACGCCTGCCCGTATCTACAATGTCTACCGGATTGCCATCGCCTGCAGCCTGATGCTGCTGCACTTCGGCCCAGAACAAGCCCTGATCGGCAATCATTTGCCGTTATTGTTTGAAACCACACTCTTTGTCTATCTGGGCCTGACGCTGGCCTCTGCCACCCTGGATTTTCGCGCCGAGAAACGTGCCTACCCGGCATGGGCACAGCCCGCCTCGCTGATTACCGATCTGACCATGCTGTCCCTCGTTGTCCACGCCAATGGGGGGCTGGAGGGCGGCCTGGCAGTACTGCTTCTGGTCACCGTGGCCGCCGGCAACATCCTGTTGCGCGGGCGCCTGGGCTTCCTGATTGCCGCTCTGGCCACGCTGGCCATGATGTTCGAGCAGTTCTACTTTTCCATACAGTCCTTGTCGGACGCCCCTTTCCTACTGACAGAATCCGGTCTGCTGGGTATCGCCTTTTTCATGGTGTCATTGATCATCCAGCAGATCACCCAACTACTACAACAAAGCGAACGTATTGCCAAGCGCCAACGGGTTGCCATCAAACGCCTGGAAGCACTCAACCAGCAGATTGTGCAACGCATGCGTACCGGCGTTGTGGTGTTTGACGAATCCTTCCGGATTCTGATGGCCAACCAGGCAGCCAACAGCCTGTTTGGCACCCCCATGCTCGGCAACCAGTTACCCAAGCAATTGGTCAGCCGCTATCAACGCTGGCAGGACAACCCTCTACTGCCGTTGGCCACTCTGAGAACCTCGGAACAATCGCCGGTACTCAGCCCCCGGTTTGCCCCCCTGGAAACCGACCACGAACTACTCACACTGCTGTTTCTGGAAGACAGCGCCCGGGTAGCCCAAGAAGCCCAGCAGATGAATCTCGCCTCTCTGGGTCGCCTTTCTGCCACCCTTGCCCATGAGATACGCAATCCGTTAAGCGCCATCAACCATGCCACCGAACTGTTGCTGGACGGCAATGCCAGCGAAGAGGACCAGCATTTGCTTGGCATCATCCGCAACCATGTGGGCCGGGTGAATGGCATCATCCACGATGTTCTGGATCTCTCACGCCGAGGTCGCGGGCAAGCCGAGCGCTTCAGTTTGACGCTGTTTCTCAACGAGCTTTGCCAACAATGGAGCTTGCGAGGCTACCCCGACGAGCGCCTTGGCAAGGCCTGTCAATCGGACGTGGAAGTGCGCTTTGACAGCAATCAGCTAACCCAGGTGGTCGACAACCTGATCCGCAATGCCTTCCAGCATGGCGGGGAGAACTGCAGGGTTACGCTGGAATGTGGCAGCCATGAACAAACTGGCCTGCCCTGGCTCAGGATCCGGGATAACGGTAAAGGCATACCCACTGAAACCGCCCGACATCTTTTTGAGCCCTTCTACACCACAGCCAATGACGGCAATGGGCTGGGCCTCTATCTTTGCCGGGAACTTTGCCAGGCCAATCAGGCAGCGTTGGACCTGGAAGATACCCCGAACGGAGCCAGCTTTGTGATAACCTTTGCCCACCCGCACCGACAATTCCAATAACACGATCTGATTATGAGTGCTGACACCCCACACGTACTGGTTGTTGACGACGAAGCCGATCTACGCGAGCTGCTTGTGATCACCCTTGGCCGCATGAAACTCAAGGCCACCACAGCCGAATCCCTTGGCGCAGCAAAAGCGGCGCTTCATCAAGGAACGTTCGACCTGTGCCTGACCGACATGAATCTGGGGGATGGCACCGGACTGGAGCTGCTGCAGTTCATCTCCCGGCATTGCCCCGACATGCCCACCGCGGTCATTACCGCTTACGGCAGCATGGAAACGGCTACCGATGCCATGAAGTTCGGCGCCTATGACTTTATTGCCAAGCCCGTGGCGCTGGATCGCCTGCGCCAGCTGATTGAAGACGGCCTCGGCATCAGCGAAGTGGAAGACCACCACGAGGAAGAAGACAACCTGATCGGGCAGGCGCCGAGCATGCGAGCCCTGAAAGCCCAGGTCCGCAAGCTGGCACGTAGCCAGGCCCCGATCTACATCAGCGGCGAGTCCGGCAGTGGCAAGGAGCGTATTGCTCGCCTGATACACAACCTGGGCCCACGGCGGGAAAAGCCCTTTGTTGCCGTCAACTGCGGCGCCATTCCCTCGGAGTTGATGGAAAGCGAGTTTTTTGGTCACCGCAAGGGCGCATTCACCGGTGCCGTGGAAGACCGCAAGGGTCTGTTCCGGGAAGCCGATGGCGGCACCCTGTTCCTTGATGAAGTCGCCGACCTGCCCTTGCACATGCAAGTCAAACTACTAAGAGCCATTCAGGAAAAAAGTGTACGCCCAGTGGGTGAAGCTCGGGAGTTCCAAGTGAACCTGCGCATTCTGTGCGCCACCCACAAGGATCTGGCCAATGAAATGGCCGAAGGTCGCTTCCGGCAGGATCTGTTTTATCGCCTCAACGTTATCGAAGCTCACGTGCCACCGCTTCGTGAACGACAGGAAGACATTCCCGCACTGGTTGATCATATTCTTCAGCGCCTCAGCCAAGCCTGGAACACCAACGCACCCGAGGTCAGCGGTCAGGCTATGAAAGCCCTTTGTGATTACCCCTTCCCCGGTAATGTGCGAGAACTGGAAAACACGCTGGAAAGGGCCATGACCCTTTGCAATGGCATGGTAATCGAGACCGAGAGCCTGCATTTGCCGTCGCCATCTTCCCCGGCACCAGCCAACATAACTTGCAGCGCTACTCAGGAATCGGGCTCGCCCAAGCGGGCCGCCGACCAACCGCTGGAAGACTTTTTGCAGGACATTGAGCGCCAGGAAATCCTCAAGGCACTGGAGGCCACCCACTGGAATCGGACTGCGGCCGCGAAAAAGCTGGGCATGACGTTTCGCTCCCTACGCTATCGACTCAAGAAGTTAGAGTTAGACAGGGATGACGGCAGCGAGTGATCAGGGCGCCCCATAGGGCGCCGGATCGAACTCCAGGGACTCCCCACACATCCATTGCGCCAATAACCGCGCACTAGCCGGTGCTGCCACCAGCCCATTACGAAAGTGACCCGTGTTGACCCACAGGCGTTGCTGCGGATCTACCGGAAAAATGTAAGGCTCGTCTCTGATGTTACCGGGCCTAAGCCCCGCCCACACCGCCAAAGGCGTTTTTCCCGCCAGCGAAGGTTTCAGGCGCAAGGCGTTTCCGCACAGTCTGTCATACCCCTCCCTGGTAGGAAGACTCGTCTCAAAAGACGGCTCCATAGTGGAACCAAACAGGCAAAGCCCATCGCCTCGGGGAATAAAATAACCGGAATCGCTGAGCCAGACCGTATCGGGGCAATCCTCACCCAAATCCCACAACAGCATTTGCCCCTTCACAGGAGTCACCGGCAACGTCACCCCCCAGGGAATCAACAACGGAGCCGACCAGGCTCCCGCCGCAACTACAGCCGCATCGAACCCGTGCTTACTTACCTCGGTCACTACATTCAATCCATTCCCATTCCCGGCTTCTTCAATGCCGGTGACCTGCTCAGCCACTATGCTGACACTACGCTCTCCCAGAACCTCCCTGAGCCGATCAATCAACCAAGGATTGCGCACAGAGCCCAGTTCCGGCAAAAACCAGCCAAGCGGGTGGCGCTCGCAAGTCACTTTGTGACGGCGACACCAGCCTGTTACTTGCTCCGTTTCATCCGTCACCGCCAGCAATCCCTGCGGAGCCACTTCGAAGTCCACCTCCAGCTCCCTGGCCAGCGCTTGGTAATCCTCCAACGCATGCCGGGTCAGACGGGTTAGCGCATCAGAATAACGCCAAGGGAAAAGTGGTGAAAGAATACCGCCGCCAGCCCAGGAAGCCGGGTTGCGAGCCGGCTCGTCGTGAAACACCGTGACCTGCTTGCCCCGACGATTCAGCTCCATGGCGGACAAAAGCCCCAGAGCTCCTGCCCCGATTACTGCTACATCGGCTACATGCTTTGTCATAACTGCCCTACACCGTCTTGCGAAATTTGTCTATGTAACCATGCCAATGCGCTGCCTATGCTGCCTGTTCAGGCACAAGGACAAGAAGAATGGATAGAGAAACCGGCACGACACTGATGGAACTACTAGTCTCGCTGATCATAATGGGGCTAGTGCTATCCCTCTCCCTGCCGTCACTACAACGGCTCGTTGCCAACCAAAGGCTGGCAGCAGCTGCTAATGATACACTGGCATTAATGTTACAAGCGCGCAGCAGCAGCCTTGTGCAAGGCGACATCGTGATCTGCATCAAAAACACTGACTGCGATGACAATACCCCGGGCCCGGGACTGATAGCTTTCCACGACAGCAACAAGAATCTGAAACGTGACACGGGGGAGGACATTGTCGCGGAAACCGGTGACACAAAACAAATTCAATGGCAGTGGAGAAGTTTTCGGGGCAAACCCTGGTTTAGATACAAAGCCACTGGCAAAGGGTACTACCAGAACGGGAGCTTTTACGTCTGCCTGAAGAACGTTGGCAAACGGGTGGTGGTTAACTGGGTGGGGCGGCCAAGGGTGGAAAGCAGTATACCAAAGGGGAGCTGCCCGGCTACTCAGTAACCGGACAGTTAACAAAAACTACCGTCAGCGTTTACTCCAGGGATCATCGGTGCCAATCGTACAACCGCCAGTTCCGAAACAGGTATCACTATCCTGATTAATCTTGAATGACACCTCCCCCGCAACAATAGAGCCGGTCTTTGGCGTCGCCAACGCCTCATAGGTCTGATCGCTATTAGCCAAAGTAATCGTCACTGTGTACTTCTCGTCACTGGCCAGAGACGACCCCAATTTGGTCAGAGAGTTAGTGTACTTGAAGTTCTGGGATCGCCAGCGCTCCTGAGATGCAGCCAGATCCATCAGATCACCACGCACTTTGGCCTCAACCGTATTACGAACATGATTGGTGTATGACGGATAGGCAATCGCCGCCAGTATAGCCACTATCATCACTGTAATAAGCAACTCAATCAGGGTAAAACCTGTCTGTCTGTTTCTATTCTGCATATCACCCCCGAAGGGGGCACTTGCCCCCAAGCATTTATTTTGTTTTATGGCGTGGCCTGGTTGGGGTTCTCCGCCTGGATAACCGCATCCGCATCCGCATCACTATCTGCCTGATACCAGCGGGTCTTCTTCAAACCACAGCCTTTCATAAAACCACCCGAACGGACGGACGTACCCACCAGAATCGCGATCTGGGAGCCACTCTCACAGGCCGAATCATAGCCATCCTCATCGGTTTCATCTGGATCAGTGGGAGGATCCTCCCCCCCCACAACGACCGTTGCCCCACCGCCCAGACCAATGAGCGCACTTTCCTCGAGACGATCCGAGCCATCCACCGCACCGTCGTTGTTTGCATCCCCTGGCGGCGACGCATCGTTCACATTGATGGTGTAAAGGCGGGTACGCCCCTGCACCGGAGCACAATCCGAACGCGAGGAGAGGTCGGTAGGCACATAGGCCGTGAGATAGATGACACCATCCAGAATTGCGGCAGCATCCAGCACTTTCTCTCCGTTCGACTTGTCCAGGTTGATATACCAGCCTTGTCCGGAGAGGTCTGCTGCCGAGGGAGAGAGGTTATTGGTCAGATCCACCAGGTCGGAGGTACCCACTGTTCCGGATGACGTATACCCGGTTTTTTGCGCCTTGAAGATATCCCGGTCCTCCACCATGAAGATGCGATCCTGAGTCGCATTTTTTTCAAGAGGATGCGCCCGATAGCCCGAGCCAACCACCACCTGCAGGAAAGGGTTATCGGAACTGTCGTAAGCCAGAGAGGCAGTCACAGAAGCATACAGACGTCGGTGATCACTATAGGAGGACGACTCCGCGTACCCCAGGGAGGCCAGGGTCTCAACGCGACGGACCAGGCTACCCGCTCCAGTATTATCCATATTCAGATCTACCCGGAAGATTTGCCCGCCCAGATCAGTGGCATAGAGGGCATCAATAAAGCCATCCACATCCAGATCCACTGCAGCCACGTCAGAAGGGATGCTCCACTTCATATTGCTCACAGTGTCGTGGGATGCAGCCCCGGAATTACTACTGGCATCCGAGGCGCTCCAGATGAGCTTGCCGTTGGTAGCATTCACCATATAGATGGCATTGCCCATGCTATCACCGGAGGATGACGCGCCCGCCGTATCATGGCTTGCACCATCGTAGCCACCACCAAAGATAAGTACCGGCACCGCTTTACCATTAATCTTGATCTGCGACAGCGTCGGGCTGGACCAGGTCTGCCCCAGGTCATCAAACCCGGATGTGGTTCCACCCTGAATTCGCCACAACAGACGAGGGTCCGGTGTCGCATCCACATCCGTCACATCCAGAGCATACATGTTACGTCCACCGCGACGCTGCCCACCGAACATATAGACGTTCAGGTTTGAACCTTCCACTCGGCGCCAGGGAGTCCAGGTCGCATCCAGTCCGTAAGTGGAACGGGGATAATCCATGGGCAACAGCTTCTCATTCTCCATTCTCGCCCCGGTCTTGGCCAGCTCATCAGGAGGGATAAAAGAGAAGCGCTCACTGCCGTCATCCGCATCCACAGCATGAAGAATGCCGTCGTTTGTGCCTACGTAAACCACGTTATCCTGAGTATTGTTTACCGTGTCCACATCATAAGTCACCAAACGTGGCTCACTGTGCAGAGGATCGCCCCAGGAAAACTTGAGGAAGGTCAGCGCTTCCGGCTGATCGGCGGCATCTGCCAGATTCATCTGGGCTGCAGTAGGCTGATTGGTATCATCCATCAGCGTTAGCCCCTCACCACTACCAAATGAGGTTGCATCGATGCTGCCGGAAGGCTCAAGGTTGCTCTCGGTACCCGCAAAGTAATACAGCTTGCGAGTGGTACTACCGTTGTCGATCTCGCCCCGGGCACCGCCCATTACCGCCAGATTGCCATCCACGGAGTCAGACCAGAAGCTCTTCGACTCATCCTTGAAGAACCCTGTCGTGTCGTCAGTGGCCACGGCACCGGTTGCATCAACAATTCTCGGGCCGGAGCTGGCAAACTCGAGACGGTAACGCTTCAGGTTACCTTTCCACTGTGTCAGGAAATCCGGCTTGAAAACGGAGTAGTACAGCTGATCCAGATGCTGGAAGCGGTTCAACTGGTTAACTGCCACACCCGGCGCAGCCAGGGAGGCATTTTCCACCGTAATACGGTCTATAATTTCAGAAAACGCCTGCTCTACCTCGTCCACATTCGACGCCGGCACATAGAAGCCCCCCGATGCTTCGGCGATACGGGAATAACCCTCAGTCTCAGTATCTTTTAGCTGAAAACCGACAATGTGGGTCACCACCGGCACACGATCCGCGGGATCCACCGGGTTCGCCAGCCACTTGGCATACGTGGCAGAACAGGTGTAGTCGTCTGTTCCCGGACAGTCCGGATCAGACCCCTTGACGACCTCTTCGGTCGCCTTGGAAACGTTATCCTGCGCAGTCTTTCGATCGTTGGGGCTCTTGCCGGCCATCATGATGATATGACTGCGTGAGCACTGATCTGCAGCGCTGGGCGGCAATCGATAGCTGGTATACCGAGTATCGAAAATATCACCCGCATAGGTATCGGCCGGCTCGGAGCCCTCATTGCTTTTATAATAATCCGCCCCGGTGATGGGTACATGGCCATGCATGTAGGAGCCCATGTCCAGCAGGCTGGTGGCTGTATCAGGCTTACCCCCACCCTTAGCACTGGCCAGCAATGCCACCTGCTCCTTCAGCGCATCTCGTGAAGAAGGAAGGAAGCTGGAAGTACTGGCAGCCAGAGCATCAAATTTCATGTAAGAGGCACTGGCGACCCCGTCATCCATGCCTCCCAGACGTACCGAGAAAGAATCCGGCGCAGAACTTTTCAGCACAAAGCCCAGATTGCTGCCAGCCGTCCACCCTGCCGTTGCCAGCACCTTGTTGACCATGTCTGTCACATCCACCTCAAAATAACCTTCCTGGCCAGCCGTTAATGGATACTCAACGCTGGCACCCAGGCTGCCCTGGGCAGAAATGCTGCCATCACTGTCAAACGGCTGGGCATCCCCATTGATCGCATCAATGACCAATTTACCATCGCCGGAAACCTCCATGGCATTGAGGTAGAGCCTGGCGTTGCTGATCACATCCCCGCTTTGAAGACCAAACTGAGGTATTCTCAACGCTGCCATATAGGAACCAGAAGATACTGCTTCCTTACTGCCATTCGGATTGGTGGCTTTCTTGGAGGTGGATACGGAATCCAGATTGCCTGCATCCCCCACCAGGAAGGGACGGTCACTGAACAAGGTGCCGCCGGACAGTAACTCGATCGCATCATTATCGGTTTCGGAAGGATCGCGATGCTCGCCCCCCATACAGGACAATGTATCGTCACCAGACAGGCCGGCGCCTACCACCATGGTTGAGGGGTCCCACTCGACATGCAGGGAAGGAGATTTCACCGGCGTCACACCATCCGGCAGAAACTGTCCATTCGCCTCGGAAGCATAATAGGTAAAAGAGGAATCCGAGCGCATAAAGCCAAGGCCGATGGTTTCATTGCCACACCAGGCCGCCCGGCTGACCATATCCTGCATGACTGGGGTCAATGGAATACGAATGGTGTAGGTGTCGACTTTCTCGACTTTGGTATCCCACTCGGCGCCCGTATTGTAGGTACGGTTATCCTGACCGGTTACCTTGGTAATGACCGACTCTTCCCAGCCAGCAGCAAACAGATCATTGCTGGCAGAAAAAGGCTGGGCCAGATCCACATCATCGTGCAGCAGGCTCACTTCGGCGCCACTGACCGGGAAGGAAGAATGAAGTTCAATGTAGGCATTGGTAATGGAGGCATGGCGAGGCACCGCCACCGGATTGAACACAAAGCCATGCCGGGTGCTGCCATCGCCACCGGCAACCTTAACCTCCGGATCCCCAATAACAATGGCATCACTACTACTTGCCTGATAAGCATCACCATCCCCGGTAATAGCCAGACTGGTCACCTGGGTTCCTGCGGTATTAAGCAACGGGGTGACCGGATAGGCCACATAAGACCCACCCGGCTGCCCACCCGCATAGTAACGGGACAGCCCCATATTAGTACTGGACGCCGTCCGGTCGATCACACGGTTCAGGGCAGCGGCAATGTTTTCGATGACATCACCAGAGTTGCCGGCACCTGCCGTATCAATCATCATCATGATGTTGTTACTGCTGCCACCAGGAATGCCTTGCAGATAAACCTCGGTGTCATCGGCATGCAAACCGGGCACACTGAGAAAAATGGCCGCGCCAAGGCCGATGTAAAAACTGGTTCGTTTAATAATGTTCATTTCTTGCCTCCCCACCCGCGCAATCTAGAAATTGCCGCTCATGTATAGCCCCTTGCGGGAGAATTCCTGGACACTGTGACTTTCCACTTCCAGATCTTCCATGTCGCCCTTGGCTACCGTCACAAAGTCATACCAGACAACCGTGGTACCGCCCGCCCCCGTCGTGGTGATGGAGTTACCAGCGATGTTACGGATATTGTTTTTTGCCACCGTCCGAGAAGACGATTTCAGCAGGTTGCGCGAATCCATGTAGTCCGATGCATTGCAGGCACCGCTCTGGTAAGGATCATCCGCAGTCACACAGCGGTGCTGTACCTCGAATTTGCCCTCGGTGAAGCGGCTTGTCAGTGCCCTGAGAATGACATTGTTCTGTCCACCCTCATCCGCATTCAGGGCCTCTTCAAACATTGACTGCAATGCGGTTTCACCCGCCTGGAATGTCATGGTGCTCACCTGCGACCCGGTGGTGATCCGCGCATTGAACAACGACATGCGCATCGCGGAGACACCCAGAATGGAGATCACCACCAACAACAGCAGGGCAATAAATAACGCCATGCCATCCTGCTTCCTTCGATGTAAAAGTTGGGCTGCAGTTTTCATCTACACGGAATCCCATCTGTAATTACGAAGTTTGATTGTACGAATAAACAACCGCCGCACCGCCTGCACATCCAGAGGCGCAGTACCGCCGCTCAGCTCATGGTCCAGCACGGTAAAGCCTCTGGGCGTTTCGCTCTGAACATCACTGTCGCGGGACGCCCTGACCAGTAAACCGATCCGCACACTGACAACCAGATCCCCCGCAGCAACCTGGTCGGCTCTGCGATAGTTGCCGGCATAGGGCACACCATCGTCTGCCGTGCCCCCTGCGGTCATTGCCCTGTCCACACCGTACTGAACCTGAAAACTGTCCACATTGCTGACCAGAGTGACGCCATCGGTATCCACTTCACCGCCGCTAAAGGCCTGATCATCATTGGCATCGATCAACCCCACACAAACCAGGTCACCGTCTGCGTTAACGGAATAGCGATTCTCGATCAGGGCATCATCATTCGCCCCCGTGTAAAGGTCGCCTTCACAATCCATGGTGCCGAAAAAGCGGAAACGCAGTTCGTCGTTGTCCGTGGCACCGGTGCCCCCTTCATAGCCACTGGCCACAATGACGCCTCCGGATTGCGTACCATCAGCCCTGGTCAGCCCCGCCATGCGCAGCTCTTTGGACATCAATTCAACGGCAAAACGACCGGTTTCCTGTACTTCGCTCATGGTTTGTTGCAGGTTAAAAGAGCGCTGATTAGTGATAAACATTTGCACGGCAGCCGCAGTAATCAGCGTGCCCAGCAGCAACGCGACCATCAGCTCGACAAGACTGAACCCTCGCTGTTTCGAACGCATCATGTCCGTACCTCCAGCACCACACAGTCTGCTTCGCTGACAACCTGACTCGCATCCTGGCAGTTATCCAGAGATTCGCCGCCCCAGGCCACCAGCACACACTGGGCAGAACTGCCCTTACAGTCTTCAACGCGAACCACGCCTTGCGAGAGCAGGTCATTGGCATACCATTTAAGCTGGGCTATATCCCAGCTCGCCATGGCACTGGCAGTACAATCACTGTTCCAGCATGTATCCGGCAAGGTGGCTGCCGGGTCACCGCTCCAGTTGGACTCGGTCTGGTAAACCGAAGATGAACCGGGGTTCGCCATCATTCTTTCAACCGCATCCTGGGCAATCGCCATTGCCTGAGAGCGCATATAGGTTTCATCCGTTGAGTCCAGTGCCCGCAGCTGGAGACCTGCGTAACCAAGCACCCCTATACTCAGCACCAGAAGCGCCACAAGCACTTCCAGCATCCCCACGCCAGACTGGCGAATCTGCATTGACTTTACTTTCGTCATCCGTTGCACCCGTCAAAATTTTCATTTTTCAGCAAGCCAGTGCGCCCTACCCCAATCTGACGCCCCGTCACTTCCCCTTTCACATGACAAACCTGAAAAGTCAGTGCTGTCGGGGTTCGGCCCTGAAGATCAAACGTCACCGTCGTGGCGCCATCCGCTTCTGTCAGCGTGGCGCTCTCACAGGGCTCGAAGGTTTTTGATTCCGTGGATCCCGCATACTCGAGGGTCCAGCCGCCGGCTCCCCACTCATTTCCTGCAGCAGTTTCATCCAGGGCTTCCACGCTGACAGTACGACGCAGGTTCACGGCATCCGCGCGGGCAGTGTTAAGTGCCGTGACCAAATCCATGGTGCAGGAGCGAACAGCAGAATCTGCGGTCAGCATCCGGAAAGACGGAGCGACCATCGCGATCAGGACCCCCAAGATGACGATCGCGACCATCGCCTCGACAATCGTAAAGCCCCGTTGCTTTTGATTTATGCTCTTCATGGAGACATGCCAACCCAATATTGTGTGAATTAACTCTAGCAAGCCGGTGGGGGGCATCAATGAGGGAGTGATAAACGGGCCGACAGTGGCACCAAGCGGTATAAGTTGCTGAAATTTAATGTTTTTTGGTACTTTCGGGTGTGAGACAAGTCACACTATAGTCGTAGATTTTTCGCAATTTACGCGCACGCGCACTAAAGCACCAACCATGGAATTACACTGTCGCAGGCATCAAAAGGAGAGCAAGCGTTACGAGCGCAGCGCCTTCGGCATGGAGAAGCGGATGTTTTCCTCGCGGCCGGGGATTTCCTCAGCGTCGGAGCCGCCCAGGGACTTGAGGGTGGTGATGACCTGCTGGACCAGCTCTTCCGGGGCGCTGGCGCCGGCGGTGACGCCGACGGCGGTTTTGCCCTTGAGCCAGGCAGGGTCGATCTGGGAGGGGTCGTCGAGCAGGTGGGCTTCGGCGCCGCAGCGCTCCGCCAGTTCCCGCAGGCGGTTGGAGTTGGAGCTGTTCACCGACCCCACCACCAGCACCAGCTGGCATTCCAGG
>Ga0114899_1001414_pt1 | contig 14114 bp, 23 predicted proteins | sample MalvireepMed_215_FD_83497 | JGI IMG/M metagenome (GOLD analysis project Ga0114899, IMG submission 83497) | Marine viral communities from the Global Malaspina Expedition - Malaspina viral metaG DeepMed_215 | ecosystem: Environmental > Aquatic > Marine > Oceanic | place: Mediterranean Sea... | reverse complement strand
CTCCAGCATGAAATGCCTACTGCCTTTGGAGGAGGCCGCCGCATTAAGTTCTGATTCTGTGAAGATATTAAGTTCCCTACCATCTATACTGATAGAAACTATCTCTGCAATTGTAGATGGGATTGTAAAGTCTGGACCTATGCGGAAGGCAGAGACACTGGAGTCAGTTACAGTACCAGCCGTACTGACCTGATATGTTAGGGTTGTAGTTGAGGGAACAGTAATATTAAATGACCCATTAAACTGAGTAGGCCCACCCCCACTAACATTAATAGCATCGCCTGCGGAGTATCCATGTACAGTGCTAAATGTAATGGTTGCTGTCTTATTATCTGCAGTCAGTGTGCCAGTCTTGGTGGCTTCACCTATAACAGTGGTAGACGATCCGTTGGTTGCATAACCTTCAACCTGTGGATATCGAACTCGTCTCGTAAATTCGTTTAGAGCATCATTTATGTATGTGTTGAGTTCACCGTCTGTCCAGTGCTTATTTGCAGAATCCTGTAAGGCTGTTTCGACACGCTCTCGTATCTGCTTTCGATTCATTATTGGTCAAGGTCAATCACCTCATGACGCTCCATTGCACCTTCTATATCTTCCTTTGTTATTGGTTCGGATGAATCATCAAACTCTACACCAGCCTTCTGCCCTGTCTTTGGGTACTTCTTAACTGTAAAGTTAAACCGTCTGTTGGTTCTTGCTGTGAGACCTTGTGACAAATCCTTCTGGAAGTAATCGGTGGAAATAGCATCATTCAGTATGTTCATATGTTGAAGAGGAACAACTCTGTCTGATCCTCTTGGTATAACTATTGTCCAATCTCCATGTGTCACAGGTACTGGCCCCATCTCAGTATTATCCTTACCAAAGTCAATGTTAATAACAGCGTGACCTTCAGGTACTGCATCACCCTTCTCCCACTCTGCCGCCATCTTCATACCGTTAGGTAGGACTACAAAACGTCCGTCTCCTGCTGGAGCGTAGCCGCTGTCCCTCTTCTGTTTAGGTAAATTCTCTGTTGGTAGTAAACCGCCTGCGATAGACATATTTCTCCTTCTTAATTAATTAGGAAGTGGGTGACCTAAGCCACCCACTACTGAATTATACTATTAGGTCAAAGCCGCCTGAGTCCAAACTATGTTTGGATCAAAGAGGTATTCAACCCACCAATGAAATACTCCTGCTGTTTGAGCATCTCCAAGAACCATCGTTCCAACTACTGGAACAACCTTTTCTCCTGAAGAAGACCAAGGTGCTGTAGTACTTGGTGCATAAGTATAGGTTGCAGAACTTGTCATTGTGGGCGGTTTACCCATCAATTCTACTCCTGTCATAGGTGTAGTTGCCGCTCCCGCAGAGTTATTACCTCCGGGGCCGGTATAACCGAGTACTTCAAGGTCTATTGCTTTAGCATATGCATCAACATCTGCGGTTGCTGCAATATGTGTCATGCCAGTATCTGACTGGGCAGTGCCAGCATCATGGCCAATCGTAATGGTATTAGTACCAGTAGTACTACCAACTACAATTCCAACATTAACGCCAAAACCACAAACTCGTGCACCTTCTGGAATGAAGAGTACACGCTTATATGTTGCGGCAGCCCATGTCAAGCCGTCTGCAAAGTTGACAAAGTCAATCTTTGACATCTGCTTGGCACTGGTTATTTTAGTTTTTAAAGAGTCCATAGATAATCTCCTATTCTAGACATTTAGGGTATAGAAGCCCCTACGCGGGGCTCCCACCCGCGCTAGGGACTTAGGTAATTACAATTATAAATTAGTGGCCATTGCTTCAATGCGATACATCCACAAGTCCTGCAAAATTATGCTAGAGTAGAAAGTATCCCATGCAACCGTTCCACGCTGACCCAATGGATCGCCTGGGCCCGGTTTGGGCTGAACCACTTTGGAGCGGAGAGAATCCATGCCTCCAAGGGTTGCACAACCGATAGCATCGGCGGCAAGTATGATTACAGGATAAACATCTGCGTTACCTGATGAACCTTGAGTACCACTGGTTGAAACAGCGTACTGTGCATTACCGGAAGCCAACGTGGCTCCTGCATCTGCAAAAGGAACTGCCTGAGTTGTGGTAATGAATCTTACACCACGAACTGAGCCAATCTCACCTTCGATTGCGTCGCCAGTCTCTGAATACTTTTCAACTGGTACGAATCCGGTGATTGCCTCAATGTCCTGACGAAGGTCAGGATGGCAGATACCAATAAATGATTCACGGATCGGCTCTGTAGCGATGCCAACTGCTGCCCGCAATTTCTTGCGAAGCTTAACAGCATCGTTGCGCTCCAGTACACGAATAGCCTTCTGGATTAATCCGTCTGTCCCTGTAGGAGCAGCGGTTGCCGCAGAAGTAAGTGCCTGTAGTCCGATTGTTGCATCGACAGTAGCACGGCTGGTTCCACCAGCATATGCTGCCTGAGTTCCTGCACGGAAGGTCTTGTAGCTGAGAAAATCAATTGTCTCACCAGCTTGCGTGGCCTGCCGTTCTGAAATGACGTTGAGTACCGGATCATGCGACGCTGCCAATAGGACATCCGTAGTATTAACGTAACTGCCGTATTGTTTGCATTATGTTCGCTCAGGTTCGCTATTCCCTGAACCGCCTTTCGGCTGCTTGTAGTCCCCTACAAGATCAGATCATATCATCACCCACGAGGGGTGCACTGCGCTTCCAGCCGCTTGGCTGTACTCCAAATGGATGATCGTTGAACCTTCCTTTTTACAGGCTTGGCTGCTGATTGGCCGTTCTGGCTGTCCCAGCAATTCACAGTGTTTTCGATATTCATCGCTGAATAAAGCTCCCAAAATTAAGAGTGTGCATGAGCGTGGTATGCTCAAGCGAAGTAAAGTCCGGTGTTACGCCTTCCGCAATCGGGGAATCCACGATTGGGAATCTTTCGTAACGTCGGTGTCTGATTTCAAGTCCCTGCTTCTGGGGCTTGGTTTCTTTTTGCGCGAATTTCGCAAATGTGAGAAGACGCTTCGCAATAGGAAGCATCTTTTTTTGAATAGTGAACGCATCGTTTTTACTCAGGTCACCATAACTGGATGCCCCGGTAACACTTCCCGTTCCGCCATAAGCTGCCATAGGTCAACTCCTAAAATGAATTTTAAAAATCGAGGAGTCGTCCGACAGGATTTATTCCTGTGCTGGTTCAGGGACTGAGTCCCATAACTCCTCGTCCGACATATTGTCGGGGTTCCGTTCGATTCTTGGTGCGGAGTTTGACATCAGATTCGAGGCTGCCTTCCGTCTCGAACTCTGTTTCTTGGCTGATTCTTCTTTCTGCGCCTTTGGCTCTTCCTCTGGTGCGGGCCGCCATGCTTTGCCGGAATCTGTATTTTCCAGCCATAAATTCATTACTGACGCATGATCAGAAGGTGACGTGGATTCGGTCATCATCTTTGTAAGTGCGGGTGATGCCAAGACGTATGACTGAAAATCAGGATCCCTGTCTATGTCCCGATAATCTTCTCCAACACCATCTAACATCGACTTCTCGTGATTAGTCAGAAACTGCTGGTATGTCTGGTCTTGGTAGGCTTGTTCAAGCTGGGCAACCCTTTCTGAATCTTTATTGATTACGGGTGCCACCTTGTTTAATGCCTTTGCTACTTCATGCTGGACTAACTTTTTTGTTACTCCAGTAATCTCGCTGAATTCCTCCATTGTCGTGCGATCATCGTCATCAAAGAATGAACCCTCATCGCTTGGGTCTGGAGGTGTGTCCGGCGCCTTGTAGCCTTGTTTCAGTTTTTCGAGTTCCTTATCCTGCTCTAAAGAGCGGAGTCTTAAATCGTTAAACTCTTCCCTGTCCCTTGCACTTGCTTCGTTTCGTTTATGAAACTCTCTCTCTAGGTCTTTGTACCTTTTTTCGTAGTCGTGAGCGGGATCTTCCTCGTACTCTTCTTCTTCCTCGGTTTCCTCCTCTTCTGACTCCTCCTCGGCTTCATCTTCGACTTCTTCTGTCTCTTCTTCAGCTTCTACAGGTGGATCATCCTCGTCTTCTACTTCTGGGGCACTTTCCCAGAGATCCTCATCCTCTTGGCCCGTATCAACCTCTTCATCGGGTTGGGGGCTGTCTTTCTCTTCAGCCATATAACTCCGTATTAGCTCACCGCCAACAATGTCCCGTTATCGGATCGTTCTAGGTGTTGACCCCTGATAAATTACCGTGGAGGCCCGTATTTCTCGACGTTGGAAGGGAAATTAAGGATCTCTTCCCACGCCCTCACTCTCCCAATGGAGATGTGGTGTTTAGCGATACTTTCCTGATCAAAAAGGGTGCCGTTAACTATACGGTCTAATTCATCAGATTTTCGCTTCTCAAATTCTTCTTTCAGTGCATTCCAGCCGGGATGTGTCAATAACATTGCCAGCAAGTCTGCACGAGACTCTGGACGTTGTGCCACTAAGCCTGCCCCTGTTCTACCATTCCCTGTTCTTGAGCACCAGCCATTTGTCCCCCCATTTGCGCCTCTTCTTCCTGTTGTGCAGCTTGTTGTTGTTGCAAACGTGTAGAGTCTTTCTGCTGCATAGCCTGTTCTTCCTGTAGCATTTGCTGTGCTTCACCCTGATCCATCTGTTCTCGCAGTAAGATACTGAAACGCTCCAGATTAGTCGGATGCAGTACATTGCCATCCTTGATAAGCTCCAGCCTCTCTGCACGTTCCATTTCACGCTGATCATCAGATACCTTCTGTTTTTCACCAAGTATTGATTTTACCTGTTCAACCTGTATCTGTGACTGGGCCGTAGCCTGTGCTTGTGCCTGAGCCTGCTGCTGTATTAACTGAGCCTGTTGCTGGGCCTGTTGCTGTTGTTGCTGCTGCATCGCCTGAGTCTGCTGCTGCATCTCCTGTGCAACCTGTTCCTCGGTTTTCATCACCTTCTCAGGATCCAGGTTAAAGGCTCTGAGCAGCGGTCTACTAAACGCCTCGTATTTAATATATTGTTGGAGTTGCGGAAGAGAACCTATTGTCTGTAGGAAGTTAATTAACTGGGTGTTATGAACTTCTTTTGCAATATACTGCTCATAGCCCGTACTGATTGCTTCATAATCCCCCTTGATTGACATGTCTGGAGAATCAACCATTAACCAACGGTAAATGGCCTGAATGTTCTGCGTTATCATTTTGCTCACAGAACGGACAACGTCTGCTGTCTGACGGTTGGCATTGGAATTGAGAATGGACATGCCGGTCGCCGTCTTAGTCTGGGCCGGACTCATATCTCCATATCCGATGGAAGTCTGCCCGCTATCCAGATCGGCTTCACGCTCAAGCTGCTGGATAAGCTGGAGCAGCCCATTTGTGACATCCGGTATCTGTACTGGCATAAATGCGTCACGGACTGAAGCTCCTGGCTTCACCCTGAACTGCTTGCCGGGATATACCTGTTCTGTATCTGTACCCGGCTCAAACGAGTTCGGATCTATCACTGTCATCGGCGCCGCTGAGAGTGACTTGCCCTCAATCATCATGGCATAACTGAAATTCAGGATTGCCTGAACATCACGAATTGCGTAATAAATACCATCACCCCAGCAGGATTCAGGGTTCTTCTGCCAGTAGCAGAAATGAAACGGCAGGGTGTCATCAAACGGGTTCTCCTGTATCTTGATAACCTTGTCGCCTATTACCGTTACCACTACAGGCAGGGACTGGCGTATGTCACCGGCCTCAATAGGAAGGTGACCTTCCAGATCGCTGCCGTCCAGCCTGCCCCAGAATTCAAGTACTTCTATATTCTTTATCTGCCTTGAAGACGTTTCATCAAATTTCTTGGGGTGCTGACTTTCATCATACCCGTGTATCCGTCCTTCATCACCGCTGATAATTTCTTCCACCACGTCCATGAGGTAACCTTCACCCGCACGAGCCATGGCACGAAGCTGGATTGGACTGAGAAAATTGCGCTGGATAACATAGTCTGCATCCTCGGTACTGCTTGCTTCAGGAGATGGAAACACGTTCCATATCGAAATATATTTAACCGCAGGAACAAGCTCCTCCTCAAGCTGTGACTCAATTTCGACCATCTCCTCCGGAGTCCTGACCGAACTGTACATGGGAAAATTTCTCCTCGTAAGAGTAATACCTTTAGTGCAACCAGTGCCATAAAGACACATTTCGTGAATTGAGTGTGTAATTTCGTCATTGTATGATGTCTTTTTTAGTACATCCCGTATCATGTCCTCCATACTTTTGGCCCGCGTCAGGAGATGATCCTGTAAAATATCCGGCCTGTCCGGCGGAACCTCTATGTCTGGTGGAAAGAAACGGGGTTTCTTGGACGGCGTTATGGCAAACGGTACCTCTCCGTCCTCAAAAAGCAGGGTTCCTATCTTGATCTTGGCACTGTTAACCTTGCGCCGAGTCTGATTAACAAAGATACCCCTCTCGTTTGCCAACTCGTTTGCCTTGTTAATGTGGGACGGATACTTGGCCCGGTAGGCATCATATGCCTCCTGCCAGTGTAACTCGTGATCCCTGCGGTAATCCCGCGCCTCGGCAAACTTCTCCTGTATAATCTTTGCAAAAGTATCAAGCTCTGCCTTGATAACCTTCTTCTCCTCTACAACAGTCCCGGCGGGAGTGTCATAGACATTCTGTTCTTCTTCAACAATTTCGGCCATTTAAGGAAGTTTTATTTCTGGATTAAAGGATATGTCAATATCGAGATCTTTATCTGGGGTGAACAATACCCTAGGCTCGTTTTCCGCTTCCATAACTTCAAGTTGTTTTGTTACCCTAGATGCTATCTCCTCAAGGCATACAGTAAAAGACTTGGCCATTAAATGGCCGGCCTCATCTCCGTAATGCCTTCCTAAACAGGAAACGAAATCATCTATGATATCGTTCATCTCCTCATGGAAAGCACTGTTCTCCGAAAAATCTACCTCTATTACATTACCCATGTTCACAATCAATTAAAATATCATGCTCAGGCGCTGAATCTACCCTTAACCTCGGCAGCGGCCTGGCAGTATAATTCTCACCCCACGGTTCACCGGTTATGCCGTCAGCAATCGCAGGGGGGAGCTGCTCTACTTCGCCGCCTCCCTTGAAAAATTCTTCAATTTTTCGATCCATTTCTTCGCGTGAGATACTAAACTTCTCACCAGTTTTACTAATTCTTTGATTGAATTCTGAATCATTTAACCTTTTCCATTGGTGGGTTCTTTGCCTTTGGGATGCTTTCCTTTTTCGGTCATACTCCCGTGTACAGGACTCTGCACCACATAAATACTTCCTGCTGGTGAGTTGCAGGACTTCCTTCTCGCAGACTAAACAACTGCGGATCCTGCCCTGTGCGTCTAGCTCCTCCCTGAACATCTGCTCTACTTCCTTGTAGTGCATGTCCAGCAAGTCTGCTATAAGCTTCCAGTAATTGGGATTGGGTATCCGGGGTGGCTTTGCCTTTAAATGCCAGCGGGCCGTGCTGTCGGTAACCCCAATCTCATCCCTCCACTTTTCGAGGGAGATTCCCTTTTCCCTTACTATTGTTTTTAATAAATAACTCATATCCTTGAAGGTGTGTAGTTTTTGATAATCGGCTTTCCCCTCCAAGGAGCCGACATTTTTTCCCATTCCGGTGTTGCGGGAAACATCTTGCAGCCAAAAGTTGCTATAGCCAGTGCCATTACACAGTCATCATGGGATCCGGACTGTGCAGCCATCTTCCCGTTGGGAAAATTAACAAATGTCTGAAGCTCATCCAGAATCTTTGGAGAGTGGATCTTTAATTCACGCTCCCTGATAAGCTCCTTTAAATAATCTATGATCAGTGGCTTGCTCTTTACCGTTGTATGAAACCCCAGCTTACGCGCAGTTCGGGACGACCTTTCATCTAAAATCTTCTCGCTGTAGACATTCGGATACAGGTGCACGTCAGAGAGAAACTTCAGCGTCACCAGCCCGTGGTTGTTCCGCTCCACAAAAAGCTGGGCGTTATTGTACCACCGGCCAAGGCTCGTTAACTGCCACGCCAGCAGATCTGGATCAATCTTAGTCCGCAGCAGCGCCACCTCCTCATACTGCTGGGCGTCTATAACTACCGCTACACTCCAGTCCGTGTCGCGCCCGATCTCTAATCCCTCCGATACGTCTACCCCTATACGGTACTCCCGCCCGGTAACAGGACGGAACCATGTCTGGAGATCACCATCCTCCATGGCCTCTATAACATATTTCTCCTTAGTCCTGCCCTCTTTGTATGCATGTACAGGGATATAGAACCCTTCGCTGGGGGCCTCTCGTTGCCTCTTCTCAGAAGCCATTACCATCTCGTTCATCACCTCTTGGTCAAAAACGCTGCGGCCCGTTGTAACAAAAGCCTGCCTTGCCGTGGTGGGGAACTCCTGATGGAATTTCCTTAAATCATTCTGACATTGGGTCTTAATGCATTGTCTGCGCCAGTTGAGGTTTTCGAGGGTAACAGTAAAATTGATATTGTCATCCAGCCCGATGTCGTATTCGCATCCCACACCCAAGAGCTTGGATTCCTCTTCTCCTCCATATCTGGGGTCACTACCCAAACTGTCCTCGAATTGCTTCTTTTCCTCTTCTCCACTGAACTCCTTTGAATAGTGCTCATATATGTACCAAGGGAAAAATATTGCCTCCCAACCTGAATCACCATTGTATGCGTCCCAGAACATGTCATGGAAAACCCCGCCTACACCGGCCGCCGTACTCTCAATTACCGCCTCCGTGTTAAATCCCTGAACGACGCAGTTCAGCAGACCGAGAAGAAAGTCCTCCCCGCCGGGGCCCCAGGAAGCGACTTCGCTGCAATGCAGATAGTCAATCTTGCTTCCACGCACCTCGCGTCCGCCTACCGTTGATAAGGAATATGAAGAATTGAGCCCTCCGCCGTCACCGCCCCAGTGAAGCTCACGCTTGCCGCTGTATTTCATCTGCGGCTTCACCTCCTTGGGAAGATTCTGCTCCATTGTCCGTGTCATGGAAAACATCACGTCCGTAGCAGCCTTACTATGGGTGGTGATCTGTACCACCTTATTTCTGTTCAAAGCTGCGTGGCGGAAGTACCGCCCCTGAACGTATGTGGACATCCCAAAGCGCCGTGCCTTCAGGACAATCATCCTGATATGCTCCAACTCCTTGAGTTGACGCTCCATCATGTGGTGGAGTATTTTTTGAACGGGATTTAAAGTGAAAGGGACAAGTTCCCCTGTCCCGAATCGTTGAATTTTTAAGCAGTTTTCAAAATAGAACTCCGGCTCCGCCCTTAACCTTTGGATCAAGGCTATAATAGCCTCTTCACTTAATTTTTCCGCCATTTACATACGCATTTTCCACACTTACATCTTATATTATTGCACATTTTGGACTTACCTATAAAAAATATGATCCCCTAACTTTACTGTTTTCTCCATTTTCTTCGCCCACCATGGACGCACATAATCAGCGTGATAATGGGTTGATTTTTTCGTAATATCAGGAACACCGCCCAACATAACGTATTTTGCGATATAAATGCACTCTCTCCACATCCTTTTGCTGCGGATTATGTCCGGTTTCCCGTCACAATACCAAGAAAATTGGCATAAGTGCTTGTGTTTCTTGTTTTTTGGCCCCTGAAATACAACTTCACATACGGAATTTGGAAATTCGGGACTCCTAACACGATTCATAGTGACTTGGGCAACTCCTATTTTCCCAATTCTTTCCTGTGTGGAGGCTTCAAAGTAAATGTTTGACGCCATACAGTCTAATTCCTTTTTATCTACTGTTTTGTCCCTTTCGACGACCACTTCCTGCGGGATTCTAAGGATAATGACCTTAGACATATCGCTTGCGCCGGTGGGGATTGACAGGAAAACAGCAGAAAACAGGGCTAAAGCCCCTAGAAATACTCGCATATAACCTTTTTTGAACGAGGGACACCTCTAAATGAGACGAAGGACTATTTTCTATGTGAGGGGGATAAAAGTCAAAACGAGGCGCCCCCGTCTGGGAGGTGCTTAACCAAACGGGGACTGAGAGCCAGGTGGAGACGGGCCCTGACCCTGTACATTGCATGGTGTATAAATGGTCATAACTACTTTATGTATAGTATGGGGGACACCCGGATCCCCCCCGCCCCCAAAAAAAATCTATCATCGAGATTCCGCCGGATCGGGATCGGTCTCGGTCTGGGCCGGAGGCAAAAAGGCCGACGACGTAGAATCTTCAGAGACTACGTCGCCATTATTCTGTGGAGTAATATCGATTGGTGTTCGCTCCAAAAGATTCTCGAAGCTTGCAACAAGCTTTACTTCTGACTTGTTCACTCGATTCGAGTATCCACCAATTTCACTAATTGCCTTTAATGAACCAATCGCACTTTGCCAATGTTCTGAAGCCATTGCGCTTTGGTAGACTGTCTTTAATTCTTTTAACACCCAAGATTCTGTGATGCCTTCGGCCACCAAAAAATTTTGGACGTGCTCATCGATGCACCCGCGTATCTTAGCATTCTTGAGCAATCTTGATCCGCTTGTTTCTGGTGCTCCAATCCCTGCTAGTTTGCAAGCTTCAGTCAATGTCTTGCCCGATGCATACTCAATACAAAACCGCATTTGTTTTGGTGTTAGTTTTTTGGGCTTACTCATTTAAAATCGTTAGTGTCAAAATTCACTAGGACAAGCAATCCTTGTAATCCGTTGGTAGTACTGCCATTGCAAAAGCAAAACGTGCTTGTACAATCGCACCTATATATGAAAGGCAAAGAATACATTGTCTAATCATATCAAATCGGTTTTCAGATTTGGTAAATTTCAACTCCATATATATAGAGGAATATGTTTGAATTCGAGAAACAGGAAAATCGATATAACAAATTCGATGATTTACTTTATGGGTTAGCATTTTGGTTTGGTGCAACCATTCCATTTTCGATTCCGGCCTTTTTCATTTTTTGCTGGGTGAATTAATATGAAACATAATTACGATAAAGAGGAAGTTAAACAATACATCAGGGATTTATGGAAGCAGATTTCTGATGTTCAGAAATTCAAATCCGCTGAGATTGAAATCGATTCCAGTCGTCAGCGCCAGAAAGATATTGAACAGCATAATATGTACGTCGATCCCGATTGGAATTGGTCGGGCCTGCGTTAACCATTCAACTAAACGAGGAACATGAATATTAAACAAGCTTTAGAAAATGTGGGCGGATTATCTAATCCAAGTAAAATGCCTTGTTTCGGTTATTCAATCCCGGCCAAGTATTGCAATGTTGGTTCACGATTGGTCAATGTGATTGGATCAGTTTGCCATGATTGCTATGCATTGAAAAACTTTTACAATATGCCTAATGTCATGGACGCATTGGAATTGAGATACCAGATTATTATGCTGGCTCTCAGTAATTTGATTGCAAGAAAAACTTGGGTTGATTCAATGGCATATCTAATGAACAATCGCAAACATAATTTATTCCGTTGGCATGATGCAGGTGATATCCAATCCGTCGATCATCTCAGAATGATTGTTGAGGTTGTGAAATTAACTCCACAGATTAGACATTGGTTACCAACAAAAGAATCCAAAATGGTTGAAGAGTATTTCAACCTTTATGGTGCAATACCAAAAAACCTTTGCCTTAGATTATCCGGCAATATGGTTGACAAAGGTGCACCAACAAAACTGGCCAATCGGCTGGGTGTCCAGACATCATCGGTTACCACAGAAGGTGATCAATCATGTGTGGCATATAAACAGGATGGTGAGTGTCGTGATTGTGTCGCATGTTGGGACACAAACAATATGAATACTTCCTATCCATTACATTAATCTCAAACCAAATGAGGAATATGATTATCGAAAAACAAAAACAAAAACGAGCAATCAATAAACCGGAAAGAATTCTATTTCCTTTCCGCCAGATTGCAGTCAGGACTAGAGCACTTCACAGATTGAATGCTCAGGAAATGATGATACGGAAAGGTATCTAAGTATTAATCTTTAAGGGCCGATGCAAGTCGGCCTTTCTAAATTAATATTTTTTAATCGTCCTGCATTGCAGGATTTTATTTTTAACTTAACCAATGGAGGAATATGGATTTTGAAAATGAATTAAAAAGTGCATTGTTGGATATGTACGATGTACGCAATAAGCTTTCAAGTGCAATTATCCACACAAACAATCCAGATGCAATAAATGGTTTGATGAAAGTATTAGATATACCAAAAGATAATGATGGTACAGATTTTACAATTGGTGATTGCATCGATGATGTAATTAATTTTTTAGAACAATATGACAATGGAGGAACATGAGTATTTTTATTGATGCAGTATCGATATACTGTGATAACTGTGACGCAAAAGTAGAATTGGACACTAACATAGTTTTGGATACTGTAAGACAAAACATTACAGATAATCTGAATACAAATTCTGCAGTTGAAATGTGGGCATTAAATGCTAAAGAGGAATATGGATATCCACATGATACTGTATGCCCAACATGTGCAGATGAAATTGAGGAAAAACTTTGGCCAACACCATCTGCTCAAGAAATGGCAAAGGCATTAAGGAAAGTATAATAATGTGTCTTATAGTAGGAATTTATCCTACTCCAGTTTTTAAAACTGGTTAACCTTAAATCGAGGAATGAAATATGCGTAAAGTAAGATTCTGGATCAGGCCGAAGTATTGGGATAAACTGCCAATACAAAAACCTGAAAATTCTGATCGTAAAATTTACAGCAGAATTCAACAAAGTAAAATTGAATCCCTGACTAATGAGTTTAATTTTAACTGTGAGGGATGCAATGGATAAATCTTTGAAATGTCATGATTGTAATACATATCTTTTTAATGGTAGCAAAAAAATAAAAGATGGTGTATTTCTCACAGAAGATTATTATTCCGATGCAATTTGTGATGATTGTATAGAAAATTATTTCTATTGTGAATTCACAGATTCATATGCTACCAGCAGAGAAAATCATTTCTGTGATGAACATCCTATTGGAGATGAATATTGGGAGGAACATTATGGATGAGAGAACAAAACGCGAATTGAATTATCCGCATGTTCAGATTGGAATTATATTTATAATTTCATTTGTAATGTGGATTATCACTCTGATCATTTTATAGGAGGAACATGAACGAAAGAAAACTTGGTAAAACTTTTACTAGTGCATGGCGTCGTCCCCAGCATAAATGGGAAAGACGTTTAGCAAGTAAAGGCGTCAGAAAATTAGCTAAACTAAATCTCAAAAAGGAGGAACATGCCTAGAGAGGATTTAGCAAAAAAATATTGGGATCAGGAATGCGAAAGAATTTATGATGAGACATATGAAAAAATTTATAAACAGCATATGTCTTTACGCAATCCTGACGATGACAACAGACATCAATGGGAATCTGAGGCATCAGATTTAGGAATCAATTATGCTGAAGATGCCGTTGATAAATATTTAATCTTCAAACAATATCAGGAGGAACATGGGATATAAAAATTTTGAATCATTAATGAATCAATACAGGAAAAAACATGATTCTGAAATTTTAGATTTTTCAATTCGTTTATATACTGTAGCGAATTTTCTACTAACTTTCTTTCTGGTTTATAAAATAATCTTAACTTAGGAGGAACATGGAAAATATTGGAACACATAAAATCGTACGCATGTTTTCCATCTCAGGAATTCAACGTACAATTAAAAAAGGTTTAACTCTGGAACAAGTAAAAGAACATATTTTAAATCCAGAATCTTGTTCAAGTACTTGCAAGAAAAAAGCAGGGATTGAACGAACTAAAAAATTGGGACATTGGTTTGATGTAAATGTCTGGTGTCCTGATTTTTAAAAATATAAAATCAATCGGATTCGGTCTGGCACTAGATGGTCAGATCGGATCTGATTTTTTTTGCTCAAAAATTTTTCGTGATAGATGATAGATATGATAGATCGGCCAGAGAAGTCGCCACGAGGCCGGGCGCAAAAATGATCACGGTAGTTAAGGGCAAAGGTCGAGGTTGTTCCTCGCTTTGGTGACAATGCACCGGAGAATTCAACCACATCATGTCGGCTCAATCAATGCGACTCATTGAGGAAGGCAAGTCAACG
>Ga0114899_1001413_pt1 | contig 14115 bp, 10 predicted proteins | sample MalvireepMed_215_FD_83497 | JGI IMG/M metagenome (GOLD analysis project Ga0114899, IMG submission 83497) | Marine viral communities from the Global Malaspina Expedition - Malaspina viral metaG DeepMed_215 | ecosystem: Environmental > Aquatic > Marine > Oceanic | place: Mediterranean Sea... | reverse complement strand
CAAGCTCAAGCTCCACCACAAGCTCCACCACCCCAAGGTATGGTTCCTCAAGGTGGAGGTGGACCAACTTTACCACCACAAGTAATGCCTGACGCAATGATGGGAGTACCACCAGTTGCACCAACCGCTCCACCGGGTCCTTCAGTTCCACCCGGAACTCCAAGACCGGGAGCGCAAGGCACAGAAGCTAGGCTTGCTAATATGGGATTAATACCAGTAGGACCGGGAGGTTAATATGCCAATGCTAGATAGGGGAATATATTCTATGATGACAGAGGGAGTAGACGCTATTCCTGCTGCGTTTGGAAGTATGACCGCGCAAGGAGTAGGGATTTATCCTGATGAGGCATCCCCATTTTCTCAATTTGAACAACCTGCTCAAGGAATGGGACTTTTGGGTGGGCAAACATACCAGTTTGATCCTTTAGTACCAGCGAATCTTCAAGCGGGAATGGTTGGTAGCGGAATGATACCCGGTCAACCAGTATCCTTTCGTGATCCAATATTAGATACTCTTATGCAACAGTATAGGGAACGGGAGGGGGGTCCGCCGCTAAGTGCTGCGGAGAAGTGGGCAAAACAAAGAGCTATTGAAAAAGCTAAAGCTACTGCTAAGTGGACAGCTACAGAAAGTGAATTAGAGAAACAATTAGGTGATAAAGGTAAAGCAGTATCTATTCTTGTAGCTGCTGATGTCGGAGATGATCCATTACAAAGGTCATCTGGAGAAATCGAAGCATTAGCTGAAAGAACTAATGAGGCTAGAGCTAATAGAAGGGTAAGAGATGAACGAATAGAAAAAGCCGGTGGTTTACAAAATCTTCTTGCAAGACAAGTAGCATCATCAGATGAAATACAAACTACTTTACCAGATGGTACTGTTATAAAAGAAAGTCCTTCTGAAGCATTAGGACAAAACAGATTCCCCGGTCTTGGTAGAGCAGGAATCCTCGATATGACAAATGTGGATGAAAACGGGGATTTAGTTATAGAGGATCAGGCTACTGATCAAGCTGCTGCTGGTGCGTTAGATACTCTTGGTGAGGATGTACCACTAGGATTAAAAGGTACAGAAAGAATTTCTCCTCTTGGAGAACAAACAGATACAGCCGCTGCAAGAGCAGCTATGGATAGAGATAATGTCATTATAGATGCTGCCGGAAATGTAACTCAAGCAGGTCAAGCTGGGATGGCAGGTCAAATAGGACAAGCAGCTCAAGCAGGACAGATAGGATTTTTAGGAACTGAGTCACGTGATCCATATACTGCTATACCCGGATTAGAAGAATATTTCGATCCTACTATGATTGAGACTCCTGCTGAAGTATATCGAAAACAGCGACTAGGTGATATTTCTGGAGTTCCTTTAGGTGTCTTACTAGACCCTAATCTTCAAAATGCTTTATCTAGAGGGTTTACTCCTACAATGGGAAGATTCTTATTGCAACAAGCCCTACAAACAGGTGCTGATTTTCCGGGTGGAGAATTAGGTATGGGTACTACTGAAGCATTTCAAGACTTTTTAGAAGAAAATCAAAGGTTGGCTACAGCAGATTACCGAACAGGATATTCTGATCTTGCTGATTATCTTAGAATGTTATCCCAACCACAAGCTCTTGAAGGTATGCCTCCAGCACAACTTGCTAGATGGGCTAGTATATTTGGTGAAGGAACGGATGATCAAATGAAGACCGGCATTTTACAAATGTCTATTGCTGCACTTGGAGTTCCACCGGGTATGGGTAGTCGTGCTTATAATGGTCTTGAGAGAATATATGATGTTATGATCACTCGATACGGTGAAATAGCTGGTAGAGCGCAATTTACTAATTGGGTAGCATCCGCTTATCCAGTTCCTTATAAGAATGTAGCTCAAAATCAAGTTACTAAAGAAAAAGTAATTACTAATGCAGTTACTGCTTCTGGAGCTACTAATAATCAAGAAGTTAATAATGTTGTAGAGGAGATTGCTAAAGAAGGTATGCAACCTGAGAGAGCGCTAGCTGTAACAGGACAAGATGTTTACGCTCCTACACCAGAAGAAGCTGCTGTAGTTCCTACTACTACTGACCAACCTGCATTTGAAACAGATGTAAGAGGTAGGGTCACTTATACAGATAGACCTAAAACTCCAGAGCAACAGCAAGCAGCCTTGGAAACTGCTCAGGAGTATATGCAGCGACAGGCTACAATGATTGGTGGAATGCCACAAGCAGGGATGCCGGGGCTTGCAGGAGATTTGCCTTCTCCAGCCGTCCCAGCAGGTGGGGAAGTTGCGTATGATCCATTTACTGATGTTGCTCCACCTCCAACACCTATGAATATTCCTACATCTCTAGGAGGTCAGTATGGAGAAGATGCTCAGGGAGTATATCAGCTAAGAAAGGATGGAGCTAAAACTTATCTTAAAGACCCTGCTACTGGATTAGGGTTCGGAATTTCAGGTAATTTAGCCTATACTATCGGTGGTACTCCTACTACGAATAGAACATTTAATATTGGTGATTATTCTAATCTTGTAGAGACACTATATCCTACAAGAGTAATGACTGCTGGTAAACAAAAACGAATTGATTATTCTATTATTCCTAAAACAACTTGGGAAACAAAGTATCCTGAGTCTGAGTTTGGTATTGATCCATATAAGGGAGTTGAAGATAGATTTATACCTCCAAAAACCATCACTTCTCCAAAGGCTAAAGGTATTAGGAATGTTCCACCTCCTTTACCGATAGCCGGGGAAAAGGCTAAAGGTAGTATATTCGGTGAATCGTTTAGAGGTAGATAAGGAGAGATAATATGGCTAATGGCAATCTAAATACATTCGATGATTTTTATTCAGGCATGTTAGAGGGGCAACCTCAAATGGCATATATGGGTGCTGTTGCTAATCAGCCTTTCCGTGGTACTGCGCCTATGCAACAACGTGCTAGGGATTATTGGGCTAACCAGTACGGTAATGTTTATAATCGATATATGGGACAACGAGCGCAAGAGATGCAAGGGCGAGTTGATCCTTCTAAATGGACAACCTTCTCTAATTTTCTAAGTGACTATCCTACTATGACTCAAACTAATAATTTAACCGGACGACCTACTGATGTGCCGGGACAATTCGCTCGTAGATACGCTGCGTTAACTCCATATCAAAGAGGAGTATCTACATCTAGATTCGCACCTAGTACAAGGCATATTTACTTCTAATGATGCAACAACCCATATCACCGGAAGAGATTGCGCGTCAAGCAATCAATCCCGATCCTACGATTTGGGATAAGTACTTAATCCCTGCATTTGAAGGGATTACTAATGCTCCTGTTATAGGACCTGCATTACGAGGTATAGGTCAGGGATTAGAGTGGCTTCAGGAAGAAGTAATCAATCCACCTGTTACAGAAATGTTACAGTATTTACCTGTAGGATGGGAAACTACTGCTACACCTCCAGAGGACTTTGGTATAGCTCCATGGAATGAAGCATGGTGGAAACTTAAAAGTGGTAATCCAACATTAGATTTAGATGCCTTTACTAAGTTTGTACCTGATGAAGAAACTGGTGGTACTAAAAGACAATTAGTACCTAGTGCTATATTAGATGCTATATTAGCTCCTACTATAGGGGCTGCTCAGTCTTGGTTTAAAGGACCAACTCCAACTCCGGGTACAGAACGTGCAAGGGAACTTAACGAAGCTATCTTAGCTCTTGAAGCACAAACAGGTAATGATGCTACAGATAAACAAAGGATGGCATTGTTAAAAGAGATACAACAACTACCACCATTTTTAAGAGGCGCAGCAGAAGACTTGCCTTATTGGTTTGTTCCATCCGCAAAAGCTACGCAAATCGGATTACGAGCTAGTAGAGTCGGTAAGACTATGAAAGCACTGGAGAAGGTATCTCCGCCTACATCTAAAGCTGTATCAGAAGTACTAGAAGGTGCAGCAAAAACATTAGAACCACTAAAAAGAGTAGAAGATTTAACAGAGGCAGCAGTTAAAAAGGCGGTTAGTCCTATTGGTAAAGTGTTACCTAGAGGATTTGTAAAATTAGACCATCAAGGTAGAATAAAATTATATAAACAACTGGCTGAGGACGAAAATGAATTACTCGATCAAGGGCATAGATATATAGATGAAAAAGATAACATAGAGAAATTATTAACAGCTCAACATTCTTTAGATTCTTTAAATGAAATGGTAAAGGAAACGTTAGGTATTAGAGAAAAGCTATATGAAATACGTCCAACTCGTAGAGGAGAACGTATATTCAGAAACAAAACTCCAATCCCTCAAAATGTAGCAGTTAGATGGCAAAAAGATATAACAGGTGAGGACTCTGTTCTTACAACGGCTAGTAATAGACTACGAAGTATGAAGCCTAGAGATGTTCCTGAATTATCTTATACAAATAGACAAGGAAAAACTATAACTGCGAAAAAATTAGTTGAAGAAGCTAGAAAGGATTTTCAGACAGGATTCCACTTAGCAGGAAATGATCCAGATCGCTTTACAGTAAGATGGGGAGCTAGAGGGAATATAATTTCTAGAAAAAAAACTATCGTACCTGATGAAAGATTTGAAACAAGAAGAATATCTGCTAAAACTGGCGAGCCGATAAAAGGAAGAGTAATAGATTTTGAGGATCACCCATGGTTCTCAAGACCATTTGATACAAAAGAAACTATTAGTCTTAGTAGGGTTAAGAAAGCTAATCCAGAAAATAAACCTGCTGACAAACTAGATGAATATAAGGTTGGAAATACTGTTGAGATTCAAGAGAAATTAGGACTTCAATTAAGTAATAAACAACAAGAAAAATATAATGAACTTTTAGAAGATTATTTAGAGACAGCAGAAGGGTATAACTCTGAGGCGGCTGCTCATTATAGATTAGAACTAGATAGATTAAATTCACATGCAGGAGATGCGGTCGAGAGTCAAACTAGTTTTTTGGATATTGAGTTAAACAGACCTATAAGAGCAGATGGATTTGTAAATGAACAATGGGGATCAGCTTTTACTCGCCTAGATGAACTTTCTGCTCCACGAATGAAAGGGTGGGCTGCTAATCTCCATAAAGCTAGACAACGTAAATTAGAGGATGGGATTGATTGGACAGTTCAGGATCGTGTCTATCCGATTGAACGCTATGCTACCAGTGAAGCAGCGATTGATATGCACAGGTTGGCAAAATCGAAACCTTACATAATAAAAGATTTTACAGGCAAATCTCGACAGATTAACGAATTAGGTCCTCAATCGGAATTAGCTAATCGTATAGTTGATTATCTTTCACCCGGTTCTTCGGATTGGTTTATAAAGAATCTATTTAGATTCCATGATAGTAGTACAGCTTTACGTGTATTACAGGATGATTATTTTAGATCAATCGATCCACAAGCTGCATTTAAAGCGGGTAGTCATAGAGATGTACTTGCAGGTGTAATGCTTGCTAGTGGCGCACCGTTAAGAGGTTTTACAAAATATGAAGAGTTTATGAAGGGTGTTGTTCTTAGACAATTAGTAGAAGCAGATAATGTAACTGAATGGGATGTTGAAAAACTATTATTAAAACGTCACTTTGATGAAATCCATAATGCTACAGGTGGTGTTAGAAATAAAGATAAAATGCCAAGGGTATGGAATAAGGAAAAGGAAGAGTTCGTAGAAGGAAACGAATATCTTGGCTGGGAAAAAGAAGTACAAGAAAAATTATCTGAAAGTGATTGGGCGATTGCAAATAATATAGCTGAAGAAGTAAGAGATCAATACCGTAAATTCTTAGATGACGATGTAGCTGAGGGTATTATTACAGCGAAATTTCGTGATGAATTAAACGATGAATATAAATGGTATAACCCTATAGATATACTTGATTATCACGAGAAAGATGCAACTATCTTTGCTAGAGGAACAATGTCTGTCAGAAGCACAGGTATTATGAAACTATCCAGAGATGCTGATATTAGTGATTTGGCAATGAGTCCACCTATAGGAGAAGTTCTTGCTAAAAGATTTGTTGTGCATGAGCTTAGGATACATAGAAACAGGACTACTAAAGCGTTTGCTCAACTCGCAGGAAGGTCTAAAATAGGTATTGTAGATGTTACTAATAAACTTGTTAAGCAGAAACATGTAAATCCTAAAGGACAAGTTTGGGATAAAGATAAGTCTGCATACGTTTCAGCACAAACATTAGAGACAGTAAGTAAAACAAATAAGGAGTTATATGATGAAACTCTACAATCAGGGTTTCTTACATTTTACGAGAATGGACAAAGGAAAATCTATGGTTCTATAGATAGTAGAGGGCATGCTGTGCCTATTGATAAGGCGTGGTGGGATACGCTTAATGGACGAGCAGGTTTAAATGTACGTAGCGACTTAGAAGTTGAAAATATATTTGCTGCTGCTAATTCATTTTTCAAATCAACTTATACCACATTCGATCCTTTATTTATGATAGGCAATGGATTAATTGACCAATTAGTAGTAGGACTTAGATACAGAATATTGCCAACTACTATATGGATGAGGTTAGCTAAAGATATTACTAATAAGGCTTCACAGGGCGAGATAAGATTTAAAAACCTTATGGAGTTACAAGGAGTTCGTGGTACTTATTACGAGACTGCAAATAGACGTATGCGAGCTATGCAGAAAGAAGTTGATCGAATTGGTAAGAAAAATACTGCTTCAAAAAACGCTACTGATGGTGCGGTAGTTATGGACGCTACTCAGGTTAGAGCTATCAGTAAAGTAGTTGCAGATTCTGCTGCAAAGAGAATGAAACCATTAGCTAAACTAGGTAATGCAATTAGAACGACAGGAGAAATTGTTGAACAGACTCCACGATTAATTGTAGGAGAAAGAACCTTTAAAAGACTGGTTGGAAAAGCTGAATGGGATAGGTTAATGAAACTATCCAAGGAAGATTGGAATAGAGAGGTATATAGTAATTGGAACAATACGGGAAGAGGGTTGGTAGATAGTCCAGAATTAAAACAGGCAGCTATGAACGCAATCGAAGCTACTATTAATTTTGGTAGAGGCGGAGATCAGATAAGAAGATGGAATAATTATCTTATGTTTCTTAATGCTTCATTTGAAGGAGCAAAACTACCTTTCCGTATGCTTGGTATTGACCTTACTCCTACATTTGTTCCGAGAGCAGGAGCAACGGTAGGTGGAAGACAGTTTGGTATTGGTTCATGGCGACCAAAGATGGGTAAACGAAGAGGTGTTACCGGTACTTACGATGATCCATTAGGAGTATCATTCTTAGATAAGCAAATAGGTCCACGAGGTACAGCCGCAATTACTGTATCAATGGCTATGACTACTTATGCAGGATTACACTTAGGTTATAATTTCCAACATGCTGAGTATTGGGATATTCCCATGGATATTAGATATAACAGTTTAGTATTTATGTTACCTGCTGAAACTGATGAAGATGGAGTAACTTTAATTGATCCATCTACTGGCAGACCAAAGCCTAGATATATTACTATTCCGCATAGATTAAGAGAATTATCATTATTTTTTGGAACTATTACTTATTTATTAGAGTCTTCATTTACAGAACATCCTACGGATTGGGGAGATTTTATAGGACAAGTATGGAATGCATCATCTCCAGTTAGCGATCTTCCTTTACCACAGGTTGTCTCGCGAGGAGCTGAAGAAATGTTTGGGTATGATTTATATAGAGGACGAGAAATCGAAAATCCTGAATATGCACATCTTCCTGTTGATGAAAGACATAATAGCTATACTTCTGAATCAGCAAGAATAATATCTGAGCGATTAGGTAATTCAGACTGGTTGCCTGATATTATGAAAAAATCTCCTCAGAGAGTAGAACATCTCTATGAAAATATATTCGGTGGCGTGGGTAAACGAGCTTTAGATTTAACTGATTACGCAATATTACTTATAGAAGATTTACGTAAAGCTGAAGATAGACCTATGAAAGAACATGTTAAAGAATATAGGAATAACATGACTCAGCTAGAAAGAAGTGAGTTTTTAGCATTTTTAGAGCGAGATCAAAGGGAGGCATTTGAGAAGGAATTAAGACGACCTGTTCTTGCCGAAGGTAATATAGTAGACCAAATCTTTGATGCTACTGGGCTTGGACCTAGATTCTCTCCTAATCGTGGTGGAGGAATTAAAGAGACGCAGATACGTGCAGCGGAAGAAGTTATGCCGAATGTTTCTGCTAAACAATCTGCTAAACTTGCAACACAATTAAGACAATTCGATACCGAAATGCAAGCATTAGGATATGAAAATGATCAGAAACTTGCTGACTGGGAAGCTAAAGATACTGCAACTTTAACTGCTTCAGATTGGAATAAATTATTAAGTCCTACTGACTGGATTAAAAAGAATAGACAAGATTACTTTGCTAAACAAGGTGCATTATTAATTAGTAGATATCAGAATCCAGAAGCTGTTCAGTGGCAGGATGATGCGACTAAAAGACGTTGGTATGAGGCTTATTATACTGCTGGAGGAACTATGCCCGACTTGCGTAGTCAGGTAGATGAACTAGTAACTGGTTTTTATAATATTCCATTTCCCGGTGATGATAATGCTAGCCCTACTTTAACTATGGCTGAATCATTTAGAAATCAGGATGAATATATATTAGCTATGCAGGAACTTGCAGAAACTAATGGTGAACCTGAAGTATATAACGAGTTCATAAGATCATTAGATAAGAAGTTAAGACCAAGAGAAAAAGAATATAAACAGGATATGAGATATCTTAGTGAATGGTATGATGCAGGTAGCACTTTAGATAGTTTGCTTGGTGCTGGAGCGTCTACTGAATATCCTGAACTTGAATTAAAATGGCAATCATATCTCGCGGCAGATAGTGCAACAAAAAATCATATACGATCTCAGGATACTCAAATAAATAATTTAGTTAATAGACGGATAAATCAAAGAAAAATAATAGTAAGAAAAAGCTGGAATACAGAAAGATACCCTCGTATGGATTTCTTACTTGCGTATTGGAGAGGTGGGAATTACACTCCAATATCCCCATTAGGTATAAATGTAAAGTCTAAGTTATATGGAGGTTCTGGTTTAGAAGCAGGGGAAATGGAACAGTATAGAAATCCTCCACTTGGAGTTGGCGTTGACTAATGCGGTATACTAATAGTATTTTAAGGTCGAAAGGATAAAGAATGGTAAATCAGACAGAACAACCAACAGAGAATACGGATGCAGCGGTAGATACTGGAAATACTACTACGGATATAACTGATGAGTTTGCCGGAGCAGGTACATTTGAAGATGTAACTACCGTTCCAACAGATGATACTCCTGCTGAATCTTCAGAAGGAGAGAGTGCTGTAGAGGAACCGGCTCCTGCACCCGAAGAGGGTACTCCCGCATCTGATACTCAGACAGAGGATAGTCCTGTTGATATAACTAAGCGTATTGAAGAGTTAGAACAACAGAATCAATACTATCAACAACAACAACAACAATCACAGTTGCAATCACAAGGTACACAATATAAACAACAATTAGAACAACAAGGGTATTTGCCTGAACAGGCAACTCAAATTGCTCAAAGTTGGATGGCTCAACAGAGTCAGGTGGCACAAACACAGCAGCAGCAGGAACAACAGATTAAGTTCTACCAAGGACAATCTTCCGCTGCTGAACATTTTGCAGATAAGTATAAATTAAATATATCTGATCTTGCAGAATTAAGAAATAGTCCTGATCCTAAATCAATGGAAGCAGTAGCGAAGCGAATGGCTTCAGATAGAAAAAAGGACGCTAGGATAGCTGAGTTGGAGGCTAAGCTAGTACCTCAGCAGACTTTTGATGATAGCCAATCGACTCCTGCTGCATCTAATAATGAGGATAGGTTACTTGAGCGGTATAACCAAGGCGACAGGTCGTCTGAAGCTCAAGCAGCAGCACGAAGGGCTGCTGGGTTAGCATAAATTTATATAATATAAGGAGAATTTAAAATGGCACAGACAGCTACAACTGGTAATTTGGAAAATGCTCAACGCATTATACTTTCATCAGCCAGATATACAGAGGAGCATAATGCTCCAGCACTCGCTCTTATTGAGCAGTTCAAGCTCCCTAAAGGGGCTAAACAAGTAACCGTTCCCAAAGTCTCTCAGATGACAATGAGCGACTTAACAGACGGTCAGGACATAGTTGACGAAGAAGATATTGGTATGACTACCGTTGACCTTACCGCATCTGAGGTAGGAGCAAAGGTAATTCTTACTGACAAACTTGTTCGACAAGCTGCTGATAATGTATTTAGTATGATCGGGCGACAGCTTGGTGATGGCATGGCACGTAAGAAAGACAGTGACGTTCTTGCTCTCTATACTAACTTGAATAATGGTACTAAATTAGGTGCGACAACCAAAGAACTCACAGCAGACAATGTAGCAGCGTGTATCTCTGTTGCAAAAGCTAATAAGTTTGGATCACAGTTATATATACTGCATCATCCTAACGCTGTAGCTGCTTTGGCAGCATCTGCTGCTGCTACGGCATCGGCAACGACTTCAGAAATCTCAAGTGGATGGTCGGCAGACTTGCTAAAGAACTTCTATAGTGGCTTACGTCCTCTTAATGGTGTTAGCATCTTTGAAGATGGAAATATTACTGCGGATTCTAATAATGATGGTATTGGTGTTATTGCCGATAAATCTGCAATGGCTGCTCTTAATAGTGTTGAGACTAGAACTGAGCGACAACGAGATGCTTCACTCAGAGCTACTGAAGTTGTGATGACTGCTGACTACGGTGTATTTGAACTTGATGATACTCGTGGAGCTGGACTTCTTTACAAAATTTCTGATCTCGCTACTAATAACTAGAGGTAAATTATGGTAACTGGTATAACAGAACGAAATAAGCTAAAACAGGAATTATCTGGACTAGGCTACTCAATGTCTTATATAAATGATTGGCAGCCTAAGACAACTCTGTATCGGCACAAGCCTTCTTATAATATAGACGGAAGTGTATGTGACGAGATAGGAAGTGCCGTGCATAATGTGCCGGGAAGTCCTGACTATGTATTAAGAAAAGCTAAGATCGGACTGTTTGTCTGGAAACCTGATGAAGAATGTGAGTGTAAATGGTGCAAAGAAGCTAGTGCTAAACTTGAAGAGACTTGTAAATCATGTGATACAGTTTTATCAGGTAAAAATGCAGCAGGACTTGCATCATCTAAACGTCACCATAATAATCGGTATCATAAATAATTAGTGGGTAATGGGAGGTGTAAAGATTGACCGTGCCTCCCACTATCCTAATCTTAACGGTTGATCGCAGGACGTATGAGCCTGTAAACAAATAACCTTTAAGGAGGTTTATAATGGCATTCGGACAAACAATAATGGGAAAATATGGATGGGAAAAAGTAACTACCACTTCCCAAAAGCAAAAGCTAGGTACACGTATGCAGATTTTCGATAGAGAATTTGTATATGTTAAAGCTGGTGAAGCCCTTACTGCTGGAAAGTTGATTATGGGTCAGGCAGGAACTGCTGCCGAACAGGTTGATTTGGCAGTATCTGCTGCTTCCGCAGGAGCTACTACTATAACTCTTACGGGTAGCTTGACTATCACAAAAGACGAATACAAAGACGGCTGGATTATCTTTAATGATGTTGAAGAAGAAGGTCATATGTACAGAATCAAAGGTAATACTGCTGTGAGTAGTGCTACTGGATGTGTGATAACACTTGATGAAGAAGATGGTCTTGTAGCTGCAATAACAACTTCACAGGAAGTTGGGCTATATCTAAATCCACACTTTGAAGTAGAGATTCATGACTACAATGATGTTGACCATGCTCCACTAGGTTGGACTTGTGTTGATATTGCAGATGAATCTTTTGGATGGATTTGTGATAAAGGATACACAACAGCCTTGTCTGATGGTACTCCGGGACCGGGTGTTCCTTTGATTGCTTCTAATGCTGTAGATGGAGCTGTAGAAGTCTATGATGAGGATGGTACAGTTAACCTTTCTCCAGTAGGCTATATGGGACCAATCGCTGGTGTAAATGGTGAGTACGCATTGATCAAAGCAAACATAGGTTAGGACTCTTATGGAACTATGGACTCCTCAAGGCATGGTCTATTTAGGCTCAACTGGGGTTGGGTTTAATGGCGAGTCTGGGGAGTCCATGGTAGTTCACCAGTTTAAGATGAAATCTCCTGTGACGGGAAGAATGTGTGAGGTAGCGATACCTGCTGACCCTACGGTTAGCAAAGCACATATAGAGGATATGGCAGCGCAATCTTTCGAGACGTTCTTAGAAGATGAAAAGGAACGAGAGATGAAGCGTAAGCCTACGGGAGATGAACTCAAGGAGATTGGTAAAGCAATAAGGGAATTTAAAAAATATACCGCAAGGATGCGAGAATCAACTAACAACAAAATAACATATAGGGGTATCTGATGGTCGAGCAGGACACTTCAATTAGTATTACTCAGGCAGATATTACGGGTGTATTGAGTGATAAAAATAATTTAATAACTAACTTAGAATTACAGTTATCTGCATTGAAGCGAACTGTAATTGAATTGCAGAACGAGGCTACAATATCATGCCAGTGCAAGGACGAACAAGAAAGCAACTCAGACAAGGAGTAGGACGTAATCTAGGCGTCTTAAAGGTTGGTACAGCTACAGGTGGAACTAATAACACCTTAATTGATGTTAATACCTTTAGAGGTGGTGATGATACTTATAATGGGAAGATTATTTTAGTTACAGATGCTGATGATGGAACTACCCAAACTACTCAGTATGTTAATGATTACACTGCTAGCAATAACACTATTCAGTTTCAACAGAATGCCAGCTTTACTGTAGCTAACAATGATACATACGAAATCTGGGATGATATACACCATCCTGACACAATCAATGATTTAATTAATGATGCAATAGATGATTGTGTAGGAAGATTTTATGATCCATTAGAATATCCTGACGAAACGACATCTACCAGTAATACGGCAAATATTGCATTATTCGCTGACAATAAAAGCCTTAGATACGATGTTCCTTCCACTGTTTCAATAATTAATAATCTCTTTTATCGTAGTAAGGTTACTTCAACTAGCTTACACCTTTGCAATACAGAGTTTGATACCAATGTAAATAGCACTATTGATGCTTCAGTAGATACAGAAGACAAGAAGCAAGGAACAGGTAGCGCAAAGTTTGTAACCACGTCTGCGGATGGAGGAGATATAGCTGGTGATACATTTACCAGTAAAGACATATCTAAATATAATTATTTAGAGTGTTGGGTTAAATCCACCATAGGTACAAGCGCAGGAAACTTGAAGATTCATTTACATAGTGCAGCTATAACAGAAGGGATAGCTAATAGCGGAAGTCTAGAGGCGTTGGAGATACCTGCATTAACTGCTGATACATGGACTTATGTAAGAATGGAATTAGCTAACCCGGAGAAAGATACAGCGATCATAGCAATTGCACTTGAACACGATGCCAATTTAGCTAATTGTCAGATAAGACTAGATGATATTAAGGTGGTTCAAAGTGATACTGCTGTATGGGAAGTATTGCCACGGCATGTATGGAAAACACAAAAAGGTTCAAGGCAAATAGTTTTAACTGATAGTGGAAGATTACAAGCAGGATATTCAATGTTAAAGATAGAAGGAGGTTCTAAGCCTTCTACTCTATCTGCTGATACTGATACATGTACCGTAGATTCTTCATATGTAATTAACTATGCAACTGCTTTAGCTTTTGGCTCTACATCAGGAGGTGCTGGCACTGACCCTGATCAAAAAAGAGAACAATTTGCGTTTTATCTAGGTCTTGCTGAAGCCGCTAAACAGGCATGGGGATTTATAGTTAATGGACGAGTAGTTGAGTAATGGCAAATAAAGTTGTAGAGCAGAATGAAGTATATTTAAATGGAACATATTATCCATTATCAAGACCTGTTCAAAGTGTATTAGCTTCTTTATATCCAGCTAAGATTGTTATTGGAGATACTACAAGAGACAGTCAGACACGAGCTTCTGTAATGTCTTGGAGTGATTGGCGTGGTGGTAT
>Ga0114899_1001412_pt1 | contig 14123 bp, 27 predicted proteins | sample MalvireepMed_215_FD_83497 | JGI IMG/M metagenome (GOLD analysis project Ga0114899, IMG submission 83497) | Marine viral communities from the Global Malaspina Expedition - Malaspina viral metaG DeepMed_215 | ecosystem: Environmental > Aquatic > Marine > Oceanic | place: Mediterranean Sea... | reverse complement strand
TTGACCCACAGAATAGAAAGAGATTAGAACAAGCAATAACAAAACAGAAAGGAAATAATAATGAAACTAATGACTAAAGATATAAAAAGAAAAGCACAGAAACAATATATTGAAGGCTCTAATATGGAGCAGAAGGTAGTAGCTAAGTACTTTGACCCAATGGGCAGTTGGAAATGGTTTTTGATGAATATGGATAAAGATGGGGACTACTGTTGGGGCATAGTAGAAGGTAATGAAGTAGAGATGGGTTCATTCAGTATGAAAGAGCTGGAAGGTATAAAGAGACCATTTGGACTGGGCATTGAACGTGACCTGCACTTTGAACCAATGAGAGCTAAAGATGTATGGGATAAACTAAACAGAGGGGAGCATGTATGATGATAGCTGAAAATAAATATCAAATACAACTGTATTCAATGTTAGCACTTAGAGCCAGACTTAGACTTGAACTTGTAGGTCTCAAGGGCAGAGGTAGAACTGCATACTCTTTACTAAAAGAAGAGCTTGGCATTAAGGGTAGTAAGCAGAAAGTGTTAGACAGTGTGAATGAAATAATACAAGTAATGAAAGAACAGAAAGGAGAAATAAATGACTAATTATATGGCAGTAGGAATAGCTGAAGGTCTTGAAGAATGCGAGTCAGAAGAGCAATGGCTTGAGGCTTGGCAACATCTTGTGAATACTGGACTTGCTTGGCAACTGCAAGGCTGGTTTGGTAGGTCTGCACAGCACTTAATAGATGAAGGGAGAATAAATGGATAAACCAGAAATGACATACTGTGGAGGATGTAAGGCTGAAGAAGAGATGCACAGGCCAATAGGTGAACATTGGTGGGCAAGGCGTGATGCATATGGTATATTTACAGGTATATATTGTGATGATTGCTATGAAAGTAATGACAGCAGTCTGTATCCATATCGTAAAGACAGCTATGCACATGACTTAGAACATGGTGAACATATCTGGCCAGAGGAAGAAAGGTACTAATATGGGTAGTTTAAAGAATATACTATTACACTGTCAAGAGAATGAGAAAGACTATCAGAGGTATGGAGTGATAAGCAGAGATAGAGATGTGAACAAGGGATGGATTGAATGCTGTGAGTTCTTTCTCAGGAACTTTGACTTAACGGAGAAAACAATAAATGAAGAATAAAAAATGGACATTTAAAACAGTTAAAGAGCTTGTAAAATTTGTTAAAGAGCTTGAAGATAATCCTGTTAAGGTTCTTGATGTAAATTACTTTAAGCTTACAGCTGTGCTTAGAGATAAACAAAACAGGAAGCTTGAGAATGAGAGTGATACCTATCTTTACAGAGAGATTGGAGTGCAGGATACTTTATCACTAATGAAGATAACAGAGAAGAATCAGCATCCAAGCGATACAGCGTGGATGTTAAAAATACCAATAACAGTAACAAACAAGAAGGGAGAAACGAATGAAGATAGTAACTAAAGAAGTAAAAGATAAAACAATAGCTGATCTCGATAGTGCAATACAGAAGATTGAGAAACAGTTACAGGAAGAATGTAGCAAGTGTGATGGAACTGGTCTTCCCAAGACTAAGACTGGTAACCCACCAGTAAATGGAATGAAAAATACTAAGTGTAAAGATTGTGGGGGTACAGGGATATTGGGCAGCTCAATAAACGTGCTAAAGAATGATATGGATAAGATTAGAAAGGAGGTAAAGAGAATATCTGATAAGCTTTCTGCTCATATAAATAAACAGTCAGCTGAAATAAGGGTTTGGGTTGTAGATAAAGAGACAGGTGTTGGTGAATGGGAGGACTACACAGGCACGTTTAATGTTAATAATGATGAAGAAAAAAGCATAGCGATTGGCAAAGCCAGATACCACTTTGAAACATACTTTAAAGATGGTGCTTACCACCGCAATAAAAAGCTTGGACTGTTTTTATCAAATTCAACGTCAGGCAAACACTTGATTGAAGAAATGGAAACAGGAGACTAATAACAAATAAGAAAGGAGAACAAGATGGCACAGTTTAAAGCTGAGATACAGGGCGGTAGAGGTTCTGTATCTAGATTAGGACATAAAACAACAGGTATATCAAGTCACACATGTGGATGGGACTCTGGTATCAAGGTGGAAGGACACTATGATGAGGAACTTGGAGACATATTCCTTGTGTGGCAGACAAGTGGCTCAGGATTTAAAGGTAGAAGTGTACTACTTGGTAAGCTTGTTGGTGATAGCTTCACAGCACAGGAGAATACATAACATGGATATAGTAGCTTATGTAATCTTTGCACTAATAATAATAAACATAGTAACAGAAATAAGACGTGGATAAATCCACACAATAAGAAAGGAGTAAATATGGTACAGTTTGATTATGATGGAATAATGAAGAGATATAATGTAAGAGTTCCATTTACTTTAGCAGGTGAAAGTTCAATGGTAACGATTGCATCTATATCAGAAGACAATAGAATAACACTTCATCGAGAACTCTCAATAAAGCTGTTACAGCAGGTGCTATTAAATTGGGATGAGTATGAACATCAGATAACAAGAGAGTTACAGGAAATGTTAGATGAACCTAAAAATGACAGACTAACTTATCTTGAAAAGAGACTGCAACAAACATCCATTGACAATATCTCAGTTGATGAAATGGAACTGACTGTAAGAACTGACAATTGTTTACAGTCCAGAGGTATTCGTACAATTGGTGAATTGGTAAAAAAGAACGAAAGTGAATTGCGTAAAATTAAAAACTTTGGACGTAAATCACTTACTGAAATAGAAGTTAAGTTGGATGAATTAGGTTTAACTTTAAAACAATAACAATAAGAAAGGAGACAAGTAATATGGGATTTGATTTATCAGGACTTAATCCAAATATGACAAGACCACAACCACAACTGCCAGAATCTTGGAACAGAGATGATTGGACTAATGAAGACCGTGAAATGCATGATGATTATATGGAGTGGCAAGAAGAAAACTGTGGAGTATACTTCAGAAACAATGTATGGGGATGGAGACCACTGTGGCACTTTGTTACATCTATATGTGATGACATACTTACAGATAAAGATGTAGAGGGTGGTAGCTGGAATGATGGTCATAAGATCAGTAAGACAAAGGCAGATAGAATGGCAAAGAGATTATTCAAGTTAATTAAAAATGGTCAGGTTAAAGAGTATGAAGAAGGGTATAAGAAACACATCGCCTCATTAAAGCAGGAAGATTGTGATATATGTGACGCTACAGGAAAAAGACAAGAACCACCAAAGGCTGGTGCTGGAGACATTGAATGTAATGCTTGCAAGGGAACTGGGAAGGTAGATGACTTCAATAAGAACTATCCATTTGATGAAGAAAATGTACGTCAGTTTGCAAACTTCTGTGCCAATAGTGGGGGGTTTAGAATATGCTAAAAGAACATCTTGTAATATGGACAGTATGGCTCTTAATCGCAGCAGGATGTGTATTCATATGGTACTTGTTGTTTCGATTAATAGCTGGCTAATTAACAATAACATATAGGGGTGGGTTTGCTACTGTTATGGTAGTACGTGGTTCATTTTCAGCCACACCTTTCTGGCTCACCCCTATAATACTAATAAAGGAGAAATAAATGTCAAAAAGATGTGAAGATGACAAAGAAACATATACGTTTCTATCAATGGGAACATATTGGTTCAGTCATGGGAAAATAACTTTGGATAATAAGTCGAAGTATATAGAAGGTAAACAGATAGAGTGCCCACAGTGTTCTCATAAATTTGTATGGGATATGTTTTATGAGATTGCTCCAAGATACCCTGACTGGTGGTATGATGATCCTAAGCAAAATACAGAGGGCATCCCAAAAGGTTTTGCAGTAGAGCATCAAATACAAACTCCATCAAAGGGTGACTCACTTCCAAGAGTAGCCTTTATAATAAAATCAGGTAAATTAAAGTTAGTAGACAGGGTAAAGGGAAATAATTCAAGCCCTAAAGATGCTGTGGCATTCTTCAGTAAGGATTCACAGCTTACATTTGAAATAAATGAAATGAGAAAAGATAGAAGAAAAGGAATAGACAGGAGGAATGATGAAAACAATAGATAGAGATACTGCTAAGCAGTATATATATAAAACTAATGGAAAGATTTTCTCAGCTGTCTTCACAAAGAAGAACGGAGAAAAAAGAAAGATGGTTTGTAGGCAAGGTGTAGCCAAATACGTTAAGGGTGTAGGGCTGAAGTTTAAGCCTGAAGAGAAAGACCTTATAGGTGTATTTGACATGCACAAAGTTGCCTACAGATTCATAAATGCAAAGACTCTTGAGCAGATAAAGGTCAGGGGTATCACATATCAAGTAAAGGAGAAGTAAATGATAACACCAAATGTAATAAAGATAGACAAACACATACCAATACCAGCTCCAAGAACCTTCACAGGGGGAAGACCACGACAGTCTAAATTCCATTTCCTTAAAGAGCTTTCAGTTGGAGATAGCTTTGAAGTTAATGGGAATACTCCAGGTTTAAATCCTTCACATGTAATGACTGCCTGTTATACTGTAGCTTCAAAATTAAGAAAGTTAGGTGGAAACCTTAGAGACTTTCGGGTTACATGCAGGACTTTAGAGGGAACAAGCTTGAAACCTTTAAAGGTTCGTGTTTGGAGAAAAAGCTAATGACAGATAAGTCTACAATAGACTTACTTGATTACTTCGCAGCACATGCCCTCTCTGGCTTCTACAGTAGAGAGGGTATAGGTGAGGAGGGGGATTCTAAAGCTGTCGCAGAGAAATGTTTCAGTCAAGCACTTGACATGGTAAAGGTGAGACAAGAAATATTAGCTACTGTAGAAAGTGAGATGACTGTAGATTCCGAAGGGAAACTAAGACCCAAGTAAGACTATGAGACAAGAATGAGATTTTGTGAGACTATAGAAGAGGTATAAAAATAAATAATATATTTATAAAAAACCTTTTGTGGCATCATATAATCTAATGTAATTTTAAGCATAATCACAACACGAAATAGAGGTTATTCATGAAGAGAAAAGATAGGGAATTTGCAACTTACACATTGAAAGTTCCACACGATCTGTTTACTAAATTCAAGATCAAATCACTGACGCAGAAAGATGCGACATACAGAGAAACTTTAACAAAGCTAATGGAGGAGTATGTACGCACATAATGTTTGAAGAGATTTATCATGATTATCTAAACCATAAGAACGAACAGAATAGAAAAGAAAGATACGAAGGTAATGAAAGCTGGTATCATGCAAGTGGTGCTGGCTTTTGTTCTCGCAAGTTATATTATGAGTCTGTAGAAAAGGCAGTCCCTACAAATCTTCCCAACAAACGTAGTACGAGGGTAATGGGTCTTGGCACAGCAATTCACAGCGAAATTCAATCCTCGTTACTATATTATAATAATATTAATAAAGATAATAATAAAGATAATAATAACACAGTACATATTGTAAAAGATACAGTACACAATTTTCACACTGAAGGTGAAATTGTGTTGGAGGATTTGAATGTTAGAGGTTACTATGATGTTGTTATGGAAGATTTTACGGATTTTAATACAGAACCCTACATAAGGCTTTATGATGTAAAAACAATATCTAATTTTGGGTATAGGAAAAAGTTTCCAAGGGGTGGTGGTGGTGAGGTTAGTCGTAATCATTATCTTCAACTTGCAACTTATGGGCTTGGTGTTATGGAAAAGTATGGGCGGTTAGATTCTATGGATTTACTTTACTACAACAAGGATGATTCAAGGATAAAGAAACAGCCTGTCCCCATTGGTCATATTAATCAGGCTAAAATGTATTGGACTTCAATCAATCAAGAACACTCCAAGGGACTACCAATGTTTAGTATTGGCACTTCCCCAACAAAGGATTGGATGTGCAGCTACTGTCAGTTTTTAGATCACTGTAATCCACCAAAGTTTAAATAAAGGAGAGAATAATGGAATTACATGAATATGTGATGGATATATTTAGAAAAAATAAACTTAGAGATAAACTTTATCTTTTTGAAGACTGGAAAAAAGGGAAAGAGGGTACAAAGGAAAAAATACAAGAGGTCATTGAGGATTGTGGTATAACACCACCATTTAAAGGTGGTTGGATTACTGATTTTTTTGCACAGGGCTACACTAAGAAAGATTTTGAAAGCTTAGTCAAGTCAAGCTCTGTTAAGGTCGTCCTTGATGATAACAATAAGCCAATACATAAAACAGGAGAGAATAATGGCTAAAACAAAAAAAACAAACTACTTTACAGAGTTAGACCATGTAGATGTTACGAGACATATCGAGAAGAAAGGTAAGTTCAATTATCTTAGCTGGGCATACGCTGTAAGAGAGTTAAAGAAGAGACACCCAGAGGCTACATGGGTAGTACATGAATATGGAGTGAATAGTGTTCCATTTGTATCTACTGAGTGTGGCTTCTTTGTTAAAGTAACTGTGATAGTGAATGATGTTGAGATGACACAAGTGCACCCTGTACTCGATCATCAAAACAAACCTATCCCAACACCAAATTCATTTCAAATCAATACAAGCATACAAAGATGTTTGGCGAAAGCTATTGCATTGCATGGTCTTGGTATTCATCTGTTCGCAGGTGAGGATTTACCGCCAAGTCCACCATTGGATGAGAAACAGGTACAAACATTGCTTGATGCATTGAAAGATAATGATAAAGAAGGCTTAGTTGATACTGTAGAGCATCAAATAAGCATTGGACAAATCAATCAAGGTAATTTCCATAAAGCTATGGAACATTACACAAATACATAAGGAGTATTATGTCTACAATGACTGAAACACTAACACATGAAGAAGCTCTGTTTATTCCAAGTGAAGACACAGAGAGAGATGAATATGTTCCTATGGTTGAAGGCGAGTATCTTGGTCACATTACAGAAACTCGTACTATAACAAGGGAATTTACAAAAGACAAGAGGCCAATGAAAGCACGTATCTTTAATTTTAAGGTCGTGATTGCACCTGAAAATACCCACAATAACTACACACTACATAGAAATGGTCATGACCCAAGAACAGTTACTGGCGAGCATTATGTAGGTAAAACTGTTGTTGCTGATGGTGTATTTAGGTTCTTAGAGCCTACTGATGGTGATACACATGAATCTAATGCGGAAGGCAATAAAAGATACTTGATGTTCTGCCAATCCATTGGAATGGAAATACCAACAGAAGAACGTGTAATAAACGGTACGTCTGTTACGGTTCAACTTTTACCAGATGTAAAAGAAGATGATCTCGATGGAGTACCTGTAACTGCCGTTGTTGGTAGGGGTCAAGATTGGACGGATGATAAAGGTCAAAATCGTCCATCATGGAGAGTTAAGTTCACTAAGGTATGGACAGATGGCAAACGATTAGCCACTACGACTACTGATGACCTTCCGTTCTAAGTTAAAGAAAAAGCTTGCACAGGTTGCTGTAAAGGCTTTAAAAATGAAGCCTGACAATGTAGCTAAAACGCTTAATATAAGCAGGGCTACTGTGTACAGGTATATTAAAAAGGGTTAGTACCCTAAGAGGCAGGGGGGTGACGGAATCGAGGCTTGATCCCCCCTACATTTTAATGTTACCAAAGATTAAAAATGAAACCAAGCTATCAATACTGATTTTGTTATGGATACTTGACAAGGCTATAATGTTATTGTTGTTTTGGGCTATAAAATAGGCAGGTATGTTACCTACAACTTGATGATTACAGTGCATTCGCACATTCCGATACTAATGTACCTGCCTATAAATATAATTAGGAGATATTATGTCAAATGACTGGATGATAAATAATGATGAAAGTGCTGTAGTAGAGGAAGAACACAGACAGTACAGAAAAGGATATGAAAGTGGATTTAGAGTTAGGGTCTGCGAGCATTGTGGTAAGGTATATGAGTTCGATCATTACAATAAAGTTACCATATACCATGAAGATTTCCCAAGATACGGACTTGCAAAGAAGATATGTAAGAATTGTGGATAGCGAGATATTCATTCATATAATACGTGATTTAATTGAAGAAAATAAACAGTTAAAAAAACAGGTAGAAGTTATGGATACAATATTGCATTCGTACCTTCCCCTAATAGGTGATGAACAAAGAAATAATAAAACTAATAAATAAAAGACTCGATATAGGTGCTAAAAAATATGGTAAACAAAACATGGTTTCTGACGGAAGAGATTATATACAAGAAGCTCTTGAAGAAGCACTTGATTGCTCCGTATATTTAGCAGGTCGATTACTTGAAATAAAAAACAATAAGGAGAAACAAATGGGCAGAGCAATAGATCAAGACAACAGATTGGACGACCATGAAAGAAGAATAAAACTTTTAGAAGATGCAATGGAAGAACTTATACAGACAAGAGTACATCATGTAGACTTAACAGAACTCAATGATGATACAAATATAAAGGCTGAGGGTGTTGAAGTTGAGCCTGATGAAGAGTTTACACCTCCCGCTGGAAAACGTAAAAAAACTAAAAGGCTAAAAGATGCAGCAGTTAGCTAAAACTGTAGCACAAAAGATAAGAGATTATTTAAGGGATAAATATGGGAGCACCAACGATTACATTACTGGAAGAAAATCCATCGAGCATTTACGAATGCGGTATGTGCAAAGAAACAGGAAAAAAAAATAAGTTTTCCTGGAAAAGTAATCTAACTGGTGTTGAATTATTTATCTGCAGAGAGTGTGCTTACAGGGAATCCTATGGCACAAAAAAAATGAGAAAAGCAAAAAAACAGCGAAAACTTGAAGAAAAAAAATCCTACTAAAAAAGATATACTTTCAGCTATTGATTTTCTTTACCAGAAATTGTTTCAACTTGATAACTTCATTGGATTGTACTTAGAGTACAAGAAAGATAAGGACAAATTTAATAAGTTTATCGAAAATAAAGTAAAGGAAATTGAAACCAAAGGTAAAGAATGAACTTGACACAGTGTACATCACATCTACGGGAGACAGGTATCTCAAAGAGATGGATGCACTTTGTGCCGAGGCTCAAATACAAATGGTAAGACAATCAATGGAAAGTAAAAAGGAAAAAATAATGGACATTGTGGAATTAGTACAAACTGTTTTGCGAGAAAATCATTGGGGCATTTATTATAAAAGCAACCCAATGGCAGACCATCCAATGCAGGATGGTGGAACTCTTTATAAAATCAATGAGGTAGATGAGGAAGAGGTAGAAAGAATTATAATAAAGAGGCTCACAGAATGTCAGACACATTCGCAAACAGATTCCAATCAGAACAAGAACTCCATGACTGGATAATATCTTTTTATCAAAATCAGTTACAATACTTCCTTTTAAATATTGGAGGTGTAACTAAGAACAGGATTAAGATAACATCAAGGCTGATCAATGCAACGATGAGAAGGTATTCGCAGTTACTGGAGAAATATAGTGTTACTGATTGGTGATTGTTTTAAAAAAATAGATGAAATAAAAGAAAAGTCCGTACAGGCTATTGTAACATCACCCCCATACTGGGGACTACGTGATTATAAAGTGGGTGGGCAAATAGGTGAAGAACTTGTGCCAGAAGATTTCGTCCTTAAACTCACAGCCTTTTTCCGTAAATGCAAACGTGTTTTAAGAGATGATGGTACTCTGTGGCTTAATATAGGTGATACCTATTTTGGTGCTAAAGGTGGGCACTGGGAAGGTGGCAACTCAATAACAAATGATGCTACTGGAGATAACTACAGGATGCATCGCAAAGCTCCCCCTAAACATAACCGCTTGAAGACTAAAGACCTTACAGGTGTCCCTTGGATGCTTGCATTTTCCCTTCAGAAAGATGGCTGGTATCTACGTCAAGATATTATATGGCATAAACCAAACCCAATGCCAGAGGCAGTCAAGGATAGATGTGTCAAATCCCATGAGTACATATTCCTTATGTCATTAAAGCCAAGATACTACTTTGACTATGAGGCTATACAAGAAAAGGCTGTGTGTGTTGGAGATAATAGGGCATCAAGAAATGACAGTAGAAGAGATGAATTATTTGCAAATAGTATGGCAGCTGATTCGCAGCCAACTGGAGAATTTAGAAACAAACGTAGTGTATGGAGTATTAATACCGCACAGTCAGGTGAAGCACACTTTGCAGTCTTTCCCGAAAAGATTCCAGAACTTTGCATAAAGGCAGGAACAAAAGAGGGAGATGTGGTATTAGACCCATTCATGGGTAGTGGCACAACAGCAAATGTGGCTAAAAGACTTAGTAGAAGGTGGATAGGCATTGAACTCAACGAGGAATATGCACGATTTATTAACACTAAGACAGCACAGGAGGAACTTTTCTAATATGGCAAAAGAACTTCCAAATGATGTAACGATAGAATTAGCTGTAGTTGGTGCTATTACCCTTTATCCTTCCAAATTTAATGATATAGCGAAGTATATAATATCAGACAACGTGTGGTACGACAATAGATGTAGAGTGCTGTGGAACATACTTGCTGGTATGATAAAGAGAAGAGAGCATATTGATATAAAAACTGTCTCCGCTAATTTGGATGCTGTTGATATGGCATTAGGAGTTAATAATGTATTTATTGTTGACTGTACGGAAAGTGCAGGTACGAAAAGTACGATAGAAATATATGCCAAGAAAATATATGAGAAGTATTTATTACGTCTTGTTGTAGAGTCAGCAAAGGAAATAGAAAAAACTGCAATGGATAATAAGGTTGATGCCTTAGACGTACTTGTGACAGCCCATACATCTATTGGAGAGCTTATAAGTCTACGGCCAGACAGTACGTTTGATATTAATGATGCTCTTGGTGATGCAATAGAATCAATACAAAATACAGACAAGCTACTTATCAAGACAGGCTTTGAGAATGTTGATAAGTTTGCAGGTGGTTTAACGAGGGGAGAGATAACAATAGTAGGTGGCAGACCTGGACATGGGAAATCTACCATGCTTCTAAATTTACTCTCAAATATTTTGGCGGGAAAACGAAAAGTGCTTCTGTTCAACAGGGAACTTACAAACGTAGAAGTGTTGAAAAAACTGCTTGCATTAGAGTCTGGTAGACTTTCTTATTCAATGATACGTCAAGGCATATATGACGTAGATCAGTTACAAGAGCTTGACAGGATTCGTGGCTTCATAGCAAAGAAATATTGTGCTTCTCGTTTCCGTATGTACGATAAGATAAGAGACTTCCCTACATCTGCTACAGAAATAAAAAAGTTTAAACCTGATGTTATAGTTGACGACTACATCCAGCTTATAACTCCAACAGGCAAGGAAGAACAACGTAGACTTCAATTAGAAAGAATAGTAAATGATTACAAATGGATTGCAAAAGAGTACAACTGTTCCGTAATTTTAGCCTCACAACTTAATAGGGCAATAGAGACAAGAGGAACTCAAAGGCCCCAGTTGTCAGACCTAGCAGAATCAGGAGCAATAGAACAAGTAGCGGAAAATGTATTCTTTGTTTACTATCCATATAAAGTACAAGGTGGAAAGCCAGAAGAAAAGAATAAGCTTGTGCTCGTAGCTGCTAAAGTTAGGTACGGAGAAACAGGATCAATACAAATGGCATATGATGGAGATAAATGTAAGATGTATAACAGTGAGGATGAGCTATTTGTACCACCAATGACGGAGAAACAGCAAGATGAAATTCCATTCTAAGGGAGCTGAATAAAATGAAGACCCCATTTAAAAAATGCATAGGAATTGACCCAGGAAAAGGTGGTGGCATAGCTGTTATCACCGATGAGATAGTAGTACTACACAACTGCCCTAGAACAGTAGATGGCATGGCACACCTTATAGGTCTATGTCTCAATGATGTCGCAGCATATAGAACAAGAGTATTTTTGGAAAAGGTATGGGCATTCCCTACTGATGGTAGAGTTGGGTCATTTACATTTGGTGAGAACTATGGACAATGGCAAGGGATACTTGCATCACATGAATTAACCCCTAAGCTTGTGACACCAAAGGAATGGCAGTCACATTTTGAGATAAAAAAGGGATTAAAAAAGGACATACGGAAGAAAATATTAAAACAAATAGCAATAGATAAATGTCCAAACACAAAGAAGGTAACACTCAAAACAGCGGATGCATTACTAATAGCTATCTATGGGATGGAGGCTCATTTAAGCTACAAGCGTAGCCTGCCTTGGGTTGAACCCCAAAAAGAGAAAAAAGTGGCTTCTAGGGTGCTTTAAGGAGCTTAAACTGCCCCCATACTGGCCTTTTAAAAGAAAGAGGAGACAATTCTACTTCATTGACAGTGAAGGTAAACAACATAAGTGTGTACAAACTTTTTTTGGAAAATTTAAGAATCTATTTAGGCATGATTAGGATAAACAAAGTATTGCTTTTTCCACTTAGAGTTTCTCATGATCCTTCTCATATTTCTATCTTTATATTTATACATCTTGTCTAGTTTTTTTGCTAATGCCTTATTCTCAGGTGTTAGCCAAGCAAGGAATTGATCCTCTAATGTCTTTTTAGTTCCCTTTCTTTCATCAGAAATATTGAGAGGAGCATAATGAGATATTACGGATTTAAGTGCCCTCTTCGCATCTTTATATCTCTGCCTTGGTGTTGTATATGGATTTTGTTTTTCTATATCGCCAACAATAAAATTAATAGCAGCCCAATAAGTTTGTGCAATTTCCTCTTCTGTCCCAAACATCATTTTATTTTTAAGCTGTTGATAATAAGGCTGTCTTCTACTAACATACCCATCATCACTATACATTCCCATGCCACGTTCTTCTTTAAACTTTCTAACCATCTTCCTCATTTCGTTAAAATCTTTGTAGTAAGGTGATCTGCTTGTTTTAAATAAGGTATCAACTTGACTTACAAGTACAACAGACTTCTTCAGCCAATCTTTAATAGCCTGTCCACCAGTTTTACCACCAGCCCGCCATTTAGCCCAATCATCAAAAGCCTCACCTACATTTCTTACTATAATAGGGTCTGAAAATGGAACAGCAAGCTCCCTTTCATATGGATTAAGTCCAGGGATGACCTCTCCAGCTAAACCAAAGAACTCTGATCTCCAAAGGTTTAACATAATCTTTTCAAAACTACCTTCTTGTTTAAGCTCATCTCCTGTAGGTGGCTTTTTACCAAAAGCTTCTTCATATACCCAAAATAAAGCAGCACCAGTAGCATAATGACCAACAGCAGCTCTTATAAGAGGAGCAAAGTTTCCATATTGAGCAATAGGCTTTACTACATTCCTGTATAAATCTATTGTAGTAGCCATTGCCATACGCTGAAATAATGTTAATGGTTTTGCTTCTTTAGATGACATCCAAAGTGGCAATAAAATAGTTGATGTTCCACCTTGAGTAGTAACGTGAGAAAAGTGTCCAACCTTGTGAAGTATTTCAGCATATTTAGTTTTAATCTCAGGAGTCGCAGTAAGGTCTTTTGTATTTTGAATAAAATCTATTTCATTATCAGTTAAATGCCAAACCTCTTCCATGAGAGTCCTCATACGCTTTTTAGTTGTATCCATTTTAAACAAACCTTTTTCACCTTTAAGCTTAGCAGATACTTCAGTAAAATATAGATGACCAGCATGAGAAGAAATTATTCTATTTATATTTTCAGTTCCAGTCATAAAATTTATATACTTAAATAAATTTCTAACATTAAACCATCCTACACCTTTTTCACCAAGCTCTAAAGTTTTAGCCCCATATTCTAAAGAACCCTTTCTTCTTGCATCATGCCAAGCAGTAGCATCAAATACTTGACCAATACCTTTCATTGTTCTCCAAAAGCCATGAACAGTCATAGCACGTGGAATACCAATAGCAAGGTTTTTAAGACCTGAGAGTGGAGATGACAATCCAATAGCAGCAGAAGTACTTGCAACCACACCTAATCCCTTATATATTGGGCTTGCTAATTGCTCTCTAGCGTTCCTATCAAACCCTAGTTGTCTTTCAACAGCTAAATTTGAATAAGTGGCAATACTTTTTTCCTCGGCAAGAGAGACTATATCCGATCTTGTCCCCTTGTGTATTTTATGTTTGCTTCCCATTCCAGTCCACTCAGGGAAATATG
>Ga0114899_1001411_pt1 | contig 14126 bp, 4 predicted proteins | sample MalvireepMed_215_FD_83497 | JGI IMG/M metagenome (GOLD analysis project Ga0114899, IMG submission 83497) | Marine viral communities from the Global Malaspina Expedition - Malaspina viral metaG DeepMed_215 | ecosystem: Environmental > Aquatic > Marine > Oceanic | place: Mediterranean Sea... | reverse complement strand
TTAATTATCAATCCCTTTGCTGGCATTGGTGGTCGTGTCGGACTCAAAGGGAGTGACGGTCAGGCGATCAGGCAAAAAGCCCTAGCTATGGGCGCGCCTCAATTGGCTCAAGAAAAAACCGCCATCACGCTGCAACAATTCCAATCGCTAAATGACTCATTTCAAATATACACAGTATCGGGAGATATGGGAGAAAAGCTCTGTCAGCAATTCAAATTGTCTTATCAAATAATTCATCATTCGGCACCTCTATCGACTGAACAAGACACTATTGATGCGGTTAATCAACTGATAAAAACAGGTGTTGATCTGATTTTGTTCGCAGGAGGCGATGGAACAGCGCGTAATATTTTTCAAGCTTGTGAAGAGCGTGATTGTGATGAAGAGCAGATGGTCTTAGGCATTCCTGCCGGCGTAAAAATTCATTCGGGGGTCTATGCCATTTCACCACAAGCGGCAGGATTATTGGTTAAACAATTAATCGAGGGAAAAATACTTAGCTTGCTTTCCGCTAATGTAATGGATATCGATGAAACCGCGTTTCGTGAAGGCGTGGTTAAGGCTAAAAAGTATGGTTACTTAAATGTTCCAGGCGCACTCGAGTATGTTCAAGCGGTTAAAAACGGAGGACAAGAGTTAGAGGAATTAGTACTGGATGATATAGCCGCAGAAATGTTGGAGTCGATGGATGATGATACTTTTTATGTGGTTGGTTCAGGCAGTACTTGTGCCGTTGTTATGCAGCAGCTGGGTTTGGAAAATACGCTGTTAGGTTCTGATATTGTTTATCGAGGAGATCTATATAAAGCGGATGCTATAGAAAGTGACTTTCTACAGTTATTAGCCAAAGGTCAATCGGTTAAATTTATTATCACAGTGATCGGTGGTCAGGGTCATATTCTAGGTCGAGGTAACCATCAAATTAGCCCACAAGTCATCAAGCAAGTGGGGTGGAGTAACTTTGAACTGATTGCGACTAAATCCAAGTTACAACAACTCGACGGTCGACCTCTGTTGGTTGATACCGGCGATCATTTACTCGATAAAACACTTAAGGGGAGCAAAAAAGTCATCACGGGCTATCGAGATTTTGTGATTTATCCCGTTGGGTTCGATTGTTAATCTCCTTATCTAGCACGAGTCATTACCTCATTTTGTATTTCTATTTTTGCTTTGTAGGGAAATCTCCCTAGCCTTTGTGCGAGATCTCTCACAAGGATGTGGGAAATCACCGAAAAGAACCTGAGATTAGAAGGCAAGTATTAACTTGCTTTGTCTAACAGCTTGATTTTATTGAGTTAAATTTGATTGTTTCGATTAACTAGAATTTTAATCGATGAAAAACTCAAAAAGCCTGCTTGTTTAAGTCACTGATTCGACTAGAATTAATTTGTCCTCAAGGAAAACAGGAAGTTATTAGAGGCAAGGAATCAACGGATGTGACTTAGGGTAGGACACCCGCTCAAGGATTAGGATTTAACAGGATGTTGAACTGAAGGATTTGAGTGTTCATGGATGAATAATTTCAAGGAAGAGTTCTAAGGACAGCTTCAAGGATGGTTTCAGAAAGGAATTTGGATTAAGGGAAAAGAGTGAAGGAACACTTGTCAAAGGAATGAAGTTGGAAAGTTCAGGAATTTAAAGGAGCCAAATGGATAGGCAACGGATTATTCTGGGATAGATTGTAAGTGATTTAAAAAAGGCAGCTAGGCTGCCTTTTTTAATGCCTGTAATAAAACCTTAAATGATTAGGTGACTAAAGTTTCTTAAGCACACCATAGCTTACACATCTTTTTCGCGCTCAACTCAGGACTCTAGGTTAAACTATTCTAACCATTGATTAATCTTAGTTAGCTCTGTAACCTATTGAATAATAGTGATTAAATAGAGCGTTCTGGCTTATGCCAATTAGCATTAATTTTGATGATATTAAACCAAGATTAACCCCTAATACACTGATCCTCAGTCCTAACTCGCGTACACAAAAAGCTTTGGTTTCTGGCTATATGCAACAAATGGTTGTGGGTGATGTGGTTAGAGCACCGGAAATCATTTCAATTTCTCAATGGTTAGAACAATTGTGGCAATCAGTTTCATTTAAACAGGCTATGCCGAGAATTGTCGGTGAGCTGGAATTAAAAAATTGGTTAAAGGATTTAATAAGCAGTGATGAAAAATGGCAACTGACCAATGTCTTAGGTGTCGCTGAAAAGGTTTTGGAAGCTTATCGAAATTTGACTCTATGGAACAAAACGCTATCCGATTTTGAATCGTTAGAAACACCAGAGAATCAATATTTTGTTAAGTGGGCAACTTTACTTGAAGCTTTTTTGACAAAGAATCATTTAATCACACGATTTTCATTGATTAAATTTTTGCTTGAAAGTGAGTTAATAGAAAACTATGTACCGCAACAATTATTGCTGGTTGGATTTAATCAGCTTAATCCTCTCGAAGAGTCATTGCTGGAATATTGTAGGAGTCATGGCGTAAAAGTCGAGCTGCTCAAACCAACACCAATCGATGCAAAGGTAGCTCGAATTGAAGCAATTGATTTGCAGCAAGAATTGCAAATTGCGGCAGCTCAATCTCAATTATTAACTCAAGCTGATCCAGAACAATCCATTGGAGTTGTTGTGCAGCAACTTTCCAGTCATTTATCGTCAATTCATCAGATATTTAGTCAACAATTTTCTCCTCAAGAGTTATTGCCTTGGCAGCCATTAGAAAAAACTTTATACAATGTGTCTGCCGGTCAGCCTTTAGCTGAGATACCGATGATTAATACTGCGATCCAATTATTGCAATTACAGCCGTCGGGTTTTGATTTGCAAGCGTTAGCGTTTTTGAAAAATTCGCCATTTATTCATTGGGGTGAAAATGAGGGGGTTATCAAACGTTTTATTCACCAGCAAAGCTTGTTAGCTTTTGGTCATTATAGCTTGAGTTATTTATTGGCAAAAATTGAGAAAGAAACCGAGCCAGATTTGCTGAGTGTTTTAACTGATCGTATAAATGAGTTAAAAGATAGAGACAACTATCCAAGGCCAATTTATGCTTGGATTGATAACTGGAAAACGATTTTAAACGTGTGGGGCTGGAGTGAGGGCGTTTGCAACAAGAGTTTTTCTGAAGCAGACAAAAACATTCAATCGGCTTTTTATGAGAGTTTTAAAGATTGCTTAGATATTTCTGTTATTTATCAAAAATTATCTAATACACAAGCAAAAGACTACTTGTTTCAAGTGTTACGCCAGAAAGTTTTTCAGCTGCCCAGTGACAGAACCAATGTACAGGTATTAGGTGTGCTGGAAGCCGCGGGTCTTGAATTTGACCAATTAATTATGGTTGGGTTTAATCGAGATAATTGGCCTCAGAAGCATAAAACAAATCCCTTTATACCGCTCTTATTTCAGCAACAAAATAATATGCCGGGCAGTTCTGCTTCTCGCGAATATGAATACGCGAAAGACCTTTCTGGCTCTCTATTGAGCAGTGCCAAAAACATTCTGATCACTCAGAGTCATGCTGATAATGACGAATTATCTTCTGCTTCAGCTTTGTTTTCAGATTACCCAAGGTCTGATCTTCAATTGAAATCACTATTAGAGACCGATCAAATAATTACACCGAATTATCAGTGGATTAAAGATGAGCAAATCGATTTGTCATCTACGGAAATAAAAGGCGGCGCCTATTTGTTAAGTCAATATGCGACTTGTCCGTTTAGAGCGATGAGCAGCTTTCAGTTAAAAATAAAATCTGCCGAACAGCCACATAAAGGAATAGAGCCAAGAATACGCGGGGCATGGTTGCACCTTGTGATGGAACTATTATGGGAACGATTAAAAACACAACAGGCATTGCTTGAAGTATCTGATGATGAATTGGTTCAGATGGTGACTCAGTTGATACTAAAAGCAAGAGTTGAATTTGACGCTCAATTGAGCGCTAGCACTTCAAGTGAAATTGTCGATATTGAAATAGAAAAAATGCTGTTACAAATAATGCAATGGCTGGCGTTGGATAAACAGCGAGAGCCATTCAGTGTTGCTCCTGAAGTCGAAAAAGAGCTTGAGCTTGGCGCACTGAAATTTAAGTTCAGGATTGACCGAATAGATACAGGTAACAATGGTGCGATTGAAATCATTGATTATAAAACAGGCGGGGTAGACGTTAAAAAGTGGTTGAGTAAACGTCCAGAAGAAGCTCAAATGCCAGCCTATGTTCTAGCATGTGAAGAACATAATATAACCGGGTTGAGTTATGCCAAACTAAAAACAGGTGAAGTATTATCGAGTGGGGTTTGGTTTGATGAAAAGGCGACCAATGGTTTTAGATTTATTGACAGAAATATTGAAGGAGAAAAGAACCGAACAAAATATATTTTATCCAATAATCAACTAGTCGATCTTGAACAGAGCCTTGCACGCCAATGGCGAGTAAATCTTAAAAATATAGCGAATAAGATTGTCGCCGGTGATATGCCTGTTTCGCCAAAAAATGAAATCGATTCGTGCCGCTATTGTGAGTTTGGCGATTTTTGCCGGATTTCTGAGGCTCAACCTTCAACAGAGGTTGAATTATAATGAATAAAGTCGTCGATCAAACTGTTCGCGAAGAACTTTTAACGCCGTTTAAGTCATACATAGTACAAGCACCTGCAGGTTCTGGAAAAACAGAATTATTAACTCAAAGAATATTAGCGTTATTGGCTGTCGTTGATAAACCTGAAAATATACTCGCAATTACCTTTACTCGAAAAGCCTCCGCTGAAATGAAAAGTCGAGTGGTATCTGCATTACAACTAGCCCAACAAGAAGAGCCTGAAGCATCCCATGAAAAACATCGCTGGCAATTAGCACGTAAAGCTCTAAAAAAGGATAAAGAGAATGAGTGGCGATTATTAGAAAATTCAGGTCGATTAAATATTACAACAATTGATAGTTTATCTGCTAATTTAAGTAGTGCGCTTCCACTGTTATCACAAACTGGCGCGTTACCAAAGATCGCTGAAAATTCACTACAATATTATCAACAAGCCGCTGATAATTGTTTAGCGTCAATTTCAGATGGTGATCAAGTTGCCGAAAATATTAAGTGTTTATTAAAGCATAAAGATAATAACCTATCTCAAGTTTCCGAGTTATTAGCCCAAATGCTAGCTAAAAGGTTGCAATGGTTTGCTCAAATCAAAGCGCATGCAAGAGAGTTTGATGAGAACCAATTGGCGCGCTCTTTGAAAATAGTGATCACAGAAAAAATCCAGCAATGCTATCAATCGATACCGCATAACATCATCACAGAATTAGCCGGATTGTTAAATCAGGCGTCGTTTGTACTGGGAAATAATGAAAAGGTGAATAAACCTTACATTCAAAATCTACAAGATGTCAGTGCAATTGAAATGCCTGAATACAATGATTTAGCTTTATGGAAAGCGATTTCAGAGCTGTTTTTAAAATCAGGAAATAAACCTGAGTTATTATCAAGTTTCACTGTGCGTAGCGGTTTTCCAACGCCGAAAGACGCAATCGATGAAGAGCAGAAAATACAGTTTAAACATAATAAAAAACTGATCAGTGAGATAGCCGCTGAGTTAGCTCAGTTGCCTGAAGTGTGCGATCTGTTGTTGCAGGTTAAATTATTACCCGATGAAATTGAAGAGAGCATTACTCAACAAAGTTTAAAGGCTGCCGTATCGCTTTTACCTGTGGCGGTGGCTCATTTGAAATTAGTCTTCAGTCGATATAATGTGATTGATTTTCCTGAGTTATCGTTAGCTTCCCTGGAAGCATTAGGCCATCCTGAAATGCCGACTGATTTAGCCTTGGCGTTAGATTATAAATTGGAACATATATTAATCGATGAATTCCAAGATACTTCAACACCACAAATTGAACTAATTAAAATGTTAACTGCGGCGTGGGAAGTTGATTCTGCTAGAACTTTATTTTTAGTCGGCGATCCCATGCAGTCAATTTATCGCTTTAGAGATGCCAATGTAAGTTTGTTTATGCAGATCTGCCAGCAGGGAATAGGGCATATTCAACCTGAATTTAAACAATTGCAAGTCAACTTCCGCTCCAGTGAAACCATTGTAAATTGGGTTAATCAGCAATTTGAAAGAATAATGCCTGACATCGATAATGTGACTTTTTCAGCCGTTAGTTATGCTCACTCTGTCGCTTTTAATCCAGCAGTCGTTGAGTCAAAAGTAGAAAGTGTTTTTACTATTGATGCAATCGATAACCAGACTCAGGCTCAACATGTATTAGAGATAGTTCAAGCGCATCTTGAGGGGAATAAAGAGCAGGCTAAAATTAATCAATCAACAAAAAATAAGAAGCTAGCCATTCTGGCTAGAAGTAGAAATAACTTTAGTGAAATTATTCAACTACTCAATCAAAACGATATCGCTTTTCAAGCGGTAGAAATTGATCGCTTGTCTCAAAAAATGATCGTTAAAGATTTAGCCAGCTTAGCCTTTGCATTAAGTGATCTATTTGATGAACTCAGCTGGGCGGCGATTATGCGTTCGCCTTGGTTTGGATTGTCACTTGAAGATATACGCCGCGTTATGATCGATACAGATGATAGCTGTTCCTTTCCCGATAGGATTGAACAAGCTGTTAATTTAATGACTGAAGGATCAAAATTACGCTGCAATAAAATTTTACCTATACTACAGGCGAGCATTAGCTTTAAAGCTAGAAAGCCGTTTAAAAAATGGTTATATGGTTGTTTTAAAGCCGTTGGTGGATTATCCCAATTAGATTTTGATTCTGACTTGGATGATCTGATCGTTTGCTTGGATAAACTGGATGAAGTATGTGACGGGGGAGAACTCAACGACCGGTCAATGGCATTTGATGCCATTGACCGCCTATTTGCAGCGGTTAATCCTCATGCAGATGATCAAGTTCAGGTAATGACCATTCATAAATCGAAAGGACTTGAGTTTGATACGGTTATCTTACCAAGGCTCGATAGTGGTAAGCGAGTTGGCGACACTGCACTATTGAAATGGACAGAGGTTTTAGATAATCGTGGTGAGCCACATAATTTATTAGCGATCTCTAAAGAAGCCGGCAAAGAAAATAACTCGGTTTATGATTACATTTCATTTTTAGATAAGGAGAAATCAAAGTTTGAAGATCAGCGAGTACTATACGTTGCTGCGACCAGAGCCAAAGAAAAGCTTTATTTACTCGGAGATATTAAATCGGATCCTAAGAACGAAGCAGAATTTAAAACACCCAATAGCGCTAGTTTTCTATCGATGGTTTGGCCGGGTGTGCAAGACAATTTTAAAACTATAAATTGTTCTCTAGCTGGCTCAACAGAATTAGACTGCTCAATAGAAAAAACGGAAAGTAATAGTTTATATCACTCACGTTTTATTAAACGTGTTGATATTAGCCAATCGATGAGTCTTCCTGAAGAATCGTCAGCAGACAAGTCCTCTTTAGAATCATCCGCTGAACAATCGACACAGCTTGTAGAGGTACTTGATGCTGATAATTTTATCGAAGAAATAAAACAGCTTTCTGCAGTGATTGGCACAGTGCTACATAGACAATTGCAGTGGGTCAGCGAGCATTATAATGAATCATTTGTGTTACCAGATAATTGGCAAGAATTAACGCGTTCACAGCTCGCCAGTAGCCATCACTTTAAAACTGATGCAGAGTTAGAGTCAGCGGTTGAAAAAGTAATACTCGGGCTTAATAACACTCTAAATGATCAGTTTGGCAGATTGATCTTATCTACTTCCAATAACTCAGACAGTGAGTTGGTATTGCATAAAAAGTTAGAAGAAGGCAGTTTCTTGACCCGAATAATAGATAGAACATTTGTTTATCAGGGCAAGCGTTGGATTATCGATTATAAGTCTTCACAACCAGAACAAGGTGAATCAATAGCTGACTTTGTTGAAAGAGAAAAACAAGCTTATTATTCTCAGTTAAGTGACTACTTTAAAATGTTCGTAAAGTTAGGGGATGAACCTGTGATTGCGGGTTTGTATTTCCCTATGATTACTCATTTTGAATCGGTATTGGAAAACTAAACCTAGCAATTAGTATTGACAATATCTATGTCATAGAGGGCCAGAATTTTAGGGAATTCATTGTTGTCGAAAATAGTTGACGAAAGAACTGATGCTGTCGATTAAGTAGATAACCAGTGTTTGAATTCGAATCGCCGAAAGACAGGCTCTCAAATTAAATGAGCGTTAAACCTTAAAATGAGCGACCAGCATTTTAAGATTTTGTGCAACATCATTTAAAAACTGGCTGTCTTTAGCTAACCCTTGCGCCGATTGTCCGGTCAGTTCAGAAATATCTTTTACGCTCATGATACTACGATTAATTTCTTCGGCCACTGTAGATTGTTCAGTCGCCGCCGATGCGATCTGTTCACCCATTAAACTAATATGACCAACTGATTCAGAAATTTGTTTTAATGCTTCACCTGCTTTGTGTGCATCATCAACGGTTTGTTGTGATTTATTGGTACCTGAGTTCATCGCTTTGACAGATTGAGATGCCGACTGTTTTAGTTTGTCGATCATCTGTCTGATCTCTTCAGTCGATTCTTGAGTCTTACTGGCTAGTGTTCTTACCTCATCTGCAACTACTGCAAATCCTCGCCCACTTTCTCCAGCTCTAGCGGCTTCAATCGCGGCGTTTAATGCGAGAAGGTTGGTTTGATCAGCGATCCCTTGAATGACGTCGAGTACCGAACCGATTGAGGTGACATTGTTTTGTAATTCATTAATTGAAGAAGAAGCGTCTTCTAACTCTGTGGCGAGTTCGCCAATTGAAGTAATGGTTCCTTCTACAATATCATAGCCGGCTTTTGAGTCTCGATCGGCGCTAGCGGTTGAACTGGCCGTTTGCTCTGCATTGGAAGCCACTTCCTGCACTGTCGCTGACATTTCATTCATGGCGGTGGCAACTTGTTCTACTTCAATATTTTGTTGTTCAATTCTTTCGTTGGTTGATGTCGCAGATTGACAATTATTAGAGGCCGTATTAGCTAAATCATCTGTTGTGCTATGGACTTTTGTCACTAATGATTTTGTATTCTCAACCATTCGATTGATTTGAGTGCCAATATTTTTCATTTCATCGCTTGACTGGATCTGAACATCGGCGGTCAAATCACCCTCGGCTACTTGATTGACACATTTTTCAATTCGGGAAATAGAGTCCAACATATTTTTATAAAAGCTAGCAAATAAATATATGGCGCCAAGGATTAAAAAACAGGAAGACAAAATATTGATCCAGACTTCGAAAATTATATCGGACTCTCTCTGCTTCAATGAAAGATTCAGTTCACGATAAGTATGTTCGTATAAAGCGAGGGCGAGATCGATAACTTGGTTACCTTGTGAAAAATATTCGTCCGAAGATATTAATATGCTGTCGGGCTCCAACATTTTTGTATTAGTAGTATTTAAAAATTCAGTCAGTTTTTGCTCGAGTTTACGATGTGTTGATGCGACGGAAGTAAGCGATTTATGCTTTTTACTCGCACTGGCAAAACTGTGTGATATTTTTTGTTGAATAATTGAAAGCTGCTTATAGTAGTTGGATAAACCAATAAAACTATCACTGTCAAAACTGCCTTTAGCAGCAATGCCTGCGCCCATACCTCTGGATTTACCCGATATTTCTATCAGTAAAGGTAACTCCTCGACGAAAGTTTTAATTAAAAATGAAGTGTGAGCCTGCGAATCTGTAAATAGCGTACCTGATTCCATGATCGACTTGATTAAATTATGAGTCTGAGTGATAACCGCTGAGTGTGATTCAAAAATCTGAATCGGGCTGAGATCGTTTGAAGCAACGGTAATTTGTTCCCATTGACTAATAATGTTTTGAAATGTTCTTTTGTTGTCATCACCTAAGGATTTAAATTGAGTATTGTTATTAATGTTACTTAATTGACGGTCGACTTTATTTTGAACTTGGTTTATTTCAGTTTGCACACCAGTATTTCCATGTAAAAATGCGTTGCTCAGTCCTCTGGAATTTGCCGTATTAACCAATACGGGTCTAAATAATTTGATGATTTCTAAATGATTGATTTCCTGCTCAGTTTTTTCAATATCAACCTTATGTTTTGTTATCGCGTAATAAGCAATATAAGTGACGGGCACCAGATACAACAAAAAAATAACAAAGAATTTTTTGCCAAGTGAAAGTCGGCTAATGATGGCAATACCCGGTTTTAATAATAGCTGTAGCATAAAAGTTCCTGATTTATGAGGCAGAAGTATATTCTGAAATCAATAAAACTAAGTATAGTCAAGATTTTGTGGCTAACAGATTTTCTTTAAATTAGGTATATACAGGTATATAAGAAGGCTTTATTGAGACGCGACTAAAGAGTCTTGCTCTTTTTTTTCTGTAAGTTGAGGGTCGGATGGCAAAGGTAGGTCTATTTCTTCATCTTGCCAGACTAAAACATCGTAATAACGACGAATATTGTTCACATATCGCACTGGTTCTGCACCGCGTGCATATCCATGTTTGGTTTGTTTATACCATTTTTTCTTTTGCAATAAGGGTAATCGCTCTTTTACGTCGGACCACTTATCGGGATCTGCGCCTTGGCGTTGAGTAATAATACGGGCGTCTTCAACGTGTCCCCAACCAACATTGTAACCCGCAAGTGCAAACCAGGTTTTGTCAGGCTCGGCTATTCTTTTTGGTACCCGACTGATCACTTTACGTAAATATAAAGCGCCGCCGCGAATACTTTGTTCTGCGTCTAAGCGGTTTTTGATCCCAACCTGCTTGGCGGTATTTAGAGTTAACATCATCATTCCGCGCACACCGGTTGGCGATTTTGCATTTGGTTTCCAGTGAGACTCTTGATAACTCACTGCGGCGAGTAAGCGCCAATCGAGATCATCTCCAGCTGATTCGACAAACCAAGGTTTATATTGGTCTAGCTTTTTCTCGGTCGCTCTGTGAAAGTGTCTAGCACCGACGTAATCAAAATTTTCGATGTGACCGTAATACTTTTCCTGGAGTTGAGCAATTTTTCCTTTAGCATTTAGTGTCCCGAAGAATTCGATTGTGCGTGAAAATAAAGAGTAATCATCGGTTTTTGGAAATCCCCACGCCAGGTTTTGTGGTTTTCCTAAGGTAAAAGCTACTGCTAGTTCTGGGTGAAAGCGTCGATTAAGCTGTAACTCAGAAGAGTCAACGATTGTGTAATCAATGGTTTCTTCTAAAACCATCATCAACAACTCTTCGGCGGTTTGTTCGCTAGTTTCAGACCAATGCAGCTCAGGTGTTGAAGTTTTGAGCTGTAATAGTTCTTGAGAATAGGTTGAATGGGCAACCACTCGCAGTTCGCCATCGAGTTGGGTGATATTTCTAGGCCATTTTTTGCCTTGTTTGAATACCAGTTTTGAGGTGATCCGTTGATAACTTGGGGCAAATCGAAGGTTTTTCTGTCGTTCGCTGGTAATACTGAGTCCTGCCGCGGCAAAGTCGGCTTCACCAGAGTGAATTAAACGGCTGATTTCCTTGAGATTATCGGTGACGATGAATTCAATATCGACTCCCAAAAATGCAGCAAACTGGCTTGCTAGCTCATATTCGACACCAGCATAACCGTCGGCATTTTCATAATAAGTGGTCGGACTATTGCGGGTAACCACTTTTAAGCTGCCACGTTGTTTGATTTGCTCTAGTTTAGAAGGAACTTGTTCGGCGCACGCGTTAATCAATACTAGCAAAAAAGCTCCCAATACAAGCCGAATAAGGCTGTTGAAGCTGTGCGCTAACAGTTTGTCGTTCATTGATGGGAGCTGAAACTTGTACATAAATATTGAATTTGTCACTGTTTAATTAATGGTGACTTAGTTTCCTCATTCTAGTTTTTTATATTCTAGTAAATCATTAAAAAAGACATGTAAATCAGAGAGTTAAAAAATCAATTTCCAAAAAATATCTATATTTCTGTTCAAATTATCGTCGTTTAAGTTCATTTTCGCAAGTTAATCAGAGGATAATAGAGGTATAAAATAAGGATTTAAAAGCTGAAAAACCTCTACAAGTGCTGCATTTAAGGGGCTTTGAACGAAGAGTTTAAAAGATCAAAAATAAATGAGTAATCTTCTTTTCTTGTTCTGCTTTATTTCGACTAAACTTCAAGCTTATCTTCTGCTAATTTAGGCGAGGGTGTATTGAGTGATGAAAGATCAATATAGCCTATAATTTAGAGTTAATTATTCGAGCAAATTAGCGTATTATTGCGGCTTGATTTTTAACCCCTATTTTTTGAGTCAAATCCTTATGCTTATTCTTCGTGGTGCGCCAGCATTATCCCAGTTTAGAAGCCAAAAATTACTTGATGCTGGTAAAGCACTAGTTAATGATCTCGGCCAAATCTACGCCGAGTACGTCCATTTTGCCGATCTCAATCAAGAGTTAAGTGATGACAAACTCGATACTCTGAATAAATTATTAACCTATGGCTCACGCAAAGAACTGAAAGAAACTAAAGGTGCGTTTGCTTTAGTGGTTCCTCGTCAAGGAACAATTTCACCTTGGTCTTCTAAAGCGACTGACATAGCCAATAATTGTGGCCTGAATGAAGTTAATCGTTTAGAGCGCGGTATTAGTTGGTATTGCCAAGACACGCAAGGTCGAGACTTGTCACAATCAGAATTACAAAAATTATTACCATTACTCCACGACAGAATGATGGAAAGTGTTTTTAGCGAATTACAAGCAGCTGAAGTCTTATTTGTGCAAGAGCAGCCAAAAACACTGACTAATGTTGATATCTTAAAAGGTGGTCGTGAAGCTTTAGCCACTGCCAATCAAACATTAGGTTTAGCCTTAGCCAACGATGAAATTGATTATTTGGTCGAGCGTTTTATTGAATTAGACAGAAACCCATCAGACGTCGAATTAATGATGTTTGCTCAAGCTAATTCTGAGCATTGTCGTCATAAAATCTTTAATTCTAGCTGGACAATTGACGGCGAAGATAAAGACATTTCCTTATTTGGCATGATCCGCAATACGCATAAAGTTTCGCCTACAGGCGTACTATCGGCTTATAGCGATAATGCTGCGGTATTTGAAGGGTTTGAGCAGCCTCGTTTATGGTCTGACGCTGAGAGCAATGAATACGCTTATCACATCGAACCAATCCATGTATTAATCAAGGTTGAAACCCATAATCATCCGACAGCCATTTCACCTTTCCCCGGCGCTTCAACAGGATCGGGTGGTGAAATTCGTGACGAAGGGGCGACTGGGCGTGGCGGTAAACCAAAAGCGGGTTTAACTGGATTTAGCGTGTCTAATCTAGAAATTCCTGGTTTTGAACAGCCTTGGGAAAATCACTACGGTAAACCGGGTCGAATTGTTTCAGCACTGGATATTATGACTCAAGGGCCTTTAGGCGGTGCAGCCTTTAATAATGAGTTTGGTCGCCCAAACCTTTGTGGATATTTCAGAACCTATGAACAAAACGTAGAGTTTGATTTTGGCAGCGAAGTTCGTGGTTATCACAAACCTATTATGATCGCTGGCGGAATGGGCAACATTCGTGAACAACACGTTGATAAAGCTGAGGTGAAACCAGGTTATCATGTGATCGTATTAGGTGGACCAGCGATGCTGATTGGATTGGGCGGCGGTGCAGCTTCTTCGATGGCGTCTGGCACTAGCGATGAGAATTTAGACTTTGCTTCTGTTCAACGTGAAAATCCAGAAATGGAAAGACGTTGCCAAGAAGTGATCGATAGTTGCTGGTCTATGGGCTCAAACAATCCAATTGAGTTTATCCACGATATTGGTGCGGGTGGTTTATCTAATGCGGTACCTGAGTTAGTGCATGATGGAGGTCGTGGCGGAAATTTTGAGCTGCGCCGAGTCCCGAATGATGAGCCGGGAATGAGCCCGGTCGAAATCTGGTGTAATGAATCTCAGGAGCGCTATGTGATGGCCGTTGCGCCTGAAAACTTACAGAAATTTAGCGATCTATGTGAAAGAGAGAGATGTCCTTTTGCGGTTTTAGGTGAAGCGACAGAAGAATTACATTTAACTTTAAATGATGAGCATTTTGATAATAAACCAGTGGAT
>Ga0114899_1001410_pt1 | contig 14133 bp, 17 predicted proteins | sample MalvireepMed_215_FD_83497 | JGI IMG/M metagenome (GOLD analysis project Ga0114899, IMG submission 83497) | Marine viral communities from the Global Malaspina Expedition - Malaspina viral metaG DeepMed_215 | ecosystem: Environmental > Aquatic > Marine > Oceanic | place: Mediterranean Sea... | reverse complement strand
GCCAGAACACTCCAGGCCGGGGTTAACCTTGACCGCCTGACCCTCGCGCTGGCCGATGGCGACCCGGACAAAGCGTTCCGGGCCGTGCTGACGAAAACCCGCCTCGACGACGCGATGAATCCGCTAGAAAAGACGATCCGAGACACGCTGATCCCACGCGGCGGGAGGCTTGGTGCCAGAATCCTCAATCAGCGATAAACCTCTCGGGTTCGCGTTCAACGCCAAGAACCGCGAAGCGCAGAGGATCGCGCGGGATTATGGTGCGGCGCAGATTGACCTTATTGATACGGAAACCAAGCAAGCGGTGCGGACCATCATCCAGTGGTCGATCCGTGAGGGGATCGCGCCACGCGATGCGGCGAAACTCATCAAAAAGTCCGTAGGACTCAACCGGCCGCAAATTCTGGCCTTGATCGACTATGATCGCCGATTGCCTCCCGAGATGCCGCCCGCTGTGCGGGCGAAAGCCGTCGGGAAATATCGAGGGACACTCGTAAGACGCCGGGCCCTGATGATCGCGCGGACGGAAGTGATCGACGCCCTCAACCTCGGCGCGGAAGTGGCGTGGAAGCAGGCGCAGGGCCAGGGGCTTCTCGGGACAGATGCCAAGAAGGAATGGCTCACCACGCCGGTCGGCGCGTGCAATGTCTGCCTGGCCTTGAATGGGAAGAGCGTGAAGATCGGCGCGCAGTTCCCCGGTGGTTTAAGCGGTCCCACGGCGCACCCGAACTGCCGATGCGGACTGGCTCCGGTGCCTTAATGATGATCTACCACGGAGATCATCGAAGAGTGCTCCGCGAGATCCCTGCAGAGTCTGTTTCCTGCGTAGTCACTTCACCGCCCTTCTGGACGGCTCATGGGGGTGATGAGTGGGGGGGCGAAAAGGATGCGCAGACCTACATCACGGGGATGGTGGCGCTTGGCACCGCGATCCATCGTGTTTTGCGGTGCAGCGGCACGCTCTGGCTGGTCTTAGGGGATCGCGTGCCCTGGGCAACGCTCGACGCCTTGACGGGTGAGGGTTGGCACGTTTCCAGCGTATCCGTGTGGGACATTCACGTTGTTGCCCAGCTCCATCGCACCGATGGGACAACGTCAGATGTCGTGACTCTGGGTGTGACGGACCCCTACGATGACGCGTTGACCGACCTCCCGTATGCACCACTCTCGCGACGGTTCATTCGGCAGTGCATCGAGCAGTGCACCGAAGAGGGCGATCTGGTGCTCGACCCGTGCTGCGGGACCGGGACCGTCGGCGTCGAGGCCGCGGCGCTCAAGCGGCGGTTCGTCGGGATTGAGATCAACCCGGCCTCGTGCGCCCTGGCGCGCGCCCGGACACATTGACAGGCTTTTCCCGCTCGCGTATCCTAGGAACGTCCGTGCTGAAGCCCGTTATTGATTCACTCGACCAAGTCCTGCCGGACCTGCGTCAGCATTACGTCTCCGACGGGGACACGTTCGTCCTCCAGCTCGACGGCGATCCGCACGGTTTTGTCAGTCGCAGCGCGCACGCCGAAACCGTGAACAAGGTGGCCGAGTTCCGCGATCACAATATCGAGCTCGAACAGGCGCTGGTGAAGAGCAAGGACGCGCTCCAGCGGTTCGAGTCGATTGACCCGGACGCCGCGCGGAACGCACTCGCGCAGGTCCAGGAACTCGGCAAAAAGGGCATCCGCAAAAGCGCCGATGTCGATACTGCCGTATCCTCGGCGCTCCAAAATTTCAAGGCCACGGAACTCGAACCCCTCCGGAAGCTGCTCACCGAGGAGCGCGAGGCGCGCGAACAAGCCGATCAACAAGTGGCACAGGCCGCGCTCAAGGGTGCCGTGTTGACCGCTTTCCGCGCCGCCGGGGGCCAGGATGCCGCGCTCGATTTCGTCGTCAATCGCGCGAAGGATGTCTTCTCGGTCGACGGCGACACGCTCGTGGCGAAGCCCGGACAGTATTCCACCGACTCACCCGGCGACCCCTTGGGCCTTCCTGAGTGGATGGCCACGCAGACCAAGGACATTAGTTTCGCCTTCGGCTCGTCGAACGGGGCCGGTGCGCGGCACGGGGACGGCCTCGGGACGACGGTCGCGGCAGGCGTGAAGATCCTCAAAAACCCGACGCCGCTCGAACTCGGGGCCAATGCGAAGGATATCCGCGCAGGGCGCGCGGTGATTATGAACGACTAACTATTCCCTCCAGAAGCGCCCACGGCTCGGCGAGTCGCGCGGCGCTTGATCACGGCGCGGCGCGTCGTGGCCAGCCTCCGGCGGAAGCTGCCTGAGTCAGATTTTTTTGAAAAGGAGCTTTTGTCATGGCCGGAACCCTCGTTACCACCAACGTCGTCCAAACAGCCGTCGCGATGGGCCTTGACGCCCTTCGCCAGAACGTGGTCCTCCCTCGGATCGTCAATCGTTCCTATGAGGACCGTATCGGCCCGAGTCAGCGGCAAGGCTCGACCGTGAACGTCGCGGTCCCCGCGTCGATCACCACGCGCAGCGTGACGGCGGATGTCGTGCCGCCAGCCGTCACTGCGGTGACGCCGACCAGCGTCGCGATTTCGCTTTCAGAGTGGAAAGAAGCACCCTTTGCGATGTCGGACCAAGCGGTGAGCCAGGTCCAGCAAGGGCTCATCCCAATGCAGTTGTCCGAAGCGGTGAAGTCGCTCGCAAACACGATTGACAATTACCTCTGGTCGCTGCTCTCGTCTACGACGAATCCGATCTTTTCATTCACAGGGACCAGTGGGACAACGCCATTCGCGTCGAACACTTCCCAGTATTTGGATGCGCGTGCGTTGATGAACGCGCAACTCGCGCCGATGGATGACCGCTACTGCATCCTCGACCCGGACGCCGAAGCGAACGCCCTCGGCCTATCGGCGTTTGCGGATGCCTCGGCGAGTGGGTCGCGGGAAACCATCGTCGAAGGGGATATCGGTTATCGGCTCGGTGCGCGGTGGGTCATGAGCCAGCAAGTTCCGACCCACAGTAATACGGGTGCCGGCACGGTGCTGGTGAACGATGCCTCGGTTTCGGTCGGTGACACGACCCTGACCTGGGATGGCGGGGGCACCGCACCTGCCGCCGGTGATATCTTCACCGTGGCCGGTGACACGCAGACGTATTCTGTGCTGTCGTCCACCGCGACGGTCATCACGATGAATCCCACGGCACAGGTGGCCTGGGCGGATGACGCTGCCGTCACGTTCAAGGCAGATTTCGTCGAGAACATCGTGATCCATCGCGATTGTCTCGCGTTCGCGATGGCGCCGCTGCTCGATACGAATCAGATGGGATCGGCGGGGCATCTCCAGTCGACCGCCGTGGACGAAGACTCGGGTCTGGCCCTTCGGTTAACGATCTCTCAGCAGTATCGCCAGACGCAGTGGGCGCTTGATGCGCTCTACGGCGGGGCGGTCGTGCGACCTGGCTTGGCCGCCTATATCGCGGGATAGGTGATTTCTGATCGCTCTTGGGCGGCGTGGCCCCTCAGTAAACCGAGGGGTTGCGTCGTTCTGAAATGGTCAAGAAAGGACGACGCGATATGACTTCACTTAGTGTGAAAACGAAAGTCGTGACGCTGAAAGACGGCACAACCGCGGTGATCAATACGTCAGACTTTGATCCGGCAATTCATACCGAAGTTTCCAAACGGCCTCCGGTGGGGAAAAAGCGTAAACGCGAGGCCGGTGTCATGCGTTCGGGGGGGAGGTCGAGCTGATGGCGGTCTTCCCGAAACGCTCCACCAAGCTCCAGTCGCTCGACCTCACCGCAATCGGGGCCGGCACCTATACGAGCGAAGGCGTCTCGATCCCGATGGCGGCCAGTGTGGTCGCCATCCAGTCTGTCTTCGTGCGGGCCGGCGGCGGCACGACGACGGATGTGTTCATTCAGACCAGCCTCGACAACGGCTCGACCTGGATCGACATCGCACAATTCGCCCTCGCCACCACCACGGTGACGAAGGTGTCAGCCGTGCGGCCGTATATTGCAATGGCCGCGAACGTCACGCCGACCGATGGCGCGCTGTCCGACAATACCATCCTCGACGGACTGATCGGGGACCGGCTGCGCGTGAAGACCGTCGTTGTGGGTGCGTATTCGGGAGCCTCGACGCTCGCCGTGAACGTCTGTATTAACTGATGGGGACAGCCACACTCGTCGCGACGGCGAAAAGCACGACGGCGAACTCGTATTGCACGCTGGCGGAAGCGGATCAATATCAAGACAACCGGCCAGCGGTCAGCACGACGTGGGCCGATGCTTCCGAAAACAACAAAATCCGGGCGCTCCTCTGGGCTACGCAGCTCATGGAAGCGCTCTTCGATTGGACCGGCTACGCCTCGACGACGACCCAGGCGCTCGGATGGCCGCGGATGGGACTGCTCGAACGGATCGACGTGGATCTGGATTCCGACACGGTGCCTAGTGAGGTGAAAAACGCCCAATCCGAATATGCGCGGCAGCTCCTCGTGACGAACCGCGCGCAAGATAACGACATCGAAAGCCAGTCGATCAAACGGATCAAGGCCGGCTCAGTCGCCCTGGAATTCGAGGAGGGGGCCGCATACAACAAAGTGGTTCCCGATGCGGTTTATTTGCTCATCCCCCAGGATTGGTTCACCTCCGTCCGGGGTCGGTTGACCGGCACGCGGATCTTGGAGCGCGCCTCGTGAGCCTCGCCACGATTCTTCAGGACGGGATCTCGGTGGCGAATACGATCACCGATTCACTCCAAGCGACGATCACCCATGCGGCGTTCTCGTCAGATGACGGATACGGCAAGCCGACGTATGCGACCGGGGTCGCACGTAAGGCCATCGTCGAGCGTCGACAAAAATACGTGCGCACCGAGGCCGGGGACGAGAAGCTCAGTCTCGCCAAGCTGACTTTCGTCGGGCCGGTGACGATTAACGAGCGCGATCAGATCACGCTCCCCGACTCGACGGTGATGCCCATCCTACGGATCGATGGCGTAGTGGACCCCACGACAAATGCTGAATACCTCGTCGAAGTGGAGCTCGGTTAATGGCGATTGACTTTGAGGTCGGTGAAGTTCTTGGGAACATCAAGAAGCTTGACCATACGATCCCACTCGTAGCGGCGGCGGCGCTGTATCAGGAGGCGCTCGTCGAGCAGAAAAAGTCGATGAAACGGACGCCGGTCGATACCGGCGCACTCCGAGACTCACACCAGACCAGTCTCCCGAGATGGAAGGGCCAGAACCTCGAAGTCACGATCAAGGTCGGCGGCCCCGCGGCGGCGTATGCCGTCATCGTCCATGAAGATATGGAGGCTGACCATACCAAGCGCGGTCGGAAGACGGGCGACGTGGGTGTGGTGGGCGAGGCGAAGTTCTTAGAAAACACAATCAAGGAATCCGCGCCGTTTCTGCTGGCGCGGATTGCGAAGCGGATGAAGTTGAACCAGGGGATGGTGTAGTGGCGAACGTCCTCGACGATCTCGCCACGCGGATCGCCACGGCGATTTCCGGCACGGTCGGCACCGACGTCTTCAAGAGCATGATGCCGGCGCTTCCTGATGCCGCGGTCGCGCTCTACGAAACCGGCGGACTCGCGCCGGAGAAGCGCTTCGGCTCTGCGGGGGTCGACTGGGAGCGGCCCGGCGTCCAGGTCGTCGTCCGAGGCGCGCCCGGTGACTACCAAACTGCACGCACCACGAGCCAAACGATTTTCGAGAACGTCGCGGAGATCGAAACAGAGGATCTCAGCGGGACGCGCTACTACCTGAGCGACCCGCAGCAGCAGCCGTTCGGCCTGAGTGTCGACGAGCAAGACCGCCCGAAGGTGGCGTTCAATGTGCTATTGACCAAGGACAAGAACGCATGAAGTGTGGATGTGGATCTCCGAATTGGAAAAAGGTGCTCGGCGGTCGCGAGGTCTGTATGTCGTGCGGCGCAGATCGGGAGGCAACAAATGACTGAGCGCTATCGTGCCGTGGTGGGTTTGTCCTATCCGGCACCGGGGTCGCTGAAGGCGGTGCTGGCCGCTGGCGGGCTGAGCAAGATGACCGCCGAGCAACGTGCCAAAGTTGTTTTCAAGCGCGTGAAGGCGGGGGCCTACGCCGACAACATTCCTGAGAAGTCGGTTAAGTGGCTCCTCAAAGGTGGAATGATTAAGGTCGCCGGCGCGCCGAGTGCGAAGGCGAAAGGGAAGGTGAAACGCTAATGGCAGTTGGAAAGTTCGGCCCTGCGTCAGGGATTCTCCTTGTCGATGGCTACAACGTGCTTTCAAATAAAATCACCAGCCTCAGCGAGAAGGCGTCCAGCGAATTGACGGACACGACCGGCATTGGTGACACCGCCTACGAGACGGCCCCGGTCGGAAAAATCACGATGGAGGTGACGCAGGAGGGCGCGTTCTTCGACACGACCGCGTTGTATTCGCACGCGGCGTTTAGTGGGAGCGTGCCGACCTCACCCCAAGCCACGGCGCGGATCATGTGCGTCGGCTTCGCGGGGCAAACTGTTGGGTATCCGATGGTCGGCTGCGAGGGGGCATTCAGCGATTCCTACGAAGTCGTGGCGGAACTTGGAAACCTCCAAAAAGCCAACGTGTCGTATGCCATGACCGGCACGCGGAGCGCGGGCCTCATCGTGCAACCGTTGGAAGCGAAGACGGCGGATTGGAATACGGAGTCCAGTTCCATTGATAACGCGGCCTCGTCGAGTGACGGGGGGGTCGGGTTCATCCAGTGCACCGCGTGCACTGGATTTTCCGCGTTCGTCGGGAGCATCACCCACAGCGCGGATGATACGACCTTCGTTTCACTCATTGACTTTTCAAATAATGTCACCGCGCCCTTCGCTGAGCGGATCGCGACGACGGGAACAGTAAATCGCTACGTGGCCTTCTCGGGGAATGTCACTGGAACAGGTTCGATCACCATCTTCGCGGGCTTTGCGCGCGGGTAATTTAGGAGGATAAAAATGGCCGGAAAATACGGACCAGCAAGTGTCACCGTGACCTACGATGATGGACCGGGCGGCACCGGGCGTGCGATTACCAATTTCATCCTTGAAGGCATCAGCGTCAAGACGACGGCGCAGCTCCAAGAGACGACGGCGCTCGGGGACAGTGCAAATGAGCAGACACCGACGGGATTGATCACGGCAGAGCCGATTACACTAACTTGCCTGTGGGACACGACCGGATCAACAGGCACGCACGCGGTGCTCGGGACCGTCGATGATGGCCCGCAAGACGCCACGCGCACCCTCGTGGTCGTCTTCGGTGACTCGAAAACCGCCACGGTCGAGACGCGGCTGGCGAGTTCAGAGGTCGTCGCATCAATGGGCAGTATTCAAACAATTGTGGCCGAGATCGTGCCGACTGGCGCGCTCACCTGGTCGTAATGTAGGGGGTGAATGAATGGGATTAGTCATCGGAATTACTAAGTCCGTCGATCTGCCGCACGACGAGGGTGAGAGTGCGGTGATCCGCAAGCTCAGCCATCGGAAGTTGTCCGAAGCCGCGACGAAACAACAGAGCCAGGGCATCGGGTTCATGCGGGAGCTCGGCGCGGAGTTGATGTCCGCGCTCCGCAACGAAGACGCCGACAAGCTCGACCGCATTCAGAAAACGCAGGAAGCCTCCCTCTCGAACTACCATCGAGATACGCTACTCGAAAAAGGCGTCGTGTCGTGGACGCTCGTGCCGGGCATCGGGGACACGAACCGCACCGAAGTCCTTGGTGAACTCGACGAGCCAACCGCCGCGTTTCTGGCCGAACAGATTTTCGAGTTCAGTCGCCCCGAGACGGAGGACGAAGCGGGAAACGCGCCCGGCGGTTCGTCGATTACTTAGAGCAAGACGGCACCGATCTGCCGCCGCCGGATCTCTGGATTGTGAGTCGCGTCTGCGAGGAGTTCGGGTGCTTACCGGATGCCGCGCGGCGTGCGTTGGAGAATGACTACAACGGGGCGCTGTTTCAGATCCTCGACCTGCGTGGCTTGGCGAACGCAAAGTCCCGGATCGATAGCGCGACGAAGGGCGAGGTGCCGACGGATCGCGCCGCACAGCGGTATCTCCGGTTGCACCTGGAGTCCGTCGGGAAAGACCTCGGGATCGACACGTCATGATCAACATCGGGACACTTATCGCCACCCTCCGCATTAAGGACCAGCTCACCCCCGCGCTGGCCAAAGCGCAGCACTCCCTAAAGAACGCCGGCCCGAAGATGAAAGCCGTCGGGCGCTCGATGACGATGGGCGTCACGGTGCCGCTGGTCGCGGCGGGGGCGGCGGCGGTGAAGTTTGCCGTAGATATGAACAAGAGCATGGCGAACGTGGCCACGCTGATCCCCGGCAGCACGGAACGGGTGCTGGAACTCAAGAAAAGCGTGCAAGACCTCGCCATTGAAACGGGGAAGAGCACGGCGGATCTAGCGGATGGCCTCTATCAAGTGGTGTCGGCGTTTGGCGATACGGCAGACACCGCGAAAGTGCTGGAGCTGAACGCGAAAGCCGCAGCCGCAGGACTCGCCACGACCTCGGATGCGATTGCCTTGACCTCGGCAGTGACGAAAGGTTACGGCGACACGAGTTTCGAGGCGATGCAGAAGGCGTCCGATCTTGCGTTCACCACGGTCAAACTCGGCCAAACGAGTTTCCCAGAACTGGCAGCGTCGGTCGGGATGGTGACAGCGGATGCCGCTGGCCTCGGCATTACGATGGAGGAAATGAACGCCGTGTTTGCCACGATGACAGGCGTCACGGGAAACGCGAGCATTGTTTCCACGCGATTCGCTGGCGCAATGCGGAGTCTCATCGAACCTGGGGATGACTTAAAGGCGGCGCTCAAAGACATCGGTTTTGAAACGGGCGATGCTGCGGTGCAGAGTCTCGGTTTCCAAGGCACACTCGCCGCACTCACGAAACAAGTGGGAGGCAACGTCCATGAAATGAAAAAGCTGTTCGACTCGAAGGAGTCCTACGGATTCATCGCGGGGATTGCTGGCGCACAAGCGGAAGCCTTCACGAATAACCTAGACGCGATGGGGGATTCACTTGGCGCAACAGACGAAGCCTTTAAGGAACAGACCGAGGGGGTCAACGCGGCGGGCCATGCGTGGAACCAACTCAGTGCGTCGTTCACCGTGCTGCTCCAGCAACTCGGCGACGAGCTCATCCCGACCTTCACGAATGTGGTCGCGTCTATCACATCCTCGGTGAAGTGGTTTAGCGCCCTCAGTCCCCCCGTGAAGAAAGTGATCGTCATCATGGCGGCGTTGGCTGCGGCCATCGGGCCAGTCCTGGGGATTCTTGCGTTCTTGTCGATTGCTCTGGCAGCTGTTTCGCTGCCGGTGATGGGTGTCGTGGCGGCTATTACCGTCGTCGTCGCGGCGTTTATTAAGTGGAGGAAAGAGATTGTCGCGTTTGTGCGGACCTTCAATAATATCTTCTATGGCGCGCTGGATCGCCTCAGAGTCCGGCTCGGGAAAATGACCGAAGCCGAATTTGACGCGGCAAAAGCGGCAAGAGAATTATCAACTGCGGAACTGGCGGCCACAACCGCCATCGAAGAACAAGCTCCCGCCATTGCGAAGGTCGTAACGAAGCTCGACGACGCCACCATCAGCACTCATGAACTCGACGACGCGACGAAAGAACTCAACGCGAGCATCAATGACCAGGTGGCCGCGTGGCGGGAGGGTGGGATACCAGCGGGCCGAGAAGCGATGCGCGTGTATCGAGAATTCAGCGGAACCTTGGAGAGCCTGTCCGACGACGATCTGAAGAAGTTTAATCGAGAAGTCGGCGCGATGACTGAACACCTGGTCAGGACCGGGCAAGAAGTCCCACAAGCCGCGTTTGACGCTTGGGTGGAAAGTTTCGACCTCTTGAATCCCACAGTTGTATCGCTAAGCGAAACGCTGGAGGACATGCCCACGCTGCCGCCGGACTTCCTCCAGATCCCCACGATATCGCTCGACCAAGCTCTCGGGAGTTTCAAGAAGCTGAACGTCGAAGCGTTTAAGGGCAAGAGCGCCTTCGGTAAATGGGGCGCTTCTGTCAAGGGCGGATTCAAAAATCTGTGGTCAGGAATGACCGGCGGCACCGGGAAGATCTCCGGTCTGTTCGCCAAGCTTGGCTCTGGGATCATGGACGGGTTCGGATCGATTATTAGCGGCGGTCTGTCGTCGCTGATCTCGATGGGCGTCGGCGTGGCGATGAAAGGACTCGGCAAGCTCGGCTCGTGGATCAAAGGCAAATTCGGCGTGAGCGAAGCGGAGAAAGAAGGGCGAAACCTGGTCAAGGTATTCGAGGACACGGTGGCCGCGTCACTCAATCAAATTCAACAAGCCGAGGCTGGTGGTTCCGCATGGAAGCAGACCGTGATCGGTGTGCGTGATGCGTATCTGAGCGCGGGACGTTCGGCTGAAGAAGCAATGGGTGATGTTGAACGGCTATGGAAAGCGTCGAAGAAAGGACCGGCGGCGGTCAAGGCTGTGATCAAGTCGATGCAAGGCGTGATAGACCTTGGGAAGCAAGTCAAGGACATGGAAGAAAATTGGAGGGGAGCGGAGGAAGCGGCGAAGCGCTACGGCTTGAGCCTCGATGATCTGGGGCCGAAATTCAAAGCGCGGAAGTGGGCGAGCGAGGTGAAGCAGCTCACGTCCGACTGGCAGCTCCTTAACGTGCAGGGCGCGAAGGCGGATACGATTGCGCGGAAGATGTCCCCCGCGGTGCAGAAAGTCATAGACAAGTATCGGAAGGCCGGCATCAGCATCCCGTCGAGTCTGAAACCGGTTATCGATCATCAAATCAAGATGGGGCTGCTCCTTGATGAGGATGGGAAGAAACTCACGAGTTTGAAAGATATTAAGTTTGCTGAACCGCTCACGAGGCAGTTCGCACGGATCGCAACTTCGATTGAAAAGCTCGTGGACGTGCTGACTGGTCGCGGTGGGATCACGGATGCCCTTGACGAAGTGAATCGAACGAAAATTAAGGACAAGACGTTCACGGTGACTCAACGATTTAAAAGTGATCATGAGGACAACGGGTTCAACGGTTACGACGAGAGCTTCGCCCACGGCACCGGGGGACGATACGTGGACTTCGGTGCGGGCACGCCCGCGCTGCTCCACGGTCGGGAGCGTGTCATGACTGAGGCCGAGGGGCGAAGCGAAGTGGCGAGCTTGGGCGGCGTCGAGAAGCGCCTCACGAGTATCGAACGGCTCCTGCGTGACCAGCCTCGGGCATTCGGGATCGCGATGTCGGACACCATGAACCTCCAGAACTGATGGGTGCCGCCGCCGAAGTCCTCATCGCGTTCGAGTCGGCTACTGATACCTGGACCGATTTGTCAGACGACGTGATGATCGGGGAGGGTGTCTCGATCTCCTACGGCATCCAAGGCGACAAACCCTTGGATATGGTGGCCGGCACGGGGCAATGCACGTTCACGCTGCGCGGGTTCAAATACAGTTTCCATCATGCCGACGTGCTCTCGGGTTGGGCCTTCGGTGCGCGGATTCGCGTGACGTGCTACCGCACGACCGACACCACGCAAGCAATCGCCTCGATCACGCGGTCAGGCTCGACAGCCACGGTCACCACCTCCGCGAGTCACGGCTACGCGACCGACGACTGGATCACCATTGCGGGCGCGAGTGAATCGGGCTATAACGGCGTGTTCCAGATCACGAAGACCGCCGCCACGACGTTCACGTATAGCCTCGGCAGCTTGACGCCCTCGACACCTGCGAGCGGGACCAAGACCGCCCGGCTCGGCTACGTGCGGCACAATGGCCGGCTCCGCGCGGCCAACCCGACACCGGGAGCCTATGGGTCACGCTACGTGGCCGTCGTGAGTTATGACGGGATGCGCGCGCTGGCCGAAACGAACGTGCGCGCCGTGGCGATTCAAGAAGATAAAACCGAAACCGAACTCCTGACCGCGCTCCTGGATTCGCTGCCGAGTGACGCGCAGCCGCTCAAGCGCGATTTCGACACGGGTGTTGATACCTATCCGTATGCCTTCGACGGCCTCGGTGGCGGGAAGACCGCGCTCTCGGTCGTGAAGGACATTGCCGTGTCAGGCTTCGCCATGGTTTATATGCAGGGCGATGGGACGCTCTGCCTTCGCACGCGGGATACCAGGGCCAGCGGGGCCAGCCAGTTCAGCTTCGACGACGATATGACCGGCCTGGTGACGAATGCTAGCGTGGACGAGTTAACCAATAACGTCCAGTGCGTCATCTACCCCAGGACCGTCGATGCGTCCCTCGTCGTGATCTATAGCACGACCGGCGTGCCGCTGTCGGTCGAAGCCGGGGACACGCTCACGCTCGTCGTCGAGTATCGCAGCCCGACCGACGACAAAGAACTGATCGGCGGCACGGCGGTCGTCAACGCCACGGCCACGACCGACTATCTGGGCAACGCTGCGCTCGACGGATCGGGGTCGAATCTCACTTCTGATCTTGCCATCGTGACCACACAATCGGCGTCAAGCGCGGAACTCGCGATCACGAATAACGGCAGCGCGACGATTTATCTCGTTGACTCGGATGGCGATCCGTTTTTACAGCTTCGGGGGAAGGGTGTCTACCAAGAGTCAAGTCAAACGTTTACGTCGCTCTCGTCGCAGCCGTATGGTGACAAGACGCTGGTGATCAACTTGGCTTACCAGAACTCGACGGGCAATGCGCAGAGCTACGCGAACACCGTCCAGGCACAATTCAACGCAGCGGCGGCGGCGCAGATGGAGAAGATTGTCTTCGACGGGAACAGCAGCGACGCTCTACTCCAGCAAGCGTTCGCCAGAAATCCCAATGATATTATTTCCGTCACGGAAACCGCCACGGGCGCGTCGAGTATCGAAATGGTCATCCAATCGGTCGCGCTCGACATTTCCTCGGGGCCGTGGATCGAGGCGACGTTCGGACTCGCCCCGTCGGCCCCGTTTGCACAGTGGCTCCTCGGCACGACGGGCCGCAGCGAGCTCGGTGAAACAACCATCCTCGGGTGGTAGGGAGGTAGTGAATGGCGTGGACGACTCCAAAGACGTGGGCCACCGGATACAAAGTGCTGGCGAATGACATGAACGTTCAGATTCGTGACCAGTTGAACGCGATTGTCAACACCTCCGGGGCGTTCGTGAACGCTGTTGTCGGCCCGCACGCTATCGGGGGAGCCGTGTTCGACTATGTGCGTGATAGGCTCACCGGAAGTTTTACGTCGGGCGGCGCGTCCTCTCGTGTAACGGGGCTGCTCGTCGATGGTCAACTCACCGCTGCGGATGGCGATACCACAGCGACCGAGGGTGCCTATTTCGATACTTCGCTGGTCACACAAGATAATTCCGAGACACTCGGCAGAGTGACACAAGTCACCGTATCACAGCCAGGGATCACGAAGGGCAGTGATACGGTCACCGCATCAGCTAGCCTATACGTCGCGGGAGCAAGCGATCAGGCCACCGATAACTACTCAATCTGGGTTGACGAAGGTCTAGTCCAGTTTGATGAGACTTTTATTTGTCGAGGGCATGTCCTCTTCGGCCCTGGTGCCAGTGCCAGTTCGGAACTCCACGTCGTTTCCGCTTCTGGCGGGTGCTTTGTGCGTGTCGATTCCGTGGGGTCTACGTCGGATACAGGCATTGAGCTCTACAAAGCGGGAGGTAGGAAATGGGAGCTGGTCAACGACTCTGCCGGCGCGGCCTCTGTTGATGCCCTGGTCTTCAAACCTGGCGGGACGACCAAGTTCACGTTTGAACAGTCAGGAAATTTAACGATTACCGGCGCGCTCAGTAAGGGCAGCGGCTCATTTAATATTCCCCACCCGCTTCCAGCGAAAAGTGACACGCATCGGCTCGTGCATAGCTTCGTTGAATCCCCAGAAACTTTACTCTTGTATCGGGGTGAAGCGACACTTGTAGATGGTGCCGCCGAACTCGATATGAACGACATCGCTGGGATGACGAGCGGGACATGGGATCTGCTCTGCCGCGATATCATCGTCTTTGTGACGAATACGACGGGGTGGTCACCCGTGCGCGGCTCCGTCACGGGCTGCACCTTAACGCTGGAATGTCAGGATGCGACCTCGACCGATACCGTGGCCTTTCTTGTAACCGCGAACCGACACGATGATCACATCATGGACACTTCGTGG
>Ga0114899_1001409_pt1 | contig 14136 bp, 11 predicted proteins | sample MalvireepMed_215_FD_83497 | JGI IMG/M metagenome (GOLD analysis project Ga0114899, IMG submission 83497) | Marine viral communities from the Global Malaspina Expedition - Malaspina viral metaG DeepMed_215 | ecosystem: Environmental > Aquatic > Marine > Oceanic | place: Mediterranean Sea... | reverse complement strand
GCAGCCATTTGATCGATGACCCTGGTAAGGTTGGCTTTTCGGGGTTTTATCTGATTGTAAGTATAAATGGTGTAAAGTAGGATGAGTCCTAAAAGAGCAACAAAAATTGGTAAATAGCCCATGGTTTGTTTAGTTGAGTTTGACCTGATTTGATGGCTGAAATAAGATTTTTTTATTCTTAATTGCAAGCCAGGTATAGGGCTGCGGCCTAAACCGCAATTTCAGACATATCTTGAAAGAGGAACTAAAGCCGATTCTGATTATTACTTACTACTGGCCTCCGAGCGGTGGCGCGGGGGTGCAGCGTTGGTTAAAGTTCAGCAAGTATTTGCCGGAATTTGGCTGGCGTCCCATCATTTTCACCCCTGAGAATCCAGACTTCGACCTAAAGGACGAGTCTCTTTTGAAGGATTTAAATCCGGAAGTAGAAGTGCTGAAATTTCCCATTTGGGAGCCATACCGGATTTTCAAAAGGCTTTCTGGCCAAAAGGAACTGAAGCAGGGGCAAATTCTTGAAGATGCCAGGAGCAGCCTGTTCAAAAGTATGGCAGTTTGGCTTCGAGGGAATCTCTTTGTACCAGACCCGAAGGTGTTTTGGGTTAAGCCATCGGTGAATTACCTGATGAGTATTTTGGAGGCCAATAATATTCGGCACATAGTTACCACAGGACCTCCGCACAGTATGCACCTCATTGGAGTCAGACTGAAAATGAAGGTCCCTTCTCTAACCTGGATTGCCGATTTTCGCGATCCCTGGACTCAATGGGAAATATTACAGGCCATGAAGATTTCAGCACCGGTTTGGAGAAAACATAAGAAACTTGAACAGCAGGTGATTAAAGTAGCTGATTCACTTTTGGTCACAAGTCCAAGTGCCAAAGATGAGTTTAAACAGCTGGGAGCCAGAAGGGTTGAAGTGATTACCAATGGTTATGATGAGTTGGATTATGATGATATTCTGCCTGAACCATCAGGCGGGTTTGTGATAAGTCATGTAGGCATGCTCAGCAGTCAGAGAAACCCGGAGGCGCTTTGGAGCTCGATGGAAGGTGTTTTGGATACTTCAGAGAAGGAAATAAAGATTAGGCTTACAGGAATTATAAGTCCGCAGGTATTAGCCTCAATCAACAAACATCCGAAGCTCGCTTCAGCTATTGAATTGTCAGAAAGTGTTCCTCATAGCGAGGTTCAAAAGCTGTACGCTGAGAGTAATTTGCTGTTGTTGATCCAGACTCGGACAGAAAGAAAACAAACGCAGCTTCCTGGTAAGCTGTTCGAATACTTGCAGGCTAAAAAGCCCATTCTTTGTATTGGAGATACTCAAAGCGATTTGGCCAAAATACTCAAAGACACAAATTCAGGGCAATGCTTTGATTATGACGATTTACCGGGAATAACTGACTTTATCAGAAAGGTGGTTGATGGAGATATCGATTTCACTTTTCAGAATATCGATCAATACAGCCGCAAAGCACTGACAGAGAGACTAGCGGTTTGGCTTTCCGGTTTTTAGCCGATCTATGGCAGCTTTTGTCAGTTCATTAACTTCCTCAGATACCTTTGTGGCTAAGGTAAGGCCCATCACCACTGTGGTAATTATGGCTGAGCGTATGGCCAGGTCAATCAGATGATTGTCGAAAACCGGTAGTATACGATTGGCGAGGAGCGCTATGCCAATAATTGCTATCATCTTCACAGTGGCGAGGTTAAAAGGCTGAATGCCAAATTTGATCCACACAAAAAAATACTTGATCAGGTTGAAGGTGAGCATGGAAAGGAAAGAGGCAATCGCTGCTCCCTCAATGCCATAAAGTGGAATAAGCCATAAGTTTAAAACGATGGTGAGAATAGCTAGAATGGCCACTGCAATCACATTGAACCGGAAATATTTAGACATAACTATGATCTCACCATTGGTGCCGAAAGCCATGTCTGAAAGCTTGCCCAGGCCAATGAACAGTACCACATTGATGCCGGTTAGGTAAGCCTCATTATTTGGGATGAAAGCATAGATGTTGTTCAGGTTGGCCCAAATCCCAACCAGCAGAAGAGAACCAATTATGAGCTGATTGATTGAAGTTTGCTGGTAGAGTTTCTTTACAGCAGGCATATCGTTCTTATTGAATGATTGGGCCAAAAGAGCAGAACTAAGTTGGGTAATGGCCCTTTTCGGCATTTCGATCACTATTCCTATAAAGAAGGCCACGGTGTAAATTCCCGTCTCGTCCAGCCCCAGGCTCCCACTGATCATGACACTATCGATCTGAAGAATGATCTGTGTTCCACCAGCCCCAATAAGGGAGAACAGGCCATAGTTCAAAATTCTTTTTAACTGTCCATTTCTGAGGAAGCCGAAGTTTAGAGAAAGAGTAAGCTCCTTGTTCTTTGCAAAATGAACGAGAAGACCTATCAGGGCAATACCATAAACTCCTATTAAGAGATAAACCAATACATTAAAGCGGATGTATTCAAAACCGTACAGTAACAGAAATAGCATGGTTAATACTCTCAGGCCAATATCTCTTAACAGGGTTGGCACAACAATTTTCAGCAAGCTTCTGGAATAAGCCTCCAATAACTGGAACAGAATGATAAGGTAGGTGATAATGAGTGTCAGCTGAAAATATTCTACAAACAGTGGAGACTCCTGAGAAAAATAGCTAATTATGCTGTTTTGGAAGAGTGTTGTAACCAAACAAAGTAGCAGGAAACCCAGTGTTCCGCCCAACAGGGTTGCGCTTAGAAAACCCTTTTGCTTTTTAAATTCCGGAAAGAATTTAATAAAACTTTGAGCCAGTCCCATCTGTCCGAAAGTAGCAAGCAAGTAGGCCGTACTTTGAATCAGACGAAAAAGGCCAACCTGTTCAGTGCTCAGAAAGTAAGTATATAACCAGAGTACATTGATATAGCCTATACCAACTCCCAGGTAAGAGATGATAGAGGAACGGATGCTTTGTTTGATAATAATACCCAAGACTATTCCTGCTTTAGACGAAAGGTAATATATTGATGTTGAAGATAAGTCACATTATGAATCCGAAATTCACCTTTCTGCTAAGCCTAGTTTTGTTCTTATCCTTTGGTTTGGAAGGTTCGGTTTTTTCTCAGAATGTGAATCTGACGCAAGGTCTTAGATTACACCTTAAGTTCAACTCTTCAGTGGATGATTTATCTGCAAATAATCTGCAAAGTCAATTACAAGGTACTTTTTACAGAAAAGATCGATTTGGGAACTGTGAATTCTCTATGGCTTTCAATGATTATCTACAACTCTTGAAGATAGACAGAGAAGCTTTCAATAATTTAAATGACTTCACAGTTTCTGTCTGGATTAAAACTGAAAATTCCGGTTTTGGTACTTTTCTGAGTGTAGCAAATTCGCTTAGGGATAATGAGCTCAATCTGAATGTTTTACAGGATGGAACCATTGGTTCGAATATTAGAAACCAACCCGATGTTCCTGGTATTCTGATTGACGGAAATATTAACATAAGGGATGGAAACTGGCATCATATTGTTTTGACCAGGGTTGGATCATCAGGAGAGGCAAGGATAATTGTAGACAATGTCCTGGATGTTACTAAGTCTATGCCCTTGGGAGTTATACAGGTTTCTAATGGGGGTGCTGTTTTGGGAAATGATCAGGATTGCCTGGCGGGATGCTATAACCAGAATCAACAGTATCTTGGTTTATTGGATGATCTGAGAGTCTATGACAGAGTACTTAATAGTGACGAGATTCGAGGCTTGTTTGATTTACAAGAGGACGAGAGTAATCAAGATCCTAAAGGCTCATTGGAGTCTGTAGAAACATGCCAGCAATCTTACACCATTGGCCTTAAGAGAAGCTTTGATTCATTTAGCTGGAATACTGGAGCCACTACCAATACAATTCAGGTTACTTCCTCAGGTGAATACATTGTTACGGGTTTGATTGGTGACTGTACCTACTCAGATACTACTCAGGTTCAACTAGGGCAAAGTCCGGATCTTCAGATTTTAGCGGATGAATTGGATTTGACCTGTAAATCTTCGATTCAATTAACTGCAGATGGCGCCTTCGACTCGTTCGAATGGTCTAATGGCCATGTTGGAAATACGCTAACTGTGGATAGCCCAGGTGTTTATTATGTAGAAGGCAGCAACAATTGTGGATTGGTGAGGTCTAACGAAGTGGTCGTCATCGAGTCTCAAATTATAGAGGAAGTATCTATAGCAGTGGAGAGGGTGTTTACTGATTGTGGAGATCGTTTTTTACTCTCGGCCAGTGATGGTCTACTTGACTATTCCTGGTCTACTGGTGAAAATTCGAACTTTATACAGGTAGCGGAAGATGGTGAATATAGTGTTACTGCAATCAATGCCTGTGGTGAACAACTTACCCAAATCATTAGTGTGGAAGGTTTGGGGCGAATAAATTATTCCATTCCAAACGCGTTTACCCCAAATGGAGATAACACCAATGATACTTTTGAGCTTGATCAGAGGCTTCTTGGCTCAAGACTAATTGTTTTTAACAGATGGGGACAAAAGGTGTTTGAGGATTTGGATTATCAGAATGATTGGGACGGGAACGATGCTCAGGATGGCGTATATTATTACTCCATTGACCACCGATGTTTGATTAGACAGGTGAAGGGATGGTTAACTATTATTAGATAACGGCCTTATCTCTTAGGGCTTCCACAATGTAGTATCTTGGAGTGAATCTTCTTAAGAGAGGTCTAAAGCCTATTTTACTGACAGGACTGGTCCATTTCTCCCTTCTTTGAATGTTCCAACCCGATTTATTCAACAACCAATCGAATTGCCAATCTTCGAATTCATGAAAGTGTTGATCCCAGGGGTCTTTCTTGTTTCTATATGCCTTGGCAAACCAAAGATCCAAAGGTACTGAAGCATACAGCTTTGGGGCGGTTATTTGTTGGAGTATCCCCATAGGATTGACAAGGTGTTCGAGTACCTCAAAGATGGTAACGGCATCATAGCCTTCTGCTGAAATAATCTCAGGATGAAAGTCGAAGTCCTTCCCATAAGCATTGTCTACCTGATAGCCATTTTGTTGAAGAAATACCGACATATCGTTTGGAGTGCCTAGGTCAAGTATTTTGCTGCCTTTCGGAAGCCCCTCATTTAAGAACTGAAGTGTTTTTATAAAACGGTCTTTCTTGGTCTTCTCTTTATTTCTATCCATCAATTGTTGTCTAAAATCTCGTCATACAATTTACCAAGTTTCTGACCTTCGGTTTCCCAATTAAAACCATTTGAGGTGGTATTGTTAAATCCGTTTTTTCCCAAAGTGCTGAAAAGGGTAGAATCCGAATACAGGGCTCTGATTTTTTCAGCACAATCTTTGTCATTTCCCGCTTCAAAAACAAGTCCACTGTTCATCTGTTCTACTACACGCTTGAGAGGCGGTGCATCACTGACAAGTACAGGTTTTCCTACAAGCATTCCCTGGTATAGTTTGTGCGGAATGGTGTTGTCGGTATGTCCGTTTCGGTTGTGCGGAATAAGGTTTACATCGGCCAGGGCCATATAGGAATAAAACTTTTCAAATGGCTGATAGCCGTTGAGTTTAACCTGATCTTCAACCTGATTTTCCATGATAAGCTTGCTTAGCCAAAGATGTGTGTCATTCGAAAGTTTACCGGTAATTTCCAGCTTTATTTGAGGACAATCTTTTAAATGAGAAAGGGCCTTGATAATGGTATCTACTCCTCTGTGTGGCCCCACATTTCCAGTATAGGCAAGAATAAAATCATCGGGCTTTTTCTGGTAAATGTCGTCATATATACCCTGATTGAGGAAATCAGTACTTTCAGAGTTGGTGATGACAGTTATTTTATTTGCATTGATTTTTTGAACTTCCTGAATTCTCTCTTTCATCTCATCGACCACAACAACCATGTGGTCTGAACTCTCAGAAGCTCGTTTTTCGTATTTCAGCCACTTGTTGTAACCAAAGAACAGCCGGTTTTTCAGTCTGATGATCGGGTTGGCTTTCCATTGAAACCAGACTTTTAGTGCCTCGGGGTAATTTTCATGAAAATCTAAGACCACCTTGGTTTGCGGATAGTGTTTCCTGATTTTTAAAGCTGTTTGAGCCAGGGGTAAGTCATGAACGTGAATGGCTCCAAATTTCTCCTCTCTCATTTTCTGCCTTAGTTTTTTATAGAAAACCGGCTGATGAAAGTTGAAAATTACCAGCAGAACATCCCATATACCACGCCAGAAAAAGGATTGGGCGATTGGTACTCTGCTAACTATCACACCATTAACAATTTCTTCAGTAGGTTCATTTTTTCTTTTTAAGCAAATCAGGTGTATCTCATAGCCAGCCTTTATTAACGCAGAAGATTCTTTACTAACTCTAATATCATTAGGATAGAACTCGTGTAAAAGCATGCATATCTTCTTATTCATTGCCTCAAATTTATGAGCCAAACTTTTAATATTGGTGAGAGGCTGCTTTTTTTACAGAAAACTTATAAGATGCATTTAACTCTCGTTGCTGGAACACGCCCGAATTTTGTAAAAATAGCCCCAATTATTAAAGCAATTAAGGATTATAACAGCTCTCATCAAGCCTCACTTAATTATACATTGGTTCATACCGGTCAGCACTATGATGATAAAATGAGTGGTTCCTTTTTCAAGGATCTGAATATTCCCGAACCAGATGTCAACCTTAATGTTGGTTCATATTCTCATTCCGAACAAACTGCCAGAATTATGATGGCGTTCGAGGCGTACCTCAGCCAAAACGCTACTGATTGTGTTCTTGTGGTTGGAGATGTCAATTCCACTATGGCATGTGCTATTGTTTCCAAAAAACTGAATCTCAAGCTCGTTCATGTTGAAGGCGGATTAAGATCAGGGGATCGGACTATGCCGGAAGAGATCAATAGACTTTTAACAGATTCTGTTTCTGATTTCTTCTTTACAACCAGTGAGGAAGCTGATGATAATTTAAAAAATGAAGGCATTGATGAGGGGAGGATTTTTCTTGTTGGCAATACAATGATTGATAGTCTTTTGAACTCTCTGGAAAAGGTGAGAAAGCCGGAGTTTCTGAAAGACCAAAACCCAGGTAAATATTTTCTTCTTACTCTTCACAGGCCTTCTAATGTAGATGATGGGATTAAGCTCAATAAAATCCTGAAAATTATAAATGACTCGGTTCATGGAAGCAAAGTGGTGTTCCCTGTTCATCCCCGAACTGAGTCGAAAATTACCAACCAGGCAGCATATTCAAATATCCAGTTTGTTCCCCCTATGCCATATTTGGAGTTTCTTTTCATGATGAAACATGCCGTTGGTGTTATTACAGATTCAGGAGGTATTCAGGAGGAAACAACTTTCCTGAATGTACCCTGTGTTACCCTTAGAAGTAATACGGAACGACCTGAAACTATCCGTCTGGGCACGAATATACTAATAGGGGATAACATGGATTTGCTCACCGAATCTATCAATGAGATATTGTCTGGCAAATGGAAAAAAGGAGAAATCCCGCCTTTATGGGACGGACAGACCTCCAAAAGAATCATAGATAAAATAGTAGAACTCTTAAGTTGAGCTTTAGGCTTTTTCGTTTTTCAAAGACCAATAAACTGTAGTAACAAAAAGCAACAAGACCAATATTGAGAAAACTGTCATAATGGAACTGCCGATAGAATAAATCTTCGGTTCAAAGCTGAACTCAATGGTATGATCTCCGGCAGGAACTACCAAAGCCCTTAAAATATAGTTGGCTCTGAGCATATCTACCTCCTCACCATCGATAGTTACTTTGAACCCTTTAGGGTAGTGCACTTCTGAGAACACAGCAAACCCTTGCTCAGGATTGGATGATTGATACTTCCAGTAACCTGGGTGATACTCAGTCAGGCTTATAATTCCTTCTGCCGATGGCTTAATGCCTTCAGGAACTTCGTTCTTATTTACCACAGCAGTAGTGCCCGGAGTTCTGAGGCTAAGTGTTCCGTTGAACTCACCGTCAGCATCTTCCACATAATTCAGGTTAGAGACAAACCAGGCTGCTCCCAGAGCCCTTGGGTTTTGCATGGCATCCTGATAACCTCTTTCAATAACCCATTCTGTATTGAGCATATTCAACATAGGTGTACTGGTGAAGTCAGGAATGGAACCATTATTCATGTCTGTTGCCACGGCCGTGAACTCAGAAATGATCGCCTTATCCATTAACTCCTGGTATCTCCTGATCCTCGCGCCATGGTAGCCATTCACCAAATGATGATGATAAGCAGAGCGACCACTGTAGAACTGGCCGTTGATATCAATCACCCTGTCACCTAGAGACAGGTTCTGCTTGATTGTTCTATCTGCAGGAGTCACAGTGAAGGCGTTGTTTCGATAGGTAGTGCTGTAATTAGCATCTGAAATGAAGCGATTACTGATAATGATGATTTCAGCTATACCTATGGTAATAAGACATAGCTTCAGAACCAATGATTTTACCTGGCCTATCCGATTCAGGAAAATGACAAAGGCAAATAGGGCAATGAAGAAGAAAGCCCTAAGAGCATCGCCCACAAACAGCCCCTTTCTATCCGATTTAACAGCGTTAGCTATTTCCTGAGGAAGTTGAGAGTCGATGGAAGACCTGAAACTGAATACACCAGCGAATACGGCAATTACAAGGGCAAGGCCTGCTGTTGAGCCGAGAGCAATAAGAAATTTCTTCTTGATGGCTTTGTCCCATTTGGCATCCAGAAGTTTCTGCAGGCCAAGCATTCCCAGTAATGAAATGGAAAAAATCGGCAAAATCATGGTGAAGGTAACCGACCTGAATTTGTTGTAGCCAGGGAAGAAGTTGAACATCAGGTCATTGAACCAGGCCATGTTCCTTCCATAGCTAAGGAAGATTCCAAGCACGGCTACGGCAACCAGCCAGATCACATATTTTCTTTCAACCAAAAGGCAACCCAAAACAAAAAGGAATACCATAATGGCTCCTGCGTAATAGGTTGTAGGTGTTTCTTTACCCCAATAGGTTGGAATGCCCCGCAAATACTGTTGCATCTGGGCACTATTGACTCCATTCTTCCTTAGGTAATCTGCCAGGTCTGAATCTGTGGCAAATGGGCCATTTCCCCCCAGTGCATTAGGGATGAAAAGGGTGAACGGATCCCAGGTTCCGTTGGAATATTGGAAAGCATAATCTGGAGATAAGCCATCTTCGTTCATTTCGTCATCCACCTGTTGAGTGAGTTCAGAGGAACCTCTGTTAGAATACTTTCCATATTCATAGGTGGCATAAAATTCACCGAAGAAGGTTCCTATGGCCATCACAGCGGCAATTACCAGCAGACCAAGTTTTTGAGAGTAGTCTTTGAGTGTGCCTTCTTTATAGGCATAAATGAGTTGAATCAGGCCGTAGATTCCTATGATGAAAGCCAGGTAGTAAGTAATCTGAAGGTGATTTACCCTAAGCTGCATGGCCAAAGCCAGGGCCGTCAAACCAGCGCCTAGCCATTTGTTTCTGGTAAAGCAGAGATGTATTCCACCCATGACCAAGGGCATGAATGAGACTGCCGAAATTCTGGCATTATGCCCTGCCGTAAGGCCAATAATGTTGTAGGAAGATAGTCCGAAAGCCACCGAGCCAATTAAGGCCAGATAAGGGTTCACCCTGAAGCAGAGCAGCATAATGTAGAAAGAAAGCATGCTGGCGAAGATGATTCTTACCGGATGTGGAAGGCCTAAAGAATAAATTGTATGGGCATGTTTAATGAGCTGATTACCCCAATTAACACTGATGAGGTAGGCTGGCATTCCCCCAAAAATAGAGTTGGTCCAAAGTCCTTCTTCACCTGTTTGTGCCCGATATTCCATCAGTTCATGAGCACTAGCCTCCCATTGCAGAATATCGCTCTGGGCCAGGTTCTGGTTATCGAAAAAGACGGGGTTGAAAAAGGATACTGTTATGATAAGAAAAATGATCACCGCTATCAGGTGAGGTAGTATGTCTTTTGAAAAGTTGATCTTTTTCATTCGGTTAGTTCGATTTGCGGCACAATATGTTCAATAGGCCACTAATAGAAAAGCATATGTTTCGATTTGTCGGTCTATCTGCTGCCAACAGCTTTTTAAGACGAGAAATATGGCTATTTTTGCAAGCCAAAAGTTAAAAGCATGTTTGAAAATTTAAGCGGGAAGTTAGATAGAGCTTTTAAGACCCTGAAAGGTCAGGGTTCAATAACCGAGATCAACGTTGCCACTACAGTTAAGGAGATCAGAAGAGCTCTGATTGATGCTGACGTTAACTATAAGGTAGCTAAAGATGTAACCGACAAAATCAAAGACGAAGCCCTGGGTAGAGACGTGTTGATCTCTGTTTCGCCTGGTCAGTTATTGATTAAGATTGTGAATGAGGAGCTCACCCAGATGATGGGGGGCAAGAAGGTAGATATGACCCTTCAGGGCGATCCTGCCGTTGTGCTCATTTCAGGTCTTCAGGGTTCGGGTAAAACCACCTTCTCAGGTAAACTGGCAAGAATGCTGAAAAGCCAGGGTCGTCAGGTACTTTTGACGGCTTGTGATATTTATCGTCCTGCTGCGATTGATCAGCTGAAAGTTTTGGGTGAGCAGATTGGCGTGGAGGTTTATGCCGAACCGGAGAACAAGAATGCTATAGAAATTGCCAACAATGCTATCAAACATGCGAAGGCTACCGGTAAGAAAATAGTCATTGTCGATACTGCGGGTCGTTTGGCGGTAGACGAGCAAATGATGCAGGAGATTGAAGGCCTGAAAAAGGCGCTCAAACCTTCTGAGACCCTCTTTGTGGTAGACTCCATGACGGGTCAGGATGCAGTGAATACTGCCAAGACCTTCAATGAAAGACTAGATTTTAATGGGGTTGTTCTGACGAAACTGGATGGTGATACCCGTGGTGGTGCAGCGCTTTCTATCAGAACTGTAGTAGATAAGCCAATCAAATTCATCTCCATGGGAGAGAAGATGGAGGCTATCGATGTCTTCCACCCGGATCGTATGGCCAGCCGTATCCTCGGAATGGGTGATGTGGTGTCATTGGTTGAAAAGGCACAGCAGACCTTCGATGAGGAAGAGGCGAAGAAGCTCAACAAGAAAATCCGTCAGAACCAATTTGATTTTGACGACTTCCTTTCTCAGCTCGAGCAAATCAAGAAAATGGGTAATCTGAAAGATCTGATGGGAATGATCCCGGGAATGGGTAAAGCCATGAAAGGTCTGGATATAGATGATGACTCATTCAAGCCAATTGAAGCCATTATCCGCTCAATGACCAAAGAGGAACGTGCGAATCCTGACCTCATGAATGGTAGCCGCAGAAAGCGAATTGCTGATGGTTCAGGTACTTCTATTCAGGAAGTCAACAACCTGATGAAACAGTTTGGCGATATGCGTAAAATGATGAAGATGATGAACAAGGTGGGAGGCAAACGTGCCATGCAAAACCTTGCTCAAATGGGAGGAAGGAGATAACTTTCAATCATTCAGGCTTAAAGAAATAATTAGTCCTCGTTGAAATGAGGACTTTTTTTGTGAATTTCTTGGACTGAGAAAGCCAAAGTAGGTGTCCTCACCAACTTGAGAGTTGTCATCACTGAGCATTCTATTGGTCAGAAGCCGGTTGAGCCACTAATCCCCTTGCCTCCTTATAAGACTCCCACTTCACCCAGGCGAGTTGGTTTTCATAGTCAAAGCTTTGGAAAGTGAGCTTATAGCGATGGCGTTTATCATCGAAGTAACGAATGTCATCAGGTGCCAGGGTCTTTGTGCTATCCGCTTTTTTGTTCACAACGTATTCAATGTCTGTTGTTCCTCTTTTCCAACGGAGGGTATAGTAATCCAGCTTCTCATTGATTTTGTACTTGCCATCTTCTTTGGTTAGCACATTTTCAGTTTCCAGCAGTTTTTTGTTGTGGTAATCGTTGATGTAAATTTTGGCTGCTCCGTAACGGTTTAGAAATTCATGTGACTTATCTTCTCGCAGATAGGCCTGTATTTTAACCAGTAAACTGTCGATGAAGTAAAGGTTAATATCATCTATAAAGTAAGACTCAGCCAGGTAGTCAATTCTGTCCAAACGGTAGATGGTAAAATCATCTGTATAAAACTCTCCAAAGTGTTTGAACACCCTTAAGTCGAGGTCCTTCATGTGCTGATTGAGCTCCAGACTGCCAAACTCAAACTGATAGTTAGGCATATCGACAAACATTCGTGTTTTAGGCTCTCTGACTTCTTCAACAACTTCAGGCAATTGTTCCAGTTTGTCTGGTTCTTTCTGTGGGGCTGAACAGGAGAATAAAATAGAAATGAAGATGAGTGAGAGGAGTATCTTTTTCAAAACTAAGACTTTCGTTAAATAAAGTAGTTTAGTGCGAGATATGCAAATCAGGATCAGTAATTTGACTGAAGTGTGCTGATTATCTGTTGTATATCATCAACAGAATAACTGTTCAAAACGAAATCTGGGTGTATTTTGTGAGGGTTGTGGTATTGGATATGTGCATTCCAAACATGCTGAATGAACCAGTCGGGTTCTTCACCCCAACGGGTTTCATCTTTGCGCCTAGCTTTAAATTCAGCCTCATCTATTTCAAGGAGAATTATCAATGAGGCCTGTTTGATCAGGTCGGTATCTGTCAATGCAAAAATCCCTTCGGCAATTACATAGCTATGTTCTCCCAAGCCTTTGAGAATGGCTTTATTCCAATTCTGCCAGTCTATGGAGTCTGGAGTTTCCCAGTCTATCCGACCCCGAATAAGCGGTATTTCACTCTCAGGCTTAACAAATTGATCCTGATCCAGGTGAATAGAACTGCTCAATCTGGCGCACAACTCTTTGGCAAGAGATGACTTACCAGATCTACTGATACCTGCAATAAGGACTAACTGGCTCATAATGAAAAAGCCCTGACGGTTGGACAGGGCTTTAATTTAATTCTTTATCGTTTTTATCTGTACATCACTGCATCGACAGCTTCCAGAGTTCTTTTCACGTTAGGAAGAATAGCATCGATCAGGGTAGGAGCGTAAGGCAATGGTAGGTCCATGCTGTTTACTCTTTTCACCGGAGCATCTAAATAGTCGAAAGCATCTTTTTGAACATTGAAAGCAATATCTGTTGAGATGGAAGCCAAAGGCCATGCTTCTTCCACAATTACCAGTCGGTTGGTTTTCTTCACAGATTCAATAATGGTTTTGTAGTCGATTGGTCTCACTGATCTAAGGTCGATCACTTCAGCATTTACCCCATTCTTGGCCAGTTCTTCTGCTGCTTCGTTAACGATTTTCATCATTTTGCCGAAAGAGATCAGCGTTACATCGCTTCCTTCTTTCACAATGTGCGCTTGTCCGATAGGCAGAAGATATTCTCCTTCAGGCACTTCTCCCTTATCGCCATACATCAATTCTGATTCCATGAAGATCACCGGGTCATTATCCCTGATAGCAGACTTCAGAAGTCCTTTGGCATCGTATGGATTCGATGGAACAACCACTTTTAAACCAGGGGTATTGGCGTACCAGTTCTCAAAGTTCTGAGAGTGCTGAGAGCTGAGCATACCGGCATTACCGGTTGGTCCTCTGAATACAATTGGCATTGGGAACTGTCCACCAGACATAGACATCATTTTAGCAGCCGAGTTGATCACCTGATCAATGGCCACCAAAGAGAAGTTGAAAGTCATGAATTCAATGATAGGGCGGAGGCCATTCATAGCAGCCCCAACACCAATTCCCGCGAAGCCTAACTCTGCAATTGGAGTATCGATTACTCTATCGGCTCCAAACTCATCGAGCATGCCCTGGCTTACTTTATAGGCACCATTATACTCTGCTACCTCTTCACCCATGAGAAAGATTTTTTCATCTCTTCTCATCTCTTCCGACATGGCTTCTCTTAGGGCTTCTCTGAATTGTATTTCTCTCATCGAACTCTGTTTAAACGGCCGTAAAAATAATCAATCAGGGTTCAAATCCCAACATAGAATTTAATTAGAGATGTAAATAAAAAAGCCCTGACGATACCGTCAGGGCTTTCCCTTATTTGTGTTTTAAATTCTTATTTCATTAGGTCAAGGAATGCCTGAGAACCAGAGAATTGTCTGAACTCAAGGT
>Ga0114899_1001405_pt1 | contig 14151 bp, 4 predicted proteins | sample MalvireepMed_215_FD_83497 | JGI IMG/M metagenome (GOLD analysis project Ga0114899, IMG submission 83497) | Marine viral communities from the Global Malaspina Expedition - Malaspina viral metaG DeepMed_215 | ecosystem: Environmental > Aquatic > Marine > Oceanic | place: Mediterranean Sea... | reverse complement strand
TCAAAGAGGGCATATGCATCCAATGGAATGTCTTTGGGCCTAGAAGAGGATGTAGACTGCCTTGTAGGTGGTTTTAAGGTTCAATGCAAGACCAGGGCTAGGATAGCTAAGTGGATTAAAGTTCCTGAATCCTGCGATGTGACTGCAGTAAAGGAAGATAGAGGTGATACATTCATTGTGATACGTTACAAAGATTGGTTGGACTTAATAAATATGATAGGGAAATAAATGAAAAATATAGACCATGAAGTGATAAAGTCAATTCATAAGATTGATAATATATTTAATGCTGTACAAAAAGGGAGACTAACTAATGAAAATTTATCTGAATTAAGGAAGTATTTATCTGATGTAATAGGATACTTTTCAGAAAAATATTTAACTATTGAAAAAGCTCTATCAGAAATAGGGAATGGTAGAGATAAAAACTAAGTCTCCTAACTTAGCGTAATCGAGCGAGTGCAGATAAAGCTTTAGATACATTCTGCATTCGCTCTTCTTTGGAAAGTGTACCCTTTCTAGCTTCAAATTTTTTCTTTGGAAGAATATACTTTTTCCTAAAATCTCTAGTCTTTATTCCTAGAGTAGTAGTTCCTGGATAAAGTCCAAGTTCTGCACGTATTGCTGCAATTATTGGTGAATTACCACGCAAAGCAGGTATAGTTCTTCTAAGTATCCTCTCAGCCTCAATACTAAACATTCCACCAACTTCTTTTGCAAACTCTACATCGTCTATTTTCTTGTAGTCCCTTAAGCCCATCAGCCATGCAGCAGTTGATTTTTCATCAGCAAGCATATTCCAATATCCTGCTGCAGATCCTAAATTATGTAATTCTATTAAATCAGATACTGGTACTAGTCCTATTGCTCCCACTATCCCCTTACCATGAAAAGCCTTTTTACTAGCTTCTGATTTTTTTACATCTTTAAGATATTCTTTTATATCTCTCTCACTAAATACAGTTTTAAAATCATCTTCCTCAGTATCAAGAAAATTAACCAGATCTTTAGCTCTATCCCAAGTATCGTTATTAATATAACTTGTGAAATTTATATCTCCTATTCCAGAAGCAAGATCAGCTAATCCATACAGCATTCCAAATCTTATTATCCTACCAAGTTCTTCACCAGTATAATCACCTGCTCTAACAGCCCTACCGTAGTCCTTAACCATCTGTGCCTGAAGATTTGCAAATGAAAATGCATAATGCATAAACTGACCCATAACAGATCCAGTTTTAGTAGTTAAGAGTCTACTTTTGCCAAAAGGAGAATATTCAAAATGTAAAAGACTAGTTATTTTTGCTGCATAATTACCTGCTCTGCTATGAAGACTATTTAAAATTTTCGGATCACTTTCCCAGTTTGAATATCTATCCGTCCTTTTTAATTGTTGCACACGTTTATGAAAAGCTGCATTAAATGTACTTTTTCTGTTACCATTTTCAGCCCATTTTGTTATTATGGAGGAAGCTTCAGCCAGCTTCACACCTTTCTCTGTAAGTTTTTCAAGAATTGTTTCTTTATCTCTATATGTAAACATTCCTTTATCATAATCAATACCATAAGCAGTAAGATCTGCTGCTGTAATTGCACCTTCGGTTACTTTTGATACATCAACAAACTTAAGACCATGCACATCAAGTTCTTTTTCCATAGCTTGTTTATATGCATCATCTGTCTTTCGTGCTACAACAGCATCCTTCCATACATTTCCACCAAGATATGCAAAGTTTAACAATCTTTGAGTTGCATTTCTTAATCCACCCCTCGAAGACCATCCAAGCTTTGATACAAACTGAAGGGATGTTATTAGTCTAGTTAAATTATCTGCTTCTGGGCTACGCTCAACTCTGTTTTTACCAGTACCCCTTTGATAAAGATCCACTAATATATCTTTATATACTTTAGCAGTCTTACCTTCTTTTGCATCTGGATTCCTTAATATAACTTCAGTTAACTTTTTTAATCCTTTAGTATATGCAAGATCGACAAATGTACTGTGATTAAACTGAGCTACTTGTTTAATATATTCCTGTGCATACAACACTGGATTTCGTGAGAAATATTCCATATCCTGTGCTGACTTAGACTTTAATCTCTGTATTAAATTTGTATTTATATCTGCTGCTGCAGAAGTATATTCACCAAGGATTCCATCCAGCTCAGTTTCAGATTTAGATTTCAATACTCTATCTTTTATTTCAAGAGATTGTCCCATTATATCTAATATGTAATGAGGTATATAGCCACCTTCGAGATTTTTTAATTTCTCAGCCACACCACTGTATTCATTTATTAAAAAATCAGCAGTTCTACTCTGCCGTCCATATTTTAATTTAATAATCTCATTTAGGTTATCAATAGATGTAACTAAAAGATCCTTTGAAATGTCTTGAACTGCACGCCATTCACTAGCAGCTTCATTAATTCTATTTATATACCTTCTCTTGTTCTGTCCAGAATACTTATTTATTAATACTGCTTCATCTTTTTGTACAACCCTATCCATAAAATCTGCAAATGCTGAGCCCTCATTGTCAAGAAATCTCATTATAACACCCAGCTCACTAACTGCAGAGTCAATAGACTCTCCATTCTTTATCTTTACATAATATTCTTTTTCAAGTTTATTTAACTTATCAAACTTATCTCTAACATCTCTTGACCTCTCCATAGATCTTGGATTGACCATATCTCTCATTCTGCTTTTTTCACCAAGTTCAATAGAGCTTGTATCTGTTCCATCAAACTCTAGAATAGCCATCTTTAAAGCTTTCATCATCTTTTTAAAGCCAGTCATCATATTATACTGATGACTATTCCTATACTCATTACCCCTAACAAGTACATCAAAGAATTCTTTTGTTACTGGGTTCCTCATACTTAAGGCTGGACCTACATAAAGATTTTTCATTATCGTTGTAGACAATACACCAGGAGACTGAAGATCCTTTTCTAAATGTTCAATTCCTATCTGAAACTTTTTCATGTCTTTATCAGTTATCCCAAAGCCACCTAAAAGCTCTTTGCCTGTACTTGCTTCAAATAATCTTTTAAATGCAGGTAAATCATCAGTAAAGCTCCACTTTTCAAGAGTCTTAGAATTAACCCAATATTTATGTGCTTTGTCTGTTTCCTCCCAGAGCTTTGATCCCTTAAGGCATGCCATATTTAGTCTCCATAGTTTTCAAAATTTGATGTGTAGGGTAGGGCACCTTTCTAATATCAGTTTGAAAGTTTGATATATATGAGATAACTTTTTCGTTATTTTTCATTCACAATTAAATGGAATTTTGTCATTCTCGAAACCAATTTCTGATTCTAAGTGATCTCTTATCTTAGTTCCTTTACTCATAGGTCTCTTACCTACAATTCTTCTATTTCTTATCCTCATATTGTCCATTAATATATGTCCCAAAAGCTGACCCTCTCCACCACTAGTACCAAATCTTCTAGCTGATATTCCATCAAATACTACTCTTCCTCTTGCTACTTTAAATAATGATTCATATACATCTTCACCATGTTTATTGATAATCTCTTGTCTAAGTCTAATCGCTGTATGTGGATCAGTTAATGATCCTTCTTGTGTCATTTGTCTAAACAGCTCTGCAAACTCTGACTTTACACCAGCACCCATTTCTATTACATTAGATAATCTCTTAAACTCTGAAACAGGCATAAATGGACTGTGTGCAACCTTATCAACTGCCTGATACAACAATGCTCCTTGAAAATCGCTGAATGCAAGCCTTGCCATACCCTCTTCAAATCCTCCGCCAGCTACAATAGCATCATAAAAACCTCTATGAGTCTGAGCAAATTTCTGAATGAATGATCTTCTGTCTAGATTACCAGGAAATATATTATATGCATCTAAAGTATGCATAACTGCATTCATGACTGCCTTTGAAGGTGCCTGAACAGCAGGCATCAGACCACCTGTCTTTGGTGAAAAATAATATTCGTTTGGATTGCCAGTATAGTTAGGACTCAACATTGCCATTAAAAAATCTAAACTATATGATTCTTTGGTCTGTGGAACCTGTCCAAACCATGTATCAACCATCTTATCAGCCAACCCTGCTTCTTTTAAAGATAGTTCTTTAATCTTCCCAAGGCCTCTCTGTATTATAGCTAATGCCTCTGTCTGATGTGATGACCAATCTCTAACCCCACTCCTATTCATAAGCTCTGCTATGTTTTTCTTTATATCTTTCTTAGTAGACTCAACAATAACCCTAAAAGAGTTGATATCATTCTCCTGAATATTAGAATAATAACCCAGGACAGTCTGAGCAGTTGCTACCCCATCTATTAAATCATGCTCCTTTATTGGTCTAAAAACTACTGGATTAAATACAGCTACTTGACCTTTAGCAAGGGTATAGTCAGCATCCCCAGGCTTAAGCATTTTTATCAATTCTCCAGAATTCTTATCCCTTATTGCAATCCTCTGTCTGCCTACCTTTATGATATTTTTCTTAGTTTTCCCCTTTGTATGATCTTTAAATTTTTGATCTGGTAATGATCTATCTAAAGACATTTTATTAATAACAGAAGAAAGTGCATTCCTTTTTATTTCTACATTTTCTGTTTGCATATCAATAAATGCCTGATCTGGCTCTGACTTTTTAGATTCTTCAGATACTACCCACTCCATCCTACGTATCTGTTCTTCAATTGTGTTAGCCTGAATCATCAACTTTTCATTTTTTCTTTCTTTCTTAACAGCATCCCATAGATTATCAATCAGACTATTTTTCTCTGACAACTCCTCTCCCCTTAACTCTTTTCCAGTAAGCCTGAAATATTCTAATGCTTCCGCTCTATACTTACCTACCCAACTACTAACGCCTTTATTAAAATAATCTCCAGCAGGACTTGTGGTTTCTTTTACCCTATTATAATCTCTCCTTGAAATTGTATCCAATGATTTCAAGAATGTTGACGGTAATCTTGAAATCCTATCTGATAGTTCTCCAAATACAGGTATTATTTCTCTCTTACTAATTAATTCATGAGCAGTAATCTGTTTTTGAGAAAAGAATATTTGATCTGCTTCAGCCTTCATACCAGCCTTTACAAGATAGTGATAAAAGTTATAATTAACCCTCTCTGGTCTATACTCATCTCTAAAATCTCTATACATTGAAAGCATGTCTTCATATCTGGGCTGTTTAGCCTCACCAGAATCCCATACCTGACTTTCTAGATTCAGCAACCTACCAAAATCATTAAGAATCTTTTTAACTATAGCTCTATGTGCTCTGTTGGAAATTGCTCCCCTGGTTGGCTTTCCATCCTTTCCCATATATTCTACAACAAAAAATGGATTATCACCTATAGTACCTTCTATCTTTTCAGAATGACTGTTGCCAAATAAAGTTCTTGTTGTCCAGTCTCCCATTGACTTAAGAAAAGCTGGAAATCCATCATAAGTATCAACAGCACTCTGTGTGTCTGTTACAAGCCTTTGAAGAGCATCCTTATTCCTGTTAAATTTAATTACTGGTGCTTCTTTACCAACTCCAAGTTTTATGCCATCTAATAAACCTTCAAATATATTCTGTGCATATGTAAGCTTCCTCTGAGTCTTAACAACAGTACCAAAAAACCTTCTATGCATTATTTGTCTTTGGTTGTAACTACCAAAGCTCTCATTATTATATGGATCAAGTCCTATTGTTTCTTTTACTGGTGGTAATGCCTCAAGAACATCTCCACCAAATCTATAAGATTCCTTTACTGCAGAAAATGGGGTATCCATATAGAAATACATTTTGTCTGTATCCATATCTCTCTGTGCACGCATAGTTACATCGTATGAATTTATCTCCATGATTCCACCGTCAGCACTAGGAAGCTCATTCTTTATCTTTAATACTAAAGCATCATGAGGACCAGTCCTTGGTCCAGGTATTGCTAATATTCCTAAATGTAAATTTCTCTTTTTATTGGTTAGATACTGACTTTTTTCTAATTCTTTTAACAAGTCTCTATAGGTTCTGATAGGACCTTCCTTACGATTAACCTGACGATAGATATTGTTGATCTTATTATTAAGCCCTTTATAATCAGTAAGCTTTGCATTTGGATTTAAAGGATCAACCACCTCATTACCATTCTTTGTTCCACCATCCTTTAGATTGACGACTATATCTCTTCCTTCATGACTATATATAAGACTAATAGTACCAGCAGTTTTATATCTCGGTCTTCCTTTTATCTTTGGTTTCCCAGGAACAGAAGGACCAAAGTCACTAATAAAATGTATCTTCCTATCTAGATAATCACTCCCTACATTAGCTTCTCCAACCTTTATCTGCTTTCCATCATGATAAACTGGTATATCAAGATCCATTGCCATATTACCTCTAAGTATAGGAGATCCTCCTGCATCTGTATAACCATCAAATATACCAGAACCAGTAATATGTCTTTTCTTTATGAGAGCATCATATAAATTCTTGGAAAATGTAGAAAAAGGAACACCATCAGCTTCTATAAATATAGATTGAAACGATGCATTATCAGATTCAGTACTTATAGTACCATCCCTATTGCCTTCAGCTTTTATAAAAGACTTTGCTTCCCTACTTGCTAATGCAGTGTTCTCAGATTGATAAAACTGTAGATGAACATCTGCTAATTTTTCAGCCATATCAGCCCTTGCCCATTCATAAACATCTGATTGAACTTTCTCACTACCCCAATTAGAAAACTGCTTTAATATCTTAACATCATGTGCTCCTCCATAGACAGTACCAGAAAGGGTTTGATTAAACTTAACTGTCATCAAAGATTCATGGTTTAAGTCAAACTTTTCTAATCCATTGATCCAATCATGCAAGCTCTTGCCTTCACTTGTTAGTGGTATTTTTGAATAAGGTTTGAATGTATTCTCTAAAGTTCTTGAATCAACAATCTTTGCTTTCTTAGCACCACTTGTAAAGGCTATCTGCTCTATATGCTTGTTATTTTTAAAGAATGGATCTAATTTGGAATCATAAAAATAATGAGTTTTATTATAAAAGACATGCATCTTTCCATCAGCCTCGAAAGAAGTTAAACCAACTGGCTTCTGACCAGAAGACTTTCCTATTAAACGCTGCTCTCCATTTTCTAAAAGAAGATAATCAAGATGCTCTCTTCTCACGGCAGTCATAGCATTTACTGCTTCAGCATTGATTGAATTACTATTCCTTAATGTAGCTAGCATCTCATCATAAGCTTCTGGTTTAATATCACCCCTATCTCTCATCTCTTTCAGCTTTCGCTCCGCCACAGATCTATTATCTGTAATAATATTTTTCGCTTCAAGTCCAGATTCACTTACATTGCTATCATCTATTACAAGAACTTTATACTCATCCATTCTTGTATATTTTTTAACAAGCTCTTTAGCATATTTATTATCACTATCTATCCAGACCTCTTCCACCATATTACGCTTCTCTTGGCTGTTTCGTGTATATCCTAAATTCTGTGCAAGCCTCTTATATTTATAATTCTTTCTTTGTCCTTTTGAATTTGTATAAGCATCTTGCAGCCAATCTTTATCTATCTTCTGACCATACATAACATTAAACATTGTAAAGATAGCATCTTCCATATATCTATCAGGATTTGTTCTCTGGCTCCCCCTCATAAATAACTTTGAATCATATGTATGATCTAAAACTGAATCACCAAGTAAATCATAATACTCTTTTAGAACTGTAAAAAGATCCTTAGCACCTTCAAGTTTTTCGGTTGACTTTCTTACATAGTCTGTATCTTTAACCTTCTCATACCAAGAACGAAAACTAGATGCAAGTTTATTAAATTGATGCTCAGGAACAATAAGATTTATATTCTCATCAACTCTTAGTATATAATGCTTACCTTTAATAAACTCATCTGATATGGGAATGCCTTCATATACTATCCCTTCAGCTTTAGTTTGATCTCCTCTCCTTCCTGGTCTAAAGAACTTTTCATATTTTGTGGAACCCTGTTCAAGGGTAGCATAGAAATCTGTTCCAGATAACCATTGTGCTATTTCAGCAAGTGCACCTTCATTAGTAGCTATAGAATTAAGTTTCCCATTACGCATAAAATCTGCATCAAGGAAAAGCATATCTGTAGTTCCAAATATTTCATTATAGATATCAGTAAGAAATCCTTTTGATACCTCACTCTTCTCAAAAACACCCTTTCCAGAATCAAGGTTAATACCAACTCTCTTTATAGTATGCCTTCTTTCAAAAAGATTAGCTAAATGTACAACCTCATCACGAAGCTCACTAGAAGCTGAAGACTTAGATTTACCAGCAAGAGTTAATACCTTATTAACAAAATGATTTGTATTACCTTTAAAAACTGTATCCTTGTACAAAGTCCATAGAACATCGGATGCATTATCATAAGTATGATTAGCACTTGGATCAGATTTAGCAAAAACATCTTCTATCTTTATTTTATACTTTTCAAAGAATTTATCTGGAGTTGTATGAGATCTATCCTCTGGCATGAACCCTTCAATCTCCTGCTGTTTCCTTCTTAAAACCTCCTCAACTCTCATCTCATCCCAAGTTGTCTTCACGTCAGCCCTTGATGCTACCTGCTCTGCGATCTTAATCTGCAGACCCTTTATCTTGTCTGATATTAAAGTAATATCATTCTTATTTATAGCTTCACCAAATTCATCCATTCTTTGTAATAATGTTTTTCCATCAGAATCTACACTACTTTTAACAAACTCTACATAAGCAGAAGCTCTAGACATCTCACTTCCACCACCAAATGCCCCTGAGAATGCTTCTCTAAAATTATCAAACTCTCTAATAATACTTCTATTTATATCCATTCTTGCTTTAATCTGCTCAACTTCAGTAGGATTAGGATTAGCTTCTATGCTCTCACTTAAGACCCTATTCTCCTCTTGGAATCCAATTATCTTATCTAAAATAACCTCATCATATTTATCAACATCAGATTTAAGTTTGTGTACATCAAATATATGATCAGCAGTCTTAATAGCTGACATCTGCTGTGGAGTCAATTCACTTAAACCAAAATCTTCTGCAAAAGCTATAGCCTTTCCTCCTAGCTTTCTCATTACTCTATCGTATGCATCGATATATTCTTTACGTTCTGCTCTATTTAATCCAGGAATCATGTTTCTTACTTGAGCATCTGTAAGTTTTGAAGCAGCAGTAAGTCTTGTCCCTCTTCCAGTTTGAGTAGTCGCAACCTGAATAATACCATTAGACATCAATCTTTTTACAACAGTAGATTGATACGGATCAAGATCAAGTCCCCTGGTTGCTTCATCTATACCATGAGAAATTGCTTTATTAACCCAATCTTGCATTCTTCCGTCCAGCATATGAAGCTCAGGATCTGGCATACCAGCCTTAACAAGCCTATCTCTTAAGTTTTGGACTACACCTATAGGTACACTCACAGGCCTTCCATCAACTGGTCTCTTGCTAGTAGAAGATATTGCCCATACATGCTCAACAAATCTTTGCAATGCAAGAAGTTCGTCTTTAGATCCTTTCCAATCAGTAAGATCAAAACCTAACTTTTGTGGACTGTCTACAATTTTGTCATGATCTACATTCTTTTTATGAGATAAAACTTCCAATATTAAAGATCTAATATTCGCTGATTCTGACGGCTCAACACCAGGAACTTCTCTACCTTGCATTAAATCATAAACATGGGTAACATTCTTTGAGTAATTAACTTCCCTTATTAAGTTCCAAAGACCTGGGTCATTCATATCTATAGGCTCATTCCACGTAGGCCCGAATACTTCCCTGCCAAGACCAATCTCAAACTGTTCCTGCATTTCACGTAGTATTTTCATTTTTTCAGCAGTTAATTCAACTGGAACACCCTTACCTTTACCTATACTTATCTCATTAATTTTTATGATATCTTGAACATCCATCCAATCTTGTAACTTTTCAAACTTCTGCAGTGCCATCTTATCATCAGGATTTTTTAATGTACCTGAATCATAATTTAACATATTCATCTTACCTTGAGGATCAATAGGATCTTTTGTCCCTGTTAATTGTTGTAGCTGCATAGTAAAAAGATCATACATTGATGACTGAAGCTTTTCAAGAGATTTACTAGCTCCGATGTAAATAGATTTCTGAATATTTGTACTTGAATTAAGGAACATTGTCTGATTGTCAGTACTAAGCTGTGATGATTCAATCCTTTTTATCTGATTATATGCATCAGCCATTTCAAGTGCATTTGCATTAGGATTAAATTCAATATTCCTAGAACGCATAATTGGGATTACATGAGTAAGCAAAGCCTGAAGATCACGATCCATCAAAGTAACTTCTTTTCTTTGATCAATGGGTCTCTCTCCCTCTACAGACTTATCATATATTACATTATTCTTCCCTAAGACATCTATTATATCTTCCACATCTCTATTTGGATGCTTATTCATCCAGTCTGTATAGAGATTTCCATCAAACTGCTTTGCTATATCTCCAATATGATCAGCCCTAATACCCATAGACCTAAGACTTGAATTTATCTTAGAAAGCTCACCACTATAGTAATAAGGTCTTTCACCAAAATGCATAAAGCCTGTACGAATCTCTCCACCAGTAAACAATGGTCTTCCCCTCTTGGTAAGAAATGCTCCCAAAGCAAGATGAAATGCTGTCTCCATTGGAGCTATATTTTCAAACTCCCCACTCTCAAGAGCTGCATAATTCATTGCAATAGAACCAGCACCCATTCTCCAAAAAGATCCAAGGAAATCTTGCCTCATCTCTTTTATTGCATTGCCCCATCCAGGCCCTCTAAAGTTTTTAGTAAGCATATTATTATGATCTATCATTGCTCTCTTCAACTTTGGCAGTTGAGACTCTGTAACGCCCATTCCTTTCCTTAACATCTTCAAAGATACAGGTACATTATCAATACTTATAGCAAACGATTTATCATTTTTCATTGTCATTCTTGCAAAGGCTTTAGCCTCATCGAAGCCCATCTTTGAAATGCCCTTGTTAATCTTTCTTGCAGTAAATCCAGTAGCAGTACCAACATCTTTCCAGAAACCTTGGTTTCTACCTCCAGGTATAAACTTTAATCCACCAAATGCAGACCCTAGCAGTGTGTGATGAAAGACTCTTTTCCCAAAACTCGTTTCCTTTAGATCAAGGTCACCAGTAGCAAGCTGGGTTGCATCCATCATAGTACCTACCAGCCCAAAGTTTACAGCTTCCTGTACCATCCCGCCAGCAACTCTGAGTGCAGGAGCAGCTATCTTATGTGCAACCTTTCCTGCTATAAAAGATTCTATTGAATTGAAAGGCTTAGTTGCTAATTGATTAACTAAGTCATCAGATAGTTTTCCTAATTGTCTTCCAGTAAGAGATATATTACGCTTTGCAAGCTCAGATGCAAGCTTCTCTGGCATTGCAGTTTTTAGTGTAGTCCTTATTTGATTAACATAATCAGCACTATGTTCCATCTTATAAGCAGGACCACCACTACGTACAGTCTTCCAGAATCCTTTCCCTCCAAATCCAATTGCATCTTCAGATACTTCTTTAGCTATAGCACGAGCTTCACCTACAGACAAACCCTTTCCTCCAGACTTACCAAGGTGCTTTTCTGTAGTCTTAAGTATAGTATCCCCAGCTTTTCGCTGTAGAGTCCTAGTAGTTGCAGTAGTAATCTTTTTACCAGCATTTAAAGCCTTTGCTTGGCTTATTCCACGTGCAGTCCTCACTGCCAAACTAGTACCTCTTCCAACCCATCCCATTGGAACCATAAATCCTGCTAATCCACCTAATGTTTGTCCTACTCTTCCCCCTGCAGTATCCTGAAGCTCTCTCATACCATATTCATAAGAATCTCTATCAATAGACCTCCATGCTGCACCTGGAATACCAACCAGGCCTACATCAAGAGCACCCCATAAAGTACCAAGAGTTGCGTCAGCAATCTGCTCACCGAATCCAGACTTCTCTCCTACAGCTTCTTTGGGATACTCATATCTATCTTCTGGTGGTGGCTCTTCAGCAGTTTGAAGAGATTGAGCATGAGCTTCTATCTGGGCATCTGTCCAATAGACGCCTTTAGCCGACAGCTCAGCTCTTATCTTTGCTTTTTGAGCAAGAGTTAAAGCCATAAATATTACCTACTTACTTGGGATTCATAACATTATAGAAAAGCTGGTCTATGGTACTAGAATCTAGACCTGTGGTATCTGGAGGAGCACCTGCAGTACCCTGAACAGGGGCATATAATCCAGTTACTCCCTTAAAACTATACCCAATATCTAAGTTACGAACAGTATCTCTAGTTGACTTTAAAAGATCTCTCTGCTCTATAACATCAACTGCAGATTCAAGAGCAGTCATATCATCATAAATGCCAGTATTTCTCCATTGGATAGCTTTTCTTATGTTAATTGGATCTATCTCTAGATCTAATTCAGCAACACCAATTATAGCTTCTGCAGAGATAAAAGGTTCTGTCTCTGGAGGTGATATCCTATGATCTATTTGATACTGCTGAATCTTACCAAGATTATTGGTTATAAAATTCTGATATTCGTCATCAAGTCCTTTAATATCTCTGACTTCCTTTAAGAAAATAGTATAGTCAGGAACCAGCTCCTCTGTCTTTCCTCTGCTGACACTTCCAACCAGTCTATGTATATCACCCCTGATAAGACCAAATCTCTCTTCATCAAAGTTACTCTCTTCTAGCATTTCCATTCCTGCAGCAGGATCAGTAGCCATAGTATCAAATACAAGAGATAGATTGAAAACTTCCTCACCATCATCAAAATTTATATTTGTAAATATTGCTGATCCTACATCAGCCGAATATACTGTATTGTCAACTATAGCTTTTTCAATATTAGCTTCAACTTCAGCTCTTACTTTCTGATCAAGCTCAAATTGAGTTGTCTCAATTACCTGATCCACACGTTCCATATCTTTCCTTGTAGCTTCTATACCAGCCTGAGCTGCAGATCCCTGAATCTGCTTATATGCTATCTCCGCTGTCATCACAGCTATACTTTTATTTCCTGTTCTTATCTGAAGATCACGCAAGTCCTTCTCATGTTTAAGGACCTCTGGAAGAACTACTTCTCTTAACCTTGCTTCTTCTACTGCAATCCCCATCTGCTCTAGCTCAAGATCACCTCTCGCAAACTCTTGAGAAAGTTTGTCTGGAAGATTTCTATTAACTATTTCTTGATATTCTATTTGAAGCCTTTCTTTCTCTATACCTACATCTATTGCCTCTATTTTTGCATATGCTTCCTCAATAGCTACATCTCCTCTTGCAATAGCTTGCAATTCTTTTTCACCAAGATATTTAAGAATAATTTCTTGATGTTCTTTTTGTATTCCAGCCAACTGTAAAGCTATTCTTCTATCAGGATCAAATGTATAATCAGTTACTCCCATCATAAATGCATCCGTTGGCTGCCAACCAACTCCTTTTGTTACCTGCTCTGACTTAATCCACTTAGACAATTCTTCAAGAGTTACAACTCCCTCACTACCTGGAATCGTATCTAAAGCCTTTGCCATACTTTTACCACGATTAAATGCTGAAATATTTTGATCATATGCAGATGCTATCCGATCGGTTGCTTGAATAGCAGGTAGTAATCTACCCTCTTTTCCCTGTACTATCTCCATAGAAGAAGCTGTAATATCCTCTTCTGAAATTTCTTTTAAAGCAACTTCTGTAAGACCAAGATCCCTTGCTTCCTTTCTTAAAGCATCTTCTTCTGTTCTAACTCTTGTTAGTTCATTTAGATTTGCAGTAATATAAGTTTGAGACTCCTGCCAAGCACGATCTTTTGCTGTTTCTTCTACTTTATACGCACGCTCTTTTTCTGCCTCTGCTTTCCTATACTCACGATCAGCTTCGGCTGACTGGTATTGTAGCATAAGCTTAGGAATCTCATCTAGAAAACTAGCCAATGCACTCTTCTCATATGTAATATTTAATGCCATTTAATTTTCCTTAACCTTGCTGTAGTTCAACAATACTTCGTATATCATCATAAAACCTCTCCATCTGTCTTGCTTTCTCTCCATACACATCAGCTTCATAACCTAACTGAGCTGTATCCATTCCAAGTGCATA
>Ga0114899_1001403_pt1 | contig 14168 bp, 9 predicted proteins | sample MalvireepMed_215_FD_83497 | JGI IMG/M metagenome (GOLD analysis project Ga0114899, IMG submission 83497) | Marine viral communities from the Global Malaspina Expedition - Malaspina viral metaG DeepMed_215 | ecosystem: Environmental > Aquatic > Marine > Oceanic | place: Mediterranean Sea... | reverse complement strand
GGGTATATGTAAATACATTATCCTCATTAACGGACTGGTCGTTGATGGTGGCCATCACCGGTGAATCGTTCACCGGAGCCACTGTTACTTCGAAGGTTTCGAATTTGCTATATGCCTCAGTTGTTCCCACTTCTGCTACTAATACCGATATGCTCACGGTACCCGTGTAATTGGCTGCAGGAGTGAGTGTTAATTGATTGCCACTGGCTGTAACCGCAACTTTTGTAGCATCTGACGAGGTAGCAGTTAGGTTCAGTGCATTGTCCACGTCAGCGAATGTAAGGGTTACATTTCCTGGTATATCTTCATCGATTCGCTGATCAGCAATAGCCGAAAGCGTTGGGGCATCGTTTACATCTACCACCTGAACACTGGCCGTTGAGCTTACAGATGTTTCTCTGGAAGCACTGGTTACGGTGAACCCGAACGAGTCGTTATAGCCAACTTCTCCAACCGGGGTATAAAAAACTGTCCATTGGGCCAGTGTTCCGGTTGTTTTCACCAGCACAGGGGCTGATACTGTGCCTTTGGCAGGTGCTGAAGTAATGGAGATAGTGGCATTCGATAAGTTGAAGTCACCCAACTCCAATGCATAGAGACTTACAGCTACCGGGGTATTCTCAGGTGTCTGCTTTTCATTGGCAAACCCAAAGAATAAGCCATCTGCCGAGGTTTGAGTTTCAAACGTCTTTTTAGAGTCATCACCTAAATGAGTGAACAATTCAGTGTCTGAGTCCAGATTACGTATGGTTCCTCCAGAGCCACTTGTGCCTGTATTTTCCAGTACAAAAACTTCATCATCGCTGTAACCGGTTTTTGGAGTGATCACATTGGCAATAATTACCACCTGCTCTGCGCTGAACAGATAGGGGTGGGCGGCCTGGGTGACTCCAACACTCAGTTTCAAATTATTTTCAACCGCAGTGAAGCTACTTAAATTGAAATCTTCATCTACCAGCGATATGGTTACCGGGGCAGTTGGATTGGTCAAATCAATATAGCTCAGCTGAACCTTGTAAAGTGCGTTGAACCGATTATCAGTCAATGTTAGGTCGAAGGATTTTGAGGTTTCTGAAACGGCACTTACGGCCAAATTAGAAATCTCATGGGCTATATCATCGACATTGAATTTGAAAGGAAGGGATGCTTCTTCAGATTCGAGCTTCTCTCCATCTACTTCCACCACCTTGAACTTGATCAGGTCAGTATATCCTGTTCCCGGGGTAAGGCTGTTACTCGGGCTAAAGGTAAACTGTCCTGGATTGGTTCCGGAGGCTGTCAATTCTCCTTTGGTTGGCGATTGGGTAATGACAAAGCCTATGTCGTCCCCATCTGGATCAAAACCATTCAATCTTAGTACTTCTCCCAACTGATAGAAGATGGAGGTACTGGCTGTAACGGCCACAGGAGCCTGATTGGGTTCAACCTCCTCTAACAGAGGAACTACAAACCCAAAGTTGCCCTGGTATTTGGTAGTGCCATCTGTGGCGTTTTGCAAGGTACTTATACCGTTTTGCCCTACAGAAATAAAGCTGGTGTAAATACCCCCCGACACCCATCCACCACTGGTGGTGGCCATGCGCTTGTTGCGCGCTGCGTCATTGTTGGTGTCTTGCGCCTGAGCATGGAATGCCAGGGCCAGTACCAACAAGGTGGCTGCCAGGTTTCTGACTTTAAATATTTGTTTAAGGCTAATCATTACAGATTACTTTTGATTAGCGTTAACTTTTTGATTGTTCAATAGAAGGGCTTCAATCTTAGCCAATCTGTCTTCCATAGCTTCAACTTTAGACGCTTCGACTTTCAGTGAGTTGTTTTCTGCTTTCAGGGCTTCAACCTGGGCAGTAAGCTCTTTCACAGCTTCTACCAACACAGCAGTCATTTCTGCATAGTTTACTGCTTTGAATCCATCTTCTTTGGTAATTACCAATTCAGGGAGAACTTCTTCTACTTCCTGGGCAATGAAACCGATTTTGGCTTCGGGCTTAGACTCATCTTTCCAGTTGTAGCGCACACCACGTAGTCTGTTTACCATGGCCAGGCCAGAGGTGAGAGTAGTGATGTTTTTCTTGAGGCGTTTGTCTGAAGTTTGATTAACAGAGACGGCTGTAATATTTCCAGTGAAATCACCATTACCATTACCATCTAGCCAAACGTGGTTGTTATTCAGGCCATCTAAGGAAATATGGCTGTAAATACTTGAACCATCATTGTTGAAGTCTGTTGCTCCATACATTCTAATTCCTGTTCCGGCAGAACCATTAAGGAAAAAGTCTCCAGAGTAGACATTGCTGCCAGAGATGTTAACTTGAGCATCAACCAAAGAGGGTCTGTAAGTGCCACCATTTCCGTCTGAGGTCTCATAGTCGCTCATCATCTGGAAAATTGGTTTTTTCAAACCGTCAGTTTCCCAGGATTTTGTTCCAAGATTGATACTTGATTGTCCTGAGTTGTTCAAGTCTATAGAAGTGTAATCGACACCATCCTTTTGACTTATATTCAGAGTGATGAGATCAGGAAAATAAGTTCCTCCGTTTCCGTCATCTACAGAGGTAGCACCTCTCATAGCGAAAATCGGGAGGTTAGCATTATCCCAATCTTTTCCACCCATAAAGAAGTTTGATGAATTAGGGCCTTCTAATGACATTCTTCCACCAAGAGTTTCATTACCATGAATGGAAACTAAGGTTTGGTTGGAAGCGCTGGAAATTCTGAACTGACCAAAATTCTCACCACCACCTTGTAACCAACCTGTTTGCACACGGCCTTTGGCTGTACCATCGGCATTTCTGGCGATCATATTCGTCCATGGGTTCATGTAACCGGCATGTTGATAAACCACTCGGGTTTCACCAATATCAGGAATACCTGCACTCATTTCCGTATAGGCTGAGCCTCCGGCATAGGTAAGGATTTTATAATTCGGTCTTCCTAAAGAATCATTAAGGTGAATCAGGCCTGCCTTTTCACCGTTTGAGTCGATCAATACATTCACAGAATCTACCGCACTCATTAGCTTCAATACACCAGAGTTTTGGGCATTCACTTCGAAGCGATATTTGCCGTTTCCATCTACCGAACCAATGAGTTTAGAAAGATGGTCATAATTCAATATTGCGGCATTCTGACCTTCTTTGCCTAATTGCAAGAGACCTTGTTTCGAACCGTCACCAAAGTCTTGAGTGGACATCATGACTGCCTCGAATGGGAAGAAGCTACCGGGATTGTCGGTCGATTCGATCTGGTCACCGAACAATTGGAAGATCGCTCTGTTTGCTCCACCATCTTCCCATACTCTTGATCCTAAATAGAAGTTTTGGCTTTCGGGTCCCCATAGTTCCAGCTGACCGTTTGGTCTTTTGTCGGTTACCCAGCTTCCTGGTCTGGCAGAAGCTCTTAATAACGCCATGGCTCTGTTGAGTGAGTCATAAACATGGACCAGTCCACCAGTTCTGTCACTTGAGCTTCCTAAAAGAACTCTTCTGGTTTTGTTATGACCAAAGGTTAAAACCGAACCGGCATTGTTGGGCTCGTAGTAATTCAGCTGAACCTTGATGCTATCTGCCATATCGGTGCCATATAAGTTCAGGTTTTTACCACCTACTACAGCTACATCACCTTCGAACCATCCTGCCCAGTTTTCCACACCATTTTGTGCGCGTCCCCAAACGGCTTTATTGATACCGAAGCCTTCGGCTCTACCGAGAATACCTTTGTTTTCGGTTTCTGTATTTCCTTCTGTGCCAACCGATGAAATACCGGCAACACCAATATTATCGACACCGCTGCTACCAACTGCATAACCTGTAACCCCTGTATTTCCCCAGGAATTACTCTGTCCATAACCTACTACACCTGTGTTGTAAGAGCCTTCGTCAACGCCTGTAGCACCATTTCCTGGGCCTCCTGCCAAACCGAGCACACCTGCATTATTTCTTCCTGCTCCAAAGGCTTGTCCTCTGACACCTTCGTGGCTTCCGTCTCCATCGCCAATGGCGCTACCTATGATGGCAATTCCACCTTGCTGGTTTCCTGCCTGTGATATCACATTTCCTCTTAAAGCTGTTTTAAAGCCTGCTCCTGTCATATCTATTTGCAGACCTCTTTGTGTTCCTTGAGCCAGGTTGTCGGACGAAATATTGAAGTAAAAAAGAGTATCTGAGTCCGTGGTAGAATTATCGATTTCAATTCTTCTTGGCAGATCATCTGTTGGGCCAATGGGCTTTGGAGAAAACGGGGAGAGTAATTCGGTACTTCCCAATACAGTATTTCCAATACTAACAGTCATAGTTCTGCCTTCAACTCCATAGAATAGATCTTCAGGCATTGGATTTACTGAACCCAGGGTTACGGCATATAGGCCCTCAATTATCTGAACATTGCTTTGGGTCTCAGTCCAGCTATTGCCCTCTCCTAAGTCGATGGAGAAAGTAAAGTTCCTTTCTCCGGTTACAGGGGCACCATTTTCATAGAGTGTTCCCTGAAAGCTCATTTTTTTACCTTCCTGAGCCGTTACCGCACCTTCTTGAAAAGGGACAGCATAAATAGGCGTGACACTCATTCCAAGTGTCAGCAGTACTAACAAGAGTAGATGTTTTTTCATTACGTTAATTTTTGGTTGTGACTAGAATTTTTCTTGATTGAATAGTGGGTTGGCAAAGCAGTAGCCGGAGCCACCGTTTGTGACCCCGGCATGAGACTCAACTAAACCGACTATTGAATTGTAATTTTTTTGTACCAACATTTTTATGACTTTCTAAGACATAAGTGCCATTAGAACCAGTGCCCAGTCGGCATTCGACTGTAGGCCAAGCTTGTTTCTTATATTCTTCCTGTGCTCGTCATATGTGAGAACAGAAATTGATAAGGCACGTGCTATATCACTTCTGGAAAGGCCTTTGGCCATCTGATCCAGAATCTCTAATTCTCGTGCAGAAAGAGCTTCGAGAATTTCCTTCCTCCTAGTCTGAATTTTGTTGGTCATTGTCAGAGATTCAGTACCCTAATTAGAGTACCAATAATTGTTACCTAAATTGGAGATCAGAAGGCAGAATTTCAGGATTATGTTACGACCGACAGGTTCTTTGTCACGAATGACAGGTGTTTTGGGGCATAATCTGTGCCCCTTCAATTAGGGTATGTTATGAATGACAGGAAAGCTGGCATGAAAGAATTTTCTAACCGCTACTTAGAAGTAAATCCAACTTGTCTTTAAAGCTTCGGCTTACGCTTAATTCCTCACCATTGGTGAGAACGACTTTATTGGAATAGATAGACTTGATGAAGTCGACATTGACAATGTGGCTGCGATGAACCTGAATAAATTTTTTGGAGGGTAGCTCCTCCAACACGTTCTTGAGAGAATTTCTATCAATCTCGGGATTACTCTTTGATCTTAAATGGAATTCCAAATAGGGACCATCGGATGAAATATAGCTCAGGTCGCTGAGCTTTATGAGGGCTTTGCTTTTGAGTGAAATGTGTTCTGCAGATTCTGGTCTTATGGATTCTTTAGCCAGCTGTGTCAGTTTTTGTTTGAGTTGTTTGAGCTCATTGTCCTTAATAACATTATCTCTTTTTTCCCTTTTGTAGTGTTTGTATAGAAAAATGGAAATACCCAGCAATACAATTGCCAAAGCTACAATCTGAAAGGTGAGACCTTGATAAAATGCCTTCTCAGATAATCCCTGCTCAATTATCTCGTCTTTTTCCAATAATGCGAGTTGAGATCTTTGTTCTGCTATTCTGGCATTTTCACCAATTCTTTGAGGCATGATTCCCAGATCGTTATGAATCTTTTGGTAACGTAAGGCAGTCTCAACATTGCCGAGTTTTTCGTATAGCTCCGAAATTATTCTGAATCCATCTTTAGAAAGGTGTGCAATCGAGTTGTCGTTCACATAAGTCTCGAACTCATTCGCTACTGATACAGCTTCGTTCAGTTTGCCAACCATCATGAGGTACTGGATTTTCACCAAATAAAGGTCAATAAAGAATGGCGGTGCATAAGGATACTTTGTGATTTGTGTATCTGCTGTTCGGATATGCTCATTTGAAAGATCAGCATCGCCCCGGGCAAGAGCTATTTTTGCCATTTCTATTTGAGGAATGAGTGTTTGTTGCCAGTTGCCCGAGGCATTCGTTGATTCGAATGCCATCTTGTAATAGAAATAGGCTGAGTCCAGTTTTTCGAGGGATAGATAGGCGTTGGCTATACCTGATAAAACTGCCCCTTTAACTGATTCTGAGGGCAATGTATTTATATTGATGTTTCTATAGGCATCCAAAGCACGGTCGTAGAGCCTGAGATTCAGTAGCATTTGCCCCATATTGAGATAGCTTAATGCAATTGGTGCTACTGTATCTTCTTTAGAAAGGGCAATGGTTTTTTCGAGGCTATAGATGGCTTTTGCAAATTCTCCGATCCTTCTGTATGAATTGGCCTGATTGCCATAGGCGGCTATCTTGTCCTGTACATATTCAGGATCATCCCCAGAGAGGCTAAGAATCAGGTCTTGAATCTCAAGAGCCTGTTCTACTTCATTTGTTCTGGTATAGGCTATGCCCAAAAGATTCAGCACCCGTAAGTGGATTTTTTTGGGGCCATTTTGCTCAAAATATCTTCGGCTGATTTCTAATTGCTCTATTGCCAATTCAAGGTTTCCCTGATGATAGGTTACAATGGCTTCCAGAAACTGCTTGCCTGCCTGCGCAAATTCCTGGTTTTGATAGGTTAAGCTGGATAGAGAGTCAGCAAAGTAGGTGATACTGTCTAATTGAGTTCGATTGTAAACCGAGCCCAAAGTGATTATCCCCTCAATGCGTTTAACCTCTGTTTCGGCTTGAATAATGTCGGACTTGAGCTCAGAAAAGTCGTTCTGGGCCTGAATTTTTGAGGAAGAAATAAGTAATGCCAGTAGAAAAACGAAACTGGTATTGAACACACGCACAGATCCAAATTATCATGAAAAGGGCAATCGAGCAAAGCCTGGTTTTGTCTGGCTAGTAAAAGCGAAATAAAAAAGGGGCTAACGAACAGCCCCTCAATGAGTTATAATTTGATATTTTTTTTACACTACTTGGCGTAATTTACTGCCCTCATTTCACGGATAACGGTTACCTTGATCTGTCCTGGGTACTGCATTTCCTTCTCAATTTTTTGGGAGATATCGAATGAAAGCTGGGCGGCCTGGTTGTCTGTTACAGACTCAGCGTCTACCATCACCCGGAGTTCTCTACCTGCCTGAATGGCATAACACTTATTTACACCATCGAAATTGAGGGCCAGGGTTTCCAGCTCTTTGAGTCGTTTGATGTATGATTCCATTACTTCGCGTCTGGCACCTGGTCTGGCACCGGAAATGGCATCACAGGCCTGAACCAAAGGTGAAATCATTGAAGTCATCTCCATTTCATCGTGGTGTGCACCAATGGCATTACAAACTTCAGGGTGCTCCTTGTACTTTTTGGCTAGTTCATAGCCCAGAACTGCGTGAGGCATTTCTGGCTCTTCAGGCCATACTTTACCAATATCGTGCAACAGTCCTGCTCTTTTAGCCCGCTTAGGGTTAAGTCCTAACTCAGAGGCCATAGTGGCACAAAGATTGGCTACTTCTCTTGAGTGCTGGAGTAGGTTCTGGCCGTATGAAGATCGGAATCTCATCCTTCCAACTAACTTAATCAGCTCGGGATGAAGGCCATGAATTCCTAAATCAATAACGGTTCTCTCTCCGATCTCAGCGATTTCTTCTTCAATGTTTTTGGTGGTTTTGTTCACCACTTCCTCAATACGGGCAGGGTGAATTCTGCCATCGGTCACCAGTCTGTGCAATGAAAGCCTTGCTATCTCTCTTCTTACCGGATCGAAGCCTGAAATAATAATGGCCTCAGGAGTGTCGTCCACAATAATCTCAACTCCGGTTGCGGCTTCCAGGGCGCGAATGTTTCTACCTTCCCTACCAATGATTTTACCTTTGATCTCGTCACTTTCTATATTGAAAATGGAGACGCAGTTTTCTATGGCATGCTCGGTGGCTGTTCTTTGAATAGACTCAATGACTATCTTCTTGGCCTCTTTGGCGCCAGAAAGTTTAGCTTCGTCTATGATATCTTTGATGAGGGCAGAGGCTTTGCTTTCGGCCTCATCTTTCAGGGTTTCTATGAGTTGTTCGCGAGCTTCATCAGCAGAAAGGTTGGCCACTTTTTCAAGCTCTTTTACCTTCTCGTCCACTTTGCTTTCAAGCTCCTCTTTTCTTTTGCGAACTATTTCAAGCTGTGCTTCAACATTCTCTTTCAAACTGTCCAGTTCCGCTTCCTTGCGGTTGACTTCTGCCTGTTTTTGATTGAGCGTGTTTTCTTTTTGTTTGAGCTTGTTTTCGTTAGAAATGATCTGATTTTTCTTCCTGTTAGCCTCTTCTTCAAACTCTGCTTTTAGTTTGAAATACTTTTCCTTGGCTTCAAGGATTCTGTCTTTCTTAATGTTTTCAGCTGTTAATTCAGCTTCCTTGATAATTAGTTTTCCTTTTTCTTCCAGTTCTATGGCTGCCTTCTTGTTCAGCTTTTGAAGCAGGAACCTTCCGAGCAAAAAGCCAACTGCCAAAGATCCGATGGCTGCCAGCAATATAGTTAGCGTATCTCCCATAAGTATTTATAATATATGAGGAGGCCAACAAGGCTTTGAGTTGAAGTAGAGTGTAATTAAGAGAGGGTGTCGCGTATTAATTTGTCCAGGTTGTCAATTGTACTCTCAGCGGTGGTATCGATTGCGGTCGACTCTTCGTCAGACTTCAGTTTGGCTACCATACTATCGAATGCCACCATGGCCAGCAAATCTTCCTTGTCATCAATTCCAAACTTTTCTCTATAGGAGCGAAGTTTTTCATTGATGAATTTACCTGCGTTTCGTACCCGGGCTTCTTCTTCCGGTTTCACCTTCATCGGATACTCGCGGTCTCCTATTTTAAGTTTTATTGATAGAAGATCCATTTATTTACAATTAGCTCAGATGAGCTATACAACGATCAATCTCTTTAATGTACTCGTTTAACTTATTTTTCAACTCAACAGCTTCGTCTTTCTCCACTGTTGTGCTAGATACAATTTTAGCGATTTTATACTGATTTTGAAAATCAGTTAGTTTAGCCTGTAAGGCTTCAACCTCTCCTTTAAGTGCATGGTTGCTTTGCTCTAACAGGTTATTCTTAGACCTTTCCGACTGATAGGCTTTAATTAGCTCATGAATCCTTTTTTCAAGCCCAGAAAGCTTTTGATCAATCGGTTGGTTATTCATTATTTTCTAATAGTTGCTCCCAAATCTTTCTCAAAAACTGTCATCAACCTTTGCATGGTTTTGTCAATTACCTTGTCGGTAAGTGTTTGTTCCTGATCCTGAAGGAAGAAGCTAACGGCATAGGCCTTTTCATTGGCACCAATTTTATCTCCTTCATAGACATCAAAAACCCTCATTCTGTTGAGAAGTTTGGATGCATTTCTCTCAGACAGTTTTCTAATGTCTTCAAATTTTACCGATTTATCAATAACCAGAGACAAGTCTCTTTTTACTTCAGGGTATTTTGAAATTGGTTGGAAATCAACAATTAACGGATAATTGTCTCTCAAGGCTTGCCAATCAAAGTCAGCGTAGAAAACTTCCTGCTTTACTTCACAAAGAGCTGCCAGTTTAGGGTTTACCTTACCCAGCGTAACAATAGTCTTTTTGTTGAAGCTTATTTCTATTCCATAGCTCCACAGGTCAGAAGTCGTATCAGCAATTTCAAGCCGGGTCATTCCGAACTTGTTCAGCAGCTGATAAACCAGTTGAGATAAGTCGTGGAATCGGACAGGTCTGATCTGGTCCAGCCATGATTCAGCCTGGTTTTCACCCGAAAGGAAAATGGCCAATCTGTTGAATTCTTTGTATTTGTTGCCTTTGCTGTGATAGGTTGTGCCGAATTCGTAAAGCTTCAGGTTGTTTAACCTTCTTTTTACGTTTCTGTCGATTACTTCCAGACCTGAGAACATCAGCGTCTGGCGCATCACATCAAGCTCCTCACTCAGATAGTTGAGAATATGCACATCTTCTTCAGAATTGATTGATTCAGCAGCTTTGGCATATTGATGCTTTGTTAATGAGTTAGTTACAATTTCATTGTAACCTGCTCCGGAAAGCACTCTTGAAACTTCGAGCTGAAGCGAGTCATTATCCTTCTTTGGAAACTCTGAAAGGAAGCTGGAACTCAATGTTGGCTGAAGCTCCACATTGTTGTATCCGTAAATGCGAAGCACTTCTTCCACAATATCTGCCTCTCTTTGCACATCTACCCTGTAAGGAGGGACAACTGCGATGAAGCCTTCATCCGTCTTATTTTTCAGCTGAATGTCCAATCCATTCAAAATACGCTCAATTTCTGCCTTCCCCAGTTCCTTACCAATCAGCTGATTGATCCGATGATACGTAACCTCTACCTTAAAGTCTTCAATCGGATTTGGATAAAGATCAAATACTTCTCCTACTACCTCTCCGCCAGCTACTTCCAGAATGAGGTTGGCCGCATACTTCAATGCGAAGAAGGGCATGTTTGGATCGGTACCCCGTTCGTACCTGAAAGCCGCATCTGTCTTAAGCTGATGCTGCTGAGCAGTTTTTCTGATACTATCAGGAGAGAAGTAGGCACATTCCAGAAAGATGGAAGTAGATTTTTCCGTAACGCCCGATTTGATTCCGCCAAAAACTCCGGCTATACACATGCCTTCGTTTTCATTGCAGATCATTAAATCTTCTGCAAATAATTTTCTGTCCTTCTCATCGAGTGTGCGGAAAACCGTGCCTTCCGATAAGTTTTTAGCAATGACGTGATTACCGGTGATGGCAGCCGCGTCATAGGCATGCATTGGCTGACCCAGGCTATGGAGCACATAGTTGGTAATATCTACTACATTATTGGTAGGGTTAATACCAATAGCCCTTAATTTCTTTTGAAGCCACTCCGGAGATGCTGAAACTTTGACCCCTTTAATAGTCAATCCGCTGAACCTTGGGCAGGCATCGAAATTTTCTACAGTCAGTTTCATGCCGCCATCTTTTGAAGATGGTTTGATTTCTTTAGCCTCTGGCAATTTGATTTCTCTTCCCAAAGCAGCCTTTAAATCTCTGGCAACGCCCAGGTGTGAGGCTGCATCAGCCCTGTTAGGAGTCAGGCCAATCTCGATTACATAATCAGAATCCAGGTTGAAGTATTGTGCTGCGGGTGTTCCATTGGGCAGATCAGTGTCCAGTACCAGAATTCCTGCATGAGAAGCGCCAAGCCCAATTTCATCTTCGGCACAGATCATTCCTTCAGAAACTTCACCTCTGATTTTGGCCTTCTTTATCTCGAAAGGCTCTCCTTCAGAAGGGTAGAGGGTTGCTCCGACAGTAGCTACCACTACTTTCTGACCTGCAGCCACATTGGGTGCTCCACAAACTATTGGAGAGGGTTCTGCTTCTCCAATATCTACTGTAGTGATGCTAAGTTTATCAGCGTTTGGGTGTTTAGTGCAGGTCAATACTTCACCTATCACAATTCCTTTCAATCCCCCTTTTACACTTTCAATTTCTTCTATGCCTTCTACCTCAAGACCGGTATCTGTCAGAATTTTTGAAATTTCAGCAGGTGTTTCCGAAATGTCGATGTATTGCTTTAGCCAGTTGAGCGATATTTTCATGTCAATGAATAATCCTTTGTCAAAGAATGGGCAAAATTAGTGATTAATTGCTGTGAACGGCAGCCTTAGTAGTTTTTGTAGATTTTTTCTCCTGCCTTTATCGGAATATCTAAGATGTTTTCCCTCGGGGGGATTGGACAGCTAAACTCGGGGTTGAAGTGGCAGTAAGGATTGTAGGCATTGTTAAAGTCAATCACCACGGAATTGGTATTTCTATACATCACATCCAAATACCTGCCACCACCATAGGTTTCCATGGCGCTGGTCTCATCAGCAAACATCAATGAAAGCCGGTTGGGATCTTTCTCTTCCCAATCCTGATAGAGCATCACTGTATGTTCTGTTCCATCCAGTTCAAAAGTGGCCCTGGCGAAAGGGATGTATTTTAATTGCTCTCCAGTGGTCGATTCTATGAATATAGGTTGCCTGTTACTGGTTTTTTCCAACCTAGCTGTCACTTTGTATTTCTCCTCTACGGGATAGAAGTTTAACCCTTTGAAGTCTTGTTTGTCTTCATCGGTAAGAGGAGAGCCGGAAGAAAGCATGAAGCCATTTTTGTCTTTCCTTTCCTGCTCCAATCGCTCAATGTAGTCTTCTGAACTTTCTCCTACGGTTAGAAAATTGAAAATAGTTATACCCACAATGGCCACAATCAGAAAAATAAAGAGGTTGCTCCTTTTCATGGTGTGAAATTACAGCAGGCGACTTTAAAATGCGAACCTAGAATTGTCTGATTCAGAAGAATTTAAAGATTGCCTTCATCTGCAAAGCTGTAATAACCGGAATCAGTAAAAATGATGTGATCCAGAACGGGGATTTCCAGCAGCTTACCTGAGTCGAAAAGTTTTTTGGTTAACCGCAGGTCTGCCTCGCTTGGCTTTAAATTGCCACTGGGGTGATTATGTACCAGAATGATGCCACTGGCCAAATCTTCCAGGGCAGATTTGAAAATGATTTTGGGATCGGCCACAGTTCCACTTACTCCACCATGGCTGATTAGCCTCTTTTTGATTACATGGTTGCTTCTGTTAAGCATAATTATCCAGAACTGCTCAACGGGTTGATCCATCAGTTCGGGAGAAATTGCTTCGTAAGCATCCTTAGAGCTCCTGACTTTTGTTTTGCTCTTTGATTCTGAATTTTTTCTTCTTCGTCCTAGCTCAAGGGCACTTACAATGCTGATAGCCTTGGCTTCTCCGATACCTTTGAACTGCATTAGTTCCTGAACGGAGAGTTTAGCCAGGTCGTTTAGGTCGTTACCAGCATGGAGGAGGATTTTCTTAGAAAGTTCTACTGCACTGAGTTCTGACGAACCGGATCCTATAAGTATGGCTACCAGCTCAGCATCTGAAAGGGAGGAACGACCTTTGGCAATCAGCTTTTCTCGGGGGCGGTCCTCTTCGGCCCAGCTTAATATCTTTAATCCTTTATCCACTATTTAAAATTGAAGATTAAATATAAATAATAGACGCAAAAAATTAATGTAAAGGCAAAAAAAACCGAACCTTTCGGGTTCGGCTTCCTTTCAAATTCTTTCTAATTAAAGACCGTTAACCAACTTAGTCAGTTTAGACTTCTGGTTAGATGCTTTATTCTTGTGAATGATATTTTTCTTGGCCAGTTTGTCCAACATACCAATCACTTTCTTCAAAAGCTCTTGCGCTTCGGCTTTGTCAGTTGTGCTTCTCAACCTTTTTACAAACGTACGAGTCGTCTTGTGCTGATATCTGTTTCTCAAACGCTTTGCTTCGTTTGATCTGATTCTCTTAAGTGCTGACTTATGATTTGCCATTTATATTTCTGCTTTCTGAATTGGGATGCAAAGATAGGTCTAATTCAAATATTTGCAAAGCATTGCCAAGAAATTTCAGGTTGTTGAAAATATTCCTGTACGCGTGTCAACGAAAAGTCTACTGCCTGAATTAGTAAATGCTGCTGCAAATGAAGGAAATTTATATCTAAAATGCGTATCTTTTATTTGTAATCAACTGGCTATGAAGTATTTATTATCATTTTTCATTTTAATTTTTGCACTAATTCCTCCGGCTGAGTCTACTGACACTACAGAATGGAAGGCCAATGCATTGGAAGGTGCATGGGAATTGGAGACACTTAATGGACAAAGTCTGGGTCATAGGGCAGTTCTTTTGATAGAAGAGCCCTATGCATTTTACACGGAGTTCGACCTTGAGGGTAAAAAATTCGTAGGTTCTCAAGGCGGGGGCATAGAGATTATTGCCAATAAGATGTTTTACACTACCGAGTTTAATACCTGGTCGGGTGATCAGATTGGGCAGCAAATTGAGATGACTGCAGAATTGAAAGCCAATGCATTAGAAGGTGCCTGGGAATTAGAAACTCTTAATGGTGAGCCGTTAGCACACAGGGCGGTTCTACTGATTGAGGAGCCATATGCATTCTACACGGAGTTCGACCTGGAGGGGAAAAAGTTTGTGGGTTCCCAG
>Ga0114899_1001402_pt1 | contig 14168 bp, 16 predicted proteins | sample MalvireepMed_215_FD_83497 | JGI IMG/M metagenome (GOLD analysis project Ga0114899, IMG submission 83497) | Marine viral communities from the Global Malaspina Expedition - Malaspina viral metaG DeepMed_215 | ecosystem: Environmental > Aquatic > Marine > Oceanic | place: Mediterranean Sea... | reverse complement strand
GGCAATGCTATCACGGTCGGGCAGAGGCCCTATCACATCATATGGTTTGAGATATTGCCGATCATCTGGCCTCCAATCGTGGAGCTGCAGGTCGAGGCAGGATAACAGCTCCACCCAATCTGGAGGGGTAGAATGACCATCAGGGACCGAGTCCGAGAGTTGCGGCGGGTCCGTGCAGGGGATCTAAGGGAGAATCCGAAGAACTGGCGGCGCCACCCACAGGTCCAGCAGGACGCCATGGCCGGCGTTCTCCGCGAGGTGGGGTTCGCCGACGCCCTCTTGGCCTACGACCCGGGTGATGGGGGCCTGACCCTTGTGGACGGGCACCTCCGGGCTGGGCTGGATCCCGACATGGTGGTTCCAGTCCTCATCCTGGACCTGAATAAGGAGGAGGCGGACCACCTTCTCCTGACCCTTGACCCGCTGGCGGCGATGGCCCAGCCCGACCAAGACCAGCTCCTCGAACTACTTCGGGACACCCAGTTCGCTGACCAAGCGGTTAACGATATGCTGGAGATGTTGGCTAACGGGGAACTGCTCCCGATGCCAGACTTGACCGAGCCGGTCACCGACAACGCCTATACACAGACCGTTGACATCCCAATCTATTATCCTACGGGACCGCAACCGGCCATTGAAGAATTAACCGACCGAAGCACCGCCGACGAGTTAATCGGTCAGATAAGACAAGCGGAACTACCGCCAGCCATAGAACGATTCCTCCTGGATGCGGCCGAGCGGCACGTTGCGTTTAACTTTGAACGGATCGCCAACTACTACGCCCATGCGCCCACTGACATCAAGGCATTGATGGAGCGGTCCGCCCTGGTGATCGTCGATTACGACCAGGCTATCGCCAACGGATTTGTACGTCTCAAGGAGGACATCGACGCGGCGTTCAGCGAGGATTATCCGAATGCGTGAGGACTTCTGTGCTTTTATCCTGACCCACGGGCGACCGGACAAAGTGCATACCTTCCGGACGCTTCAGCGGCATGGGTATACCGGGAAGGTCTTTATCGTGATTGATGACGAGGACGAGGACGGCGAGGAGTACAAGCGAATCTATGGCGACGATGTGTTGGTATTCTCCAAGGATGAGGTAGGACGTTATACCGACCAGTTCGACAACTTCTCCGACCGGCGGACCATCCTGTGGGCGCGGAACGCCTGTTGGGACTTGGCAAAACAGATGGGGTATCGGTACTTTATCCAGCTCGACGACGATTATTACGGTTTTAGCCACAAGAGGGCGGGGAAGGCTCACCGGCTTAATATATCCACTGAGGAGGAGTACCACGAATGGAAAATTAGTAGTCTTGACGCTGTCTTTGAGGCATTGGTCAAACTTGTCGAGACTACATCAGTGACAACTATTGCGCTATCTCAGGGCGGCGACCACCAAAATCGAGGTGGCCTCCTGCAGCGATTCCGACGAAAGGCAATGAATAGCTTCGTCTGTAGTGTAGCCAAGCCTATCCGGTTCCAAGGTAGACTTAACGAAGACGTTAACACATATGTATCGCTGGGGCGGGTTGGGGTGTTGTTTTTTACTGATTATAAAATAATGCTGCACCAACTGCAGACCCAATCAAACAGCGGTGGAATTAGCGAGGTCTATCGGGAGTTCGGGACGTATGTGAAATCCTTTTATACGGTTATGACGGCCCCCTCTTGCACGACAATCAATACAATGGGGAACAAAAATAGACGCCTGCATCACAGAATCAATTGGCGCAAAGCAGTGCCCTTGATTATTCCCGAGCAGGTACAGAGTTCGGTATCGATAGAGCCAACAGTCAATTCGTCGCCTCTCGTGGAAACCCCTCCAAGTAAAATGGCTGAGAGTAAATGACGACCACCATGTCCCCCATCGAGGCCGGCGCTCTGCGTCTGCTGGCACAAGAGATAATGGAGCGGGAGGGCATCCCTGGTAGTGCCCCCCCCTGGTCCTCCTTGGCCCGAGTGGCCCAGCTCCCGCCTGATGGCGACTGGGCTACCTGGCTATATCTCGGAGGTCGTGGCGCAGGAAAGACCCGCTCCGGGGCGGAATGGGTGAAGGCGATGGTGGAGAACGGTGTCTATCGCCGCTGGGCTCTGGCTGGACCGACCGCGGCTGACGTGCGGGACGTAATGGTCGAGGGGGAATCCGGCCTCCTCTCTGTCTATCCGCTGAACCGGCGCCCCGATTATGAGCCCAGCAAGCGTCGTATCACCTGGGCCAATGGAGCAGTGGCGACCCTCTTCTCCGCTGACGAGCCTGCACGGATGCGGGGGCCGCAGCACGAGGCCGCCTGGTGCGACGAGGTGGGGGTATGGAGGCGGCCGGAAGCCTTCGACATGCTCATGCTGGGGCTGCGGCTGGGGCCGAAGCCACGGGTTGCCGTGACGACGACGCCAAGGCCGACCAAGCTGATACGCGCCTTGCTGGCCGACCCACACACGGCCGTTACTCGCTCCACAACGTTCGAGAACCTGGCGAACCTGGCCCCGCAGTTCCGGGAGTATATCCTGGCCCGATACGAAGGGACCCGGCTAGGTCTCCAGGAACTGTATGCTGAAATCCTGGAGGCCGTGGAGGGCGCACTCTGGACTCTATCCCTCATCGACAGCGCCCGGGTGCAGGCCGGATTCGAGCTGAAGATGACGCGGGTGGTGGTCGGGGTGGATCCACCTGGCGGGGCGGTGGAGTGTGGTATCGTCGTAGCTGGTAGGGGGGAGGACGGCCACTACTATGTCCTGGAGGATGCAAGCATCCTGGCTTCGCCTGATCGGTGGGCTGGGCAGGTGATTGACGCCTATCAGACCTTCCGTGCGGACCGGGTAGTCGGGGAGTCTAACTATGGCGGTGATATGGTGGAGAATACGATCCGCCAAGCTGCGAGGGCGCGGGGCGTCGGGGTCAGCTACAAAGCGGTCCACGCCACAAGGGGCAAGGCTATCCGGGCCGAGCCAATCGCGGCTCTTTACGAGCAGGGGCGCGTCCATCATGTCGGCATCTTCCCCACTCTGGAGAGTGAGCAGTGCGGTTGGGTACCAGGAGAGGCGGCAACGAGCCCGAACCGGATGGACGCGCTCGTCTGGGCTCTGACGGAACTATCCCAGCGGGGTGAGCCGACCGTGAGGTTCATGTGACTGGGGACTGAACTGGAGATGAAGGCCGTCATCTCCCGAGGTCTGCCCTTACTGCTGCGCCATCTCCGAGCCTCAAGGATACGCCTCGTGCAGATGTCGGGCCTGGCAGTGATGGTATGGGGACTGACTCTCTATTCGCAGAGCCTCGGCGCTATCGTTGGCGGCGCGGTCGTTGTGGTGCTAGCCGAGATGGCAGACAGGAGCAGTAGCTGATGGGTCTAATACGTGACTTTGCCGCACTGACGAAGGCTCGGCAAGTCTCCGAGCGGCTGCCCGTGACGATTGGAGCCCTCTCGGGGGGCGGTGGTATCTCGGTGGCACCGGTGAGCCTCCTGGGATCTACCGGGACAAGCGGCTGGCTCTTCGCGGTGATAGATCGCATTGCGACCGCGGTCGCGTCGGTCCAGTGGCGTCTATACAGGACGCTCCCCAATGGTGAGCGCCGAGAGGTTCTGTCGCATCCGGCCATCGACATCATGCAGACTCCCAATCCGTTCACGAACCGCCAGGAGTTTCTTGAGCTAACCTCCCAGCACTTCGACCTGGTCGGAGAGGCGTGGTGGGTCGTCCTGTCCAACCGCATGGGGACTCCGGTGGAACTCCAAATCCTGCGGCCTGATCGTATGCGGGTGATCCCGAGCCGTGATGCCTACATCGCTGGCTATCAATACCGCCTGGGGACTGAGGTCATCCCACTTGAGACGAGCGAGGTAATCTTCATCCGACGGCCGTCACCGCTGGACCCATACCGTGGGATAGGGGCCGTTCAGTCCTTCCTCGTTGACCTGGGCTCCGAGCAGATGGCGGCCCAGTGGTCCCGTGCCTTCTTCAGCAACGATGCGACACCGGGTGGCATCATCGAGCTGGACGATGCCGAGATGGACGACACACAGTTCGAGCGATATATTGCCCGGTGGCGCAGTCAGCACCAGGGAGTGGGCAATGCCCATCGAGTCGCCGTGTTGGAGAAGGGCAAGTGGGTTGACCGGAAGCTGACCCAACGGGATATGCAGTTCGAGCAGCTCCGCAAGTTCTCCCGCGACGTCATCCTGGGAGCCTTCGGCATCCACGGATCCATCCTGGGCATATCCGAGAACGTCAACCGAGCCAACGCGGAAGCGGCCGAGGTCCACTTCGCTCGCTGGATTGTCCGGCCCCGCTGTGCCAGGATGAAAGCTGCGCTGAACACACGCCTCCTGCCGCTCTTCGGCGACAAGGCGCTGGAGTTCGACTTCGAGAATCCGGTGCCCGAGGACCGAGCCCTGCTACTAGAGGAGGCGGATCGGGGATATCGGGGCGGCTACCTCACGCAGAACGAGGCCAGATCCCGGGTGGGTGAGCCAGCCGTACCAGACGGGGATGCATTCTTCGAGGCTCCGATGACACTCGCTATGCCTGACGGGCGAATCCTCCGGCGGGCGGCGGAGCTACCCGCACCCGGCGAGGTGCTATCAAGGACGGCCCTGCGGAAGCGGATCGAGGAAGTCCTGGCGGAGCGGTGGGAAGATCGCCTCGGGAGTGAACAGAGGCGGATCCTGGACCATATCGAGGCGAACTGGCCAGACAATGCCTAGTCCACTCGACTCCTACGATTGGGACTGGTACGCCCGCTTCGGTGATGAGGTGGGGGATGAGTTAGTGCAAGTATTCCAGCTCATTATCCTATACGAGTATCCCGCGATGGTGCCTAACCGTCTTCAGGAGTTAGCCAGAGAGTTTGCATCTACACGAGGCGGACGCCTGCTCAGGCTAGATGGAGACGAGAATCTGATGCAACTGACTCGGACCCGCGTGAGTCAGGTGGTAGCCGATGCGATAAAGGAGGGAGCAGGGCTTGAGGAGTTGCAGCAGCGGCTCGAGGCGGACCCGGGGTTCAGCCCAGAGCGGGCGACGCGGGTGGCACGGACTGAGACGGCTATAGCACTCGGCCAGGGGGGCGAGGATGCTGCCAGGGAGCAGGGGCGGAACGAAAAGTCCTGGATGACCCAGGGCGATGGCCTCGAAAGCGCAGAATGCTCAGCCAACGAGGCCGACGGCTGGATCCCTATCGAGGATGCTTTCAGCTCCACCACGCCCGCCGGAGCGCAAGTATTCCGGGTGCCGCAACATCCTAACTGCCGCTGCTCGAACCTCTATCGAACGGCCGAAGTGCCCGGGACGGCTCGACTCCGGGAGTTCCGCTGCCAGGAATGCGGTGGGCTGCTGGCCGAGAGGGCCGTATTGGGCGCGGAATACTTCTGCCGGCGCTGCAAGATACAGCGCCAGGCCCCCCTGTCATCTATCTGATCAGGGCTAATGTTTGCACAGTTTGAGCCCCTGTGCAAACGTGGTATCCTATTTGCGGGGACGCGCCCTGATCCAGCGCCTCTCCCCTTCCTTCCGAGCAGTCCCCTTACTACTATGCTGGTCGCTCAGCCACAAGGGGGCTGCTCGTTTTCCGACTCCTCTGAAACACTCAAGCCCTGTGGCTCTATACGGGCGGCCTCTGGTTTCTGCCCGGGTCGTCGGGGTTTCTGGCTGGCAAGGCGCTCATTCTTGGGGCGCATGAACATCTTGCAAACCAGCTACATCCAGTCCAGGTTTGGGGCGCAACATTTGCAAGGCGCGCATCTTGGGAGTCCTTATAGCCAGATGAGCATCTTGGGGGTTTGCGACGACCTCCGAGTCGCTGTTGACACCCCCAAGCTCCCGTGGTACAAAGGTAGCACAATCGAATAGTATCTCCGGCCCGTGCCCTTGTGGCCTGTGCCGGGATCCGCGTGGCCAAGTGCCCGTTCCTGCAGATCGACCGGAGCCTGCATGAGCGGGCTTTTTTTGTTGCCTGGGAGCAGATGAACACTTTGCACAAGCTGATCAGGGCGGAGATCCGAGTGGTCGATGAGAAGGCTGGCCGGGTACACGCTGTTGTATCGACTGAGACGAAGGATCGCCAAGGTGATGTCATCCGCGTGGCGGGCTGGGACCTCGCAGACTTTGCCGTGCATCCGGTCTTGGTGCAGTCCCATGACTATGGGACGGTACGGTCTCAGATCGGCGAGTGGGAAGATATGCGGGTGTATCCCACCCGCAAGACGCTGGAGGGCGACGCGATCTACTACACGGGCCGTGGGAATCCTGACGCCGACTGGGGGTTCCAATTGGCGCAGATGGGTAAGGCGGCCTACAGTGTGGGCTTCCAGCCGGACATGGCCAAGGCCAAGGAAATCGAGGGAGACGGTAGCTGGCCCCGCCCAAACTATGAGTTCAATGGCCAAAGGCTGCTGGAGGTCTCCCAGGTCGTGATCCCGGCGAATGCCGAGGCGCTTCAGGCGCTAAAGACACTGGGGTCGGACCCCATGGTCATCGATATCGTAGACAGCCTACTCGCCTCAAAGGCGGACCTGCCGGATCGGGAGGCCCTGGCTGAAATCGCAAAAGACATAGCGCCTCACCTGGAGATACCTCGGCTGAAAGAGCGTCTCGACCTAGTGGAGGCGACCCTGGGAGCCCTTTTCACCCGTCAATACGAGCAGCACGACAAGGAGCCGCCGGAACACCGAAGTCTAGATCTGCGGGAGGTCATAGCGCAATGGTAACGACTCAAGCCGTCCCACACACCTCGGAAGATCTGGAGGAACTCCTCCAGGACAAGGACCGGGCTGCGAAGGTGCTGGGCAGCCCAGCGGACGCAAAAGCCTTCATCATGGCCTACCGTGACGAGGCGAACAAGCACGACCCGGATCTCCAGGGCCAGCTCCACGAGCAGCAGAAGAAGATGCTGGAGAAGATCGTCGAGGATGCGGGGATCGACCTGAAGGCCCCTGTCCGGCGCCTGCCCGTGGGAGGAGACACCGACGACACCGGCAACCTCGCAGCGTACAAAGGCATGGACTTACGAGCCCGCCGGCAGATCGCTGGCTATGGCAAGGGCGACAGTATGTCGGTCGCGGGTACGTTCAAGACCGTGGGCGAGTTCCTCGAGAAGGTGCATCACAAGAATAGCAGCTACAGCCCAGATAGCCGGCTCAAGAACCTTGGCGAGGGCCAAGGGGACCAGGGCGGCTTCCTCGTCCCGGAGGAGTTCAGGGCTCAGCTCATGATGCTGGCCCTGGAACAGGCAGTCGTCCGGCCTCGTGCGACGGTCATCCCGATGAGTCGCCAGACCCTATCGATGCCGTCAATCAGGGATACGTCACACGCCAGCAACGTCTTCGGCGGAGTGACGGCCGCCTGGGTGCCGGAAGGCGGGGATGTTTCAAGCGCCACGAATGAGCCCACCTTCGGCCAGGTGCGGCTAGATGCCAAGAAGCTCACGGCCTACACCGTGTCCTCAAACGAACTGCTGACGGATGCAGCGATTGCACTGGAGGCGCTGCTGATGCAGCTCTTCCCCCAGGCCCTCGCCTACTTTGAGGATGACGCCTTCATTGCCGGCGTAGGCGGCGGCCAGCCGGTGGGGATTCTCCAGGCCGATGCCTTGGTCTCGGTTGCGAAGGAGACGGGGCAAGCGGCCACCACCATCGTCTGGGAAAACGTGATCAAGATGTTCTCCCGGATGCTGCCGCAGTCGATGGGGAACGCCGTATGGGTGGCCCACAATGACACCATCCCCCAATTGCTAGTGATGAGCCTCGCCGTGGGAACTGGCGGAGCACCAGTCATGCATACATCGGGGGCACTCGCCCCGCCGACGACTCTCCTGGGTCGGCCCATTATTTACACGGAAAAGGCCGAGACACTTGGGACCGCCGGGGATCTCTACTTCGTGGACTTTAGCCAGTATCTCATCGGGGACCGCGCCTCGATGGAGGTGGCTTCCAGCCCCCACGTCCAGTTCATTAACGACCGGACAGTCTGGCGGCTGATACAGCGTGTGGATGGTCGGCCGTGGCTAGAATCAGCCCTCACCCCGCGGAATGGCACCAGTACCCTCTCCCCATACATCAACGTAGCAACGCGATCCTAGTGAGGCCGGCCTAAGACCCGGACCTGAACAATAGGAGGCACCGACGTGAGCAATCGGCTGACGGAACATAGCACCATTTACGACCTGGACAATATAGCCGGCTCGGACGGGGAGCCAGGGCGCCAGGATATCGGGGCGACCAACGCCCAGACGGATTACAAAAGTGTGCAGAACTTTGCCCGGGTGATGGCCTGGTGTGTGCTTGGAACGTGGAACTCCAGCGACGACCTGGATGAATGCCGCCTACAGCAGGCCACAAGTACGGCAGGCGGCAGCGTCAAGGATCTCACCACGGATGCCTCCGGCGGGAATTACGACACAGACAACCCCATCGACGCGGATGGTGACTTCGTCATCATCGAAGCCCGGTCCGAGGATTTCGACATCGACTCGCTTTTCAACGTGGTCCGGTTCTACTGCGCGGAGGGCGGGGACAGCGGGACGGACAACATTGCCGCCGTAATGGTGCTGTATGGGTACGCCTACCCCAAGAAGGAGCTACAGGGTGCGGCCTCCACCGGGAGCCAGGTGTACGTCGATACGGGTACATAGGCCGAGGTGCTAGGGTGCCGACCGTCATAGTGGGTAACAAGCGGGAGATTCCGGGGGACATACCGATCACCTTTTGGTGGGAGAAGATCCTGGAGTACGAGGCTCTGCCCGACTTGGCTCAAATCCCCTGGACACACCCGGTGATGGAATACCTCCCGCCCGAGGAGCTGAACCGTATCAGAGCCAAAGCTCTGATCTGGCGAGAGGTAACGGGCGAGTGGCCCAGGGATGTAGCGGTCTGGTGGGAGGTCCGACTAGCCCGGAGGCGGGGAGATCTCCCACCGTCTTACCTGGTCAGCATTTCGACGATAGACGAGGAGGGGACGCTGCATTGTGGCAACTGTAAGGCTCGATGGAGCGCCGCTTACGACGGCACTCCTCACAATCCACGGTGCAAGCTCTGCGGCGTCCTGATGTGGGTATTCGAGGACATAAGGGAGGAGTGGGACTACGATGCGTATGAAAGAGATCAACGGGTTGCTCCACTACCAGTGCCCGCACTGTAGCCGGAGCTACGAGGCGGAGAAGGATCAAGCAGGGACGCTCGTGAAGGTTGGCAGCCCGGCTAATTGCAGCCGGTGTGGCTGCCCCATGGACGAGACCGCCCTGGCCTTCTCGGAGGAGCAAGCGCGTGGAGAACACAATCCCGCCATCTCCGCAATCGGCGCACAGATGAGGGGGATCCAGTCCCCGCCGGTTGATGCAATGATGCGGAAGCCGGTCGTGAGCGAGTAGGTCGCAACAAGGGTTTTTATCCCGAAAAGCGAAAGGGGAAGAAATGGCGAAGACGGAATTATTTGTACGCAAGGCAAGCGGTGGCGTATTTACGGTAGTCAACGAGTCAGTAACTACAGGCAACATTTTCTTCGTGGACTCGGGCTCTTCCACGGGTGGAACGAGTGCGGGCTTTGGCAACAACCCGGACGCTCCGTTCACCACGATTGACTCAGCGATTGGTCAGTGTACTGCAAACAACGGCGATGTCATCTACGTGATGGCAGGACACAGCGAGACTCTGACAGGGGCATCTGCTATCACCTGTGACGTAGCAGGGGTAACCATCATCGGGCTGGGGCGTGGAACCGCAAGGCCAACCCTGCTCCTTGATGCTGGCGCATCGGTGTCCATAGCGGTGTCCGCAGCAAATGTCAGGTGGGAGAATGTGATCTTCTCGGCAGGCCATGCCGATATAACGGTGGCGATTGATGTGTCGGCAGCCTCGGCGGAGTTCCATCGGTGCGAGTGGAAACAGAACACCACCGCGGAGAACTTCCTCACCTGCATCCGCACCAGTGCATCCGCCAACGCCTGTGACGGGCTGAGTGTGACGGAGTGCGTAGCAACCGACGTAGACACAGCGTGCGTCAATTTCATCACAGTTCGGGAGGATCTCGACCTCCTGGTGATGAATGACAATTTCATCGAGTTGGGGATACAGGATAGCAACGCGATTATAGGTGTAGCATCAGGCAAAGATCTGACATCCTGTCGCATCCTGCGGAACTACATCTACCGGCTGAATACGGCTGGAGACTTACTGGTTGACAGCGACACGACCGCGAACAGTGGCCTCATAGCCCACAACCGCATCGGACACGCCGATACCTCTGGTGAGGTCCTGATAGACGCTGACGGGGTGCGGCAGTTCGACAATCTTGGCACAGCCAGTAATACGGCGAGCGGATACGTCTTGCCAGCAATTGATAGCTAGGAGATAGTCAATGGCTGGAAGTGTAACCATCTCGGAGGTTAGATTCGGGTCGGTCAAGAAGACCTCCTACGCTTGGACCTCCGATGCCTCGGGAGACGTAAGCGGGGGAGCGACGCCTCTGATCTCTGGTGAGATCGTCAGGATTGTCACCGATCCCGATGGATCCTCGGCGCCGACGGCCAACTACGACATCCTCCTCAAGGACGAGGACAGCGTAGATTTGGCTCAGGGGCTCCTGGCCAATCGGCACACGTCCAACGTCGAGGACGTCTTCCCACGAGCTGAGCAGACCGTCGGATCGACGACCGCCCTGCTGCCCATCATTACTCACAGCCTGCTGGATTGTGTAGTCAGCAACGCTGGCAACGCAAAAAAGGGCGAGGTACACGTCTACTGGCGGTAGGCGGTAACCATTAGAGGAGAATCCAAATGACCACTCAGCGAGGCGGCGCAGTCCTCGGGGTCGGCACTGACGGCAAGGTCCGAGAGGTCGGCGCCCTGACTGTCACCAGCAAGCTCGTCCTCCCCCAAGGCATTGAACTCCAGTTTGCCCCGGCCAGTATGTTCTGGGAGGAGGCGGACGCTAACGCGAAGGTGGTGGCACTCGATCTCCCCAGCAGCGGAGCGGAAGTGCCCATCTTCGTGGTGGGCACCGGAGTAGACGGTGTGGACCTCGGAATGTTCGACGGCCTGAGTCAGCCGATGGTGGCCACGCTGGATGCTGACCGGGACTCCTACGTGGGCTTCCACTATTCCGCCGACGACGTTGGCGTCGTAAAGATGCGCCTGGGCAGTGGCGGTACGGTCCGCAGTCATACTCTGCCCGACGTGGCCAGTGATACTTTCGCAATGCTCGCTGCCACTCAAACTCTCACAAACAAGACCATAACTATTGCCGACGATGGCCTTCTTGGGTTGGGAACTGACGGCGATGGGGTTATCCTGAACCGGTCCACCTCGTTGGGTGCCAATACGGCCCTCTCAAGCGTCCTTATAGGGACCCCGGTCACTGGGGCGCTCCCGGCGAACTCGCTGATGATCTCCGATGTTACGGCCAGCGGTGATATCGCCTTCTACGCCAACACGGGCGGCAACTCGCAGGAGTATATGCGATTTGACAGCTCCGCCGGCGCAACCATTTTCAACGAGGGCAGCGCAGACATCGACTTCCGAATTGAGAGCAATGACCAGGCTTATGCGCTCGTGCTGGACTCCGCCAGTAACGTCTGGGCTTTCTGGCGGAGCGTAACTACCAATGCTGGCATCCTCATCGGCTCCATGAGCCGGTCCGCCCCGGCGGACACCAACTGGTACCACCTAGATGTTGCGCCAGGTCTCCCCACTACAATCCCCAGTGGGACCGCGCCCCTCGTGACTACCGCTCGGTTCACCGAGCCGGCCATCGACGCTACGGGGACCGTAACGAACGCGGCGACCGTGTACATCCAGAATGCGCCGACTGAGGGAGGCACCGACAACCTCTCCCTCTGGGTGGACGCTGGTGTGACCAGGCTCGACGGAGGCATCCGGATCAATAGTACCTCCACGGACGCTCTAATCAGCGAGGCCACGAGCGGGAGTGGGACCGTCACGCACTACATCGGCAATCAGACCATCACAACCTCCTCGGATGTACGCCTCAAGCAAGACATCGAGGATTCCACTATCAACGCAACGGAGATGTTCCGGCGGATGCGCGTGGTGGACTTCGCCTGGGCCGACCCCGATGGGAACGGGCTCAGCGAGCAGAACCGGAGAGGGCGTTTCACAGGGATGTTGGCGCAGGAGATGATCGACGTGGCGCCCTGGATCATCAACGCACCTGATCCCGGGTGCCCGGTATGTCGGACGGGGCAGGAGTGCGCGGAGCATACGAGCCGCTGGTTCGTGCAGTACGACCACCTGGTGCCCGCCCTGGTGAAGGGCTTCCAGGAGGTCGATCATCGACTGGCAGCGTTCGAAAAGGAGAATGCAATCCTTCATCGGCAACTGGAGATGGCAGGGATTATATCGGAGGCATGATATGGCACTGGTCAAGGTAGCACGCCCAGTCGAGACCGCAACCCTCCTATACGATAGCAATGGCAGGGTGATCGATGTCAGGTGTGACACGTCCTATATCGTCTGGGATGATGGAGCCAGGGAAGAGGTGGCGGCCCCACCGGGGAGGGTTGTCAGTGTTTGGAGCCAGCTCACATCGGACGAGCAGACGGCTATTCGCACGATTGGGCTCCGCATGAGGGCGATAGCCAGTGCGAGTTAGTGGTCACATTGACCCGGCGGGAGCGCCGGAAACTGGAGAGGAAGATGGCCAAAGAAACAGTCATAATCCGCAATGAGCTTATGGTGGACGCCTTCGGCGAACCGCTCCTGCTCGCGAACAGCGACGGTCCTGGTACGTTTCAGGCGTGGACCCAGGACGTGCTAGTGCGGTTCCTCCGGGCGCGGAACCCCCAAACTGCCCAGAGCTTCGTTGCCAAATCGATGGACGATTCGGAGCGCATCCGCAGCATCGGCCAATGCATACAACAGGTGACCGATGGACACATCACCCTCGCCGAGGGGGATCACCGCTGGCTGCTGAAGAAGGTGGAGGAGACGGCCTACGCTGTCTTCCCGGCGGAGGCCGCACTGATCAAGGATGCATTCCAGGCTATAAGTAGCGACGGAGAAGCTGGAAGCGTATGAGCTGGGAGCAGTTGACCGGGATCCTGGAGGAGAACCGGGGATACGCCCGCCAAGCTATGGATCCCCCGGTCGCCTGCCCCATCGACGGGGATCTCCTGGAGATACGGGCGGACGGGGGCCGCAACTGCCCAATGGGTAACTACCGCTGGACAGGGGGGCAGGGCATCAGTATACCTTCTTAGTCTGAAATCCGAAGCCTGAGCAATCTGGGAAAGCAAGGGGAGCGAAGGCGATGACGAACTGGCTCTGCAGCCGCGAGGCTGTCAAACGCGCCGGCAGGATCAAGGGCGCGACTAACGACCCGCAGATAGACCGCATCATCGAGGGCGTCGCTCGGCGTCTTGAGTGGGTCACCCACCGATTCTTTATTCCCCGGACTGAGACGAGGCTCTATAGCTGGCCGCGGCCTCAACCTGGTCTATCCTCTATCCTCTGGGTTGATCAGGATCTTCTCGTCGTCACGACGCTGAAGACCAAAGCCCAGAACAGCAGCCCGACCACCCTATCCTCCAGCGACTATTTTGTAGAGCCTAACAATCGGACTCCCAAGGACCGGATTGAGATCGACCACTCCAGCACGGCGGCCTTTGAGTCTGGCGATACACCCCAGAGATCCATCTCCGTCCTGGGGAGGTGGGGCTATAGCGAGGACACCCGCAGCGCAGGGACCATAGACGACTCCGGGGGCATCAACGCGACCGAGACTACGCTCATCATCTCCGATGGCTCCCTCGTCTTTGTCGGCGATACCATGCTTATCGATTCGGAGCAGCTCTTCGTCTCGGAGAAAGCATTTGCCGCCCTGAGTGGTACGATCCTGACCGATGGTGCCCTGACGGCAAGTGACTCAGGAGTGACGGTGACTGTAGACGGGAGCCATGGCGTCATCGCAGGCGAGGTCATCCGCGTTGAGTCCGAGCAGATGTACGTGCAGGCCGTCAGTGGAAACGATCTCACCGTCGAGCGGGCTCATAATGGGACCGTCCTGGCGGCCCACAACAACAATACGGCGGTCCATATTAACCGCACCCTCACCATCGAGCGTGGCATCAACGGTACGACCGGGGCCACCCATGCCGACACTACCGCAATCACAGTTTACGAGCCCCCCTTCGACTTGGTCGGGCTGGCTGTGGC
>Ga0114899_1001400_pt1 | contig 14174 bp, 14 predicted proteins | sample MalvireepMed_215_FD_83497 | JGI IMG/M metagenome (GOLD analysis project Ga0114899, IMG submission 83497) | Marine viral communities from the Global Malaspina Expedition - Malaspina viral metaG DeepMed_215 | ecosystem: Environmental > Aquatic > Marine > Oceanic | place: Mediterranean Sea... | reverse complement strand
TTCTTATCCTTAGGAACAGTACCATCCTTATCTCTTAAACCCTGAATTTCACTATCAATTTTATCTATTTTAGATTGAACGTCTTTCGGTACTTTCCTAACAGGAATCAGGGAAAGACTTTTTTCTTCAGCTGGAACCTCTTTTTTGCCTCCTAACTCCCAGTATTTATTATTTAAACCAAACTCTTCGCCAGTATCCGTATCTCTCAACTTAGATATAACATCATTCCTTTTTATTAACTTTACATTTTTATGCTTCCCTTTTTGAGTACCACCAGTAATAGTAACAATATCTTGCCCAGCAACTTCTGTATCTAAGTCTTTCTCTACTCCCTTTTTCTTCCAAATAGCATCGCTAACTCTCTTCAGTATCTGGTATCCGCCAGCTTCAGCCTGTTCAGGCTTATAGAGTTCAACAAGATTCTTTACTTCAGTTTGTATTTCTGGAGAAAGATTTTCAAAGCCTGGTGCAGTCTCAGCTGCAATTCTTTGTAGCGGGTCTTTAATATCTTGCATAAACCTGCCTGCTTTCTCCATTTGCCATGGGCGAGACTTTGAGCCAAAATATCCACCTAAGAGATAATTATATACCTGATGAGGAGTAGTCTGTCCCTGTAATGTGGATGGTAAACCTTGAAATATTCCACCAGCAAGACCACGTAACATCTTAGCCTTTGTAGAGACTCCTTTCATTCCTGGGATGTTTCCAATACCTCCAAAGAACCCTCCAAATATAGCACCTTGAACACCAGCTACAAGAAATTGGTCTACTCCGTCTTCCCATGCCTCAGGCCATGCTGATATAGCAGTAGCAGTACCAAGATGGGCAGCATGCCTTGTCATCTGCTTCCCTATCTCACCACCTACAGAGGTCCCGAGATACTTGCCAGTAGCTGCAGCCGCACTGGTCTTACCTACTCTCTTTGTAATTAGATTAGCGAGATACATAGGAGCTGATGTGAACTTCCTGACCTTAACACCAGCTTTTACCACACTTGCAGCAGCTCCAACTTTACCAGCAAGAGCAAGTCCCTTACCAGCCCCTACTGCTCCCTTAGTTATTATACTTCCAGTAGTACCTATGCCTGGTACTATCCCTATAAACCCAAGAAGATGCCCTATACTCCTTGCTATACCCTCTACATCACCTCTTGGGTCAGGACCTACAGGTATAGTAGAGAAACCATGAAGAAATCCAGAGGCGACTTGACCAGGGATACCAGCTACTTGAGATAGAAGACTTGCTTCAGAGTAATCCATATTCCTACTAAAAGGAATACCACTTTCTTGAGCTTCCTTCTCAAGTTTGTCTACATCCTCTTCAGAAAAAAGTAAAGGATTAGAACGATAAAGACTTAGAGCTACATCTAGCCTAGGGTCCTGATAATATCCATCAGCCATTTATAATCTATTTGACTTTTCCGATTAACCTTTTATTGGAAGCATCAATCATAGCAATCATTATATTTACTCTATCTCTTAAGGCAGAGGCTGACTTTCCAGAAGGTGTCAACTCATCAAAAAATCCTGTAAATTCTCCTGAGGCTTCAGACAATCTTTCTTGTATAGCCAGTAACTGATTACGATACATATTTACCTTTGGATTCGTCGGGTCTATCTGAGCTATTTTAAGAATTCTAGCTGTAGTATTATCATCAAATACAGTTTTAAAATACGTATTCATATTAGCAATAGCTGCAGATTCATCATAAAATATATTCTTTTTATAAGGGTCAATAAAACTCTCTGGAACTGGCAACTGAATAGAATCCAAAGCTATTTTAGTCTGCTGTAGCTCTACCTGTCTCTGAAGCTCACCAACCTTAAAGACTTCTGATGCTCTTATACTCTTAACAGAATCTCTCATACCTTCAGGTATTTGGGCTAGACCTATCCCAGACAATGCTAGATTAGCAGCTACTCTATAAGTCACTTCTGTCAAATCTAAAAATCCCTTCTGTAACTGAATATTCATATGAGCCAACTGAGCGACATTTAATGCCTGCTTTTCACTAAACTCCAAATCCCACCTACGTTTATCCTCATTATATGTCTTATTAAACTTAGACATATCGTATTCTTGTGTCCCTATTCTTTCTCCTGTTTTATATTCTTGTGTCCCTATCCTTTCTCCTGTTTTATATACTTGCCCTGCTTCTCTTTCTGTTTTTGTAAATTCCCTTCCCTCTCTAGCTGCCCGTACAGCCATAGGCACTGGAGCTACATCACCAGTCTCAGCATTAAGAATATCAAATGGAACACCAGCCCATTGTGGACTCTTTCCAAAAGTATGCATGCTTTCAGGAGTATTCTCTGCAAGTGCCCTTTTCTTAGCAATTGTAGCTGTTGCCTTCTGTAAAGGAGTTATGTTCTTTGCTCCTTCTAAAGACTGGCTATACTGCTGGACTGCTCTTTTTATAGCATCTTTATCTTTAATCTTTTCAGTATAAGAAAATCTTTCATATTTCCGAGTCTTCTCATCTATCTTTCCAACTACCTTACCATATAGCAATGTATCGGCTTCCATCATACGATAAGCATGGGCAAGTTCATTTTTCTCTAAATCAGCTGTAATGTTTCTTATTTGACGAGTCCTCAAACCTTTTTCTGTTTTAGTTAGCCTAGACAAAGAACCTGCTTGTCTTATTTCCTCCAATTTTTTTGCAGCGGCATCTCTTTTATCAGCAAGTGCTATATCATGCGTTAGTCCCTCTTGATACCGTTCATTCAAATTCTGCTCTTTCAGTAAATCCATTGCAGTACGCTGTGTGGCAGTATCCATTGCAGCTGTGTCCATTGCAGTAGGAAACCTTTTACTAAAAGTATCCACCAGGTTATTGACTAACATTAAATATTGCGGGTCTATCGCCATAACTTATCTCCTTTATGTAACAAGTGTATTAGAGGGTGCATTAGGGTCTTGTAACCAAGGCATATCAGATGTCATTTGTTCAAAAGTTGGTGCAGCTGCCCTAGCCTCAGGACTAACTATATTATTCAGCCAATTGAAATATGTTTTTTGTGCATCAGCTAATAGTGCATACCTATCATCTGTATATTTTCTTTGAAGAGTATCTGCTCCCTGTCTTACATTTGCTACATGTTCCTTTGTAGGGTCAGTAGGTCCTATTCCAGCTCCTACATTAGCTGCATTCATACTGCCTACTTGGCTTGCATATTCTTTATTCTCTTCCCCAAACTCTCCTGTGGCCCTGCCAAGAAGTCCACCTATATCTGTACCTAAAGATGATTTTAACTCATCAGCTCTAGATTCTGTAGTTTTAAGATAACTCTCTATTCTACCTGCCCCACTTTTAGGGTCGTAGCCTCCTGTGGGTGTGGTGCCAAGAGCAGCTTCCCAATCTTCATCACTACCTGGATATTGTCCAAGCATAAGGTTTCCAGTTTCTGGGTCTCTATTGATCCAGTTTCCCCCTATTATATCTACTACATCACGCCAAGTTGGAGCATCAACTCCTCCTGGTAACCATCCGCCAAATGCCGTGTCGACGTTCTCATACAACTGACTCGCAGCACCTACCGCAGAATCTATCCAGCCACCGATAGTTCCACCTGGATGCCACCACTTATGACTATACTCTCTCAACCCTGTATTTGGATTTATAGTACCACTTCCACCTAATGACTTTAATAGATTAGCCTCTACAGGATTTACATGAGCAAGCTCAGTATCACCTCTTCGCCCTTGTGCAGCTAACCCCTGCATCAGCCCACCCTGCATAGGGTTCACTCCTCTATTAGTCATAGGACCCATACCTCCAGTAGCCATAGGATTCATACCCCCTGCTTTTGGAAGTGTACCAATACCTGGTCTCATAGGCATTGGTGCCTGTGTATTCATTTTATTATTTCCGTATGCCATAATAAACTCCTAAGTTAGCCAAGACAATAAACTTTTACCAAGTGCCAAAGGCCCCGTAATAGGTGCTAATGGAGTAAACATAGAAGCACCTAATAAAGCATCAGCAGCTGAGGACATTATCTGTTTATCAGCTTCACCAGCAGAACGATATCCTTGAGTATCCATACCCCTAAGCCCTTGTATTATACTCATTGCAGGACCTACACTCCCCAGTAAACCTCCAGACAAACCTCCAGTTTCGGGTTGTGCAAATTCTAAAGGACTTCCAGACTCAAGAGCTTGTGCGTAGTTTCCATCTAAGGGCATACTCTCACCTAATGGAGCCATTACACTAGATGAAGGAATACCAGAAGAAACATCAGCCACAGAAGGTTTTGTCGTACTCAATCCCTCAACACCTGAATAATCCATAGGTATATAGTTTTTCTTTCTATCCCAGATTGACCTAAAGAATGTATCCAATGGTCCTTCAGTAGGCTTTGCTACACCCCTTGAAAGTTGCATAGGCATCCCATCTTTAGTATAATACACATCCTTTCCAGTCATAGTATCCCTAATAGACTTATTCCTTACCTGTGTAGCTAAGTCAAAACCCTTTGCTGTCAGCAATGCTGCTAGCATTTTGTTCTCTTTCTTTTTATCCTTTAAAGCCTTATCCTTAGTAGCTTCACCTTCACCTAATAAGTAACGAGACTGTAAGTAATCCATTCTTGACATATTATACTCTCTCTTTAATTAATTTCCTATTGCTAACCAATGACCATCAGCAGCATCAACAACAATCTGCATGGTTGTTATAGGGGAATCAGTATCATTAAAATTACAATGATTAAATCCACTATTACCAGATGAAGTCCTATTAGTAGAACATACTGCGGTAAAAATACTGTTTGGAAATGGTATTGGAAATGTTACAGTTATTGCAGTTGTGCCTGAATTAGTTTCAGTTCCCCATTGCATAATAATACCATTACTAAAAGTCATATATCCATTTGCACTTAGCGATGACTTTTCGACTCCTGAAGCATCTGATGCTCTATCTAGTTTTACTTTATATAATGTACTATTATGCCTCACATACTGATACACACCACTATCGGTACTCCTTAATACTGGTACTCCCTCACTTAAGTCGCTTACTAAAGGAACACCAGTTCTTACCTGAATTTTTTCCTGTTTAGTCCGTAATAACCGTCTTTGTTCTTTTGTATAAGGCATACTACTTAACTGGTTTTACTCTATATACTATTGAAATATCATTTATACTAAAACCAGCCTCTGAAGTACCAGTCGACTCAATATATAGCCTTATTTTATAAACATTATTAAAAGATATTGGATTTTCATAATCATCAAGAGTAGGCATTTCAAATACCTGGGTAATCCAATTCTGTGCCTGATCTACATCCTGAGTTAGATCACCTAATTTAAAATTATTACTAAGTGCCCCTTCTTCCTGTCCTGATGTAGCAGACCTGGACATTATCTCACCACGTAACTTAACAGTAGAAGGGTTTCCTGCGTATTTATGAGTAACCATCACCCTATATATTTTCTTTGTCTGACCTGGTCTACCAAAATCTATCATCTTAGTTCTTAAATCAATACCAGCAGATGCCTTACTCTCATCATCCCATTTATACATATCACCAGAACCTTGTGAAAATACTAAATCCCCATTCCAATCAGTAATAAAATTTGACTTATATGTACTTTCACCAAAAGTCCTAACAGCCCCTTTAACCCATGACTGTGTTACCATATCATATAAAAATATATTACCATTAGAGTAATAATCAACTACAATCAACTGTCTTTTCTTTGGTAAATATCCAATCATAGGCTGAAGAGGAGCAAAATTACTCCATTCACTATCCTTAATCAGTTTCTTACCCTCTTTCTCCAGCAAGTTAATTACATTTTCACCATTATATAAATAGCATCCAAAACGATTAACCCATGCTATTCCGTAATCTGTCTTACAAGTAGCAGCTGGATGTGATATACCTTTGTATAAATATGTATCTTCTAGCTCTTCAGAGTCCTGAGATACATGCCATATTAGAAGCTTATTCTTTTTAAACTGCAGTACTCTATCTGCATATGTTTCCAGCTTTATAATATCATCACCATCACTAATAACAGCATCAATAAAACGTGATTCAGGAAATACATCGGGCATATTAACTGGACTTTTTATCATCCTGTCTCCATGAACAACACCATTTTGTTTTATATTACCAATATATACTGCCCTATTTAAACTAACTGCAGTCTTATATTGAGCAGAAATAACAGAATTAGCTTTATATCCAAAACGAGAAAAGTAAGTTATTTGTGGAATTATTGCCATTTCCTCAGCCTCATCCTCAGTAGTATTTTCAAAAAATGTATTTCCATTATTGCCACTATCAATTTGAAAATATGTTTCTACAATTTTATCAGAACTGGCTACATAATTTTTTGTAATACCTTCTATCCAATCATTCTCTAAAATAAGATACCAAACAGAATCAGCACCTTTTGAACTCTCAGATGCTTCCCTTATCCATACAAGATGTCCAGTTATTCTCTTATTTGTCCAAGGATAAGTACTGTTATATACAAACCCCCACCGCACTTCAGGATTATTAACATTATCTGTAAAATCCCATGTAGTTATTGCACCATCACCAAGATTCCTAGTAGGCTGTATAGTAGAATGCTGTTTAGTCCTTAATCCTTCATCATATACAAAAGATACACCAATATTCCACTTCTTCTTATAAAAATCTATAATAGGGTCTCCAGCACCATCTTCTTGAGAGAAAATAGCAATAAAATCTTGCCTTTCTGCTATCCATTCCTTTCCAGCTGCTCCATCATTAGTTAAGTCTCTATTAACTATTCTAACATCAGCAGGGTCTCCTGAATCTCCGCCAGGGGCAGCAGGCTCCTGGTCAGTGGCAACCCACTGGTTAATAGAAAATTGGTCTGCTGAAGCCTGACTCTGAAACAATGTCCTATCAATATATCCATACCATCTATTGGCTATAGTATTACTAAAATTTTCATTAGCTATCCTTAATGCACCATCAACATTATAAAAATTAGGCTTTCCACCACTACTAGTAGATTCAAACTCCAATTCTTCTATAACACCTCCCCAATTACTCGTTTTAGAACTATATAGCTTAACATCTCCATCACTAGCTCCATGAACAATATAATCTGTTGGTGAATCTGAACCAACCGTTCCATGTCCTAATTCAGCATCATCTTTATCATGGCTAAACTGAAAACATCCATGCCCTAAGTGATTTGCTTGACTAGCATTATTACCCCAAATTTCAATACCACCAAGGGTCCTCACTCTACCTATTTCATCTACCATTATATCTGTAGCTTCAGATAGCTCATTATCAGCTATATCAGTATCATCTAAAGCAGTATTTAATCCGCCATGAAATTTTCCGATTCTCAAAACTTGTTTAGGCATAAAATGGGTACCAAGTTCCTGTTGTTTTACTTACTCCGTCCTTGTTAACATATATATCAACTATCCAGAACCCTGTATGAGAAGCCAACCGTTTACCTCTCATCCAAGATGTTTGCCTTTGAAAAGCACCTGCACTATAGCAATGGATATGTCTATCATATAAATACATACTCTTGTGTACATGACCAAACATCATTACATTTGGTTTTTGACCTCCTGTTAAAGACTCTACAATCTTTTGTATTCTATATGATACTGCATAACTACTACCATCTTCACCATGCCATAATCTTAGTTCAGCTACTCCACCGAGACTTATACTGCCTTCATCGTGACCTAAGAAAGTAGCATGTTCAATAGCATCACATATATCTGGTACTATAAGAGCACCATTAGATTTTATGAACCATCTATCGTGATTACCATCTATCATATACAATGGATAGGGACACCTACTCATGTACTCAATAGCTACTTTCTTCTGTTCATGATATCCTAAGTGGTCTAACTCATATATCTGTCCAGGTCTGTTGGACATACCTTCAGTTAAATCACCACACTGAACTACAATATCACAATTTTCTTTCTCAAACTCTTTAAAAGCTTTATCTACAAGTTCATAAAGACAATACTTACTGCCAAAGTGAACGTCACCCATAACTCCGATTCGAGTACGCTCACCTTCAAACTCTACAACAGGTACTACCAATTGACCAGGTAATACCTTAGAACCTTTAGCTATAGCCTGAAGCTCAGCCCTTGAGTAATTACCTTCTATATCACTAAGAATCTTACCTCTTTCAATATCCAGTCCAAGTGTCCTTCCTCTTCTTAGGTATCTTCTAAGAGTATTCTCTTTGATACCCATGATATCAGCAGCCTTATCACCATGGATTAGATATTGTGCAACTACTTCATAAGTCCTGTCAGCTCTACTTTCATCATAATCTATGTAATCATCGCTCATTATTTTATCAATTCAAAATGTGGAAAATCATCAAACTTATTATCGTCAACTTCCCATCTTCCGTCTTCTTCCCACATGTCCCAATTACCGCCCCAACGAAGTTTTATATCCATACTCTTAGCTATTCCTATAACAAACCCAGCGAATAATGTGAACCTTTCCCTATCGTTCCAATCAATAGGATAAGGCACAACATCCACAGCATTGCTAGGAGAAGCATTATGCCTACCCTTAGGATATATAACCTTTGTTTTGCCTTCTTTGTAGAGAGTATTTTGTCTATCTTTACCCCTATGACCTTCCAATACAGAGCAATCCACCGTCTTGATAACTTCATTAAATACCTCCTGCAACTCTTTCCTGCAAGTTGATAACTCCTCTTCAGACTTTTTACCAAATTTAGGCATTAATGTCCACCAGATGGCACCACACCAGTACCAATTGGACTTTGAGGACCTTTATAACCAACCTTCGATTTTAAAGTTCCATTTTTAGGTTCTCCATTATCTACACTACTCTTACCTTTCATATCTAACTTCTGATTAGGCTTATTAGATAATACCTGTTCAACTACAGAAACAATATCTATATTTTTAGTAGTGACTTTTTTCTTATCTATTACCTGCATTTTTAACCTCTCTTTCTTTTCTTAGAACTACTATTATTCTTAGATTTACTCTTTTTAGAAGGTCTCCCTCTTTTACTTCCGTATGAACCTTTCCCTGATGGCATTAGAATATCTTCCATTTTAAGTTTATTACTGATTTAAGGACATCAAGCACTTCCTTCATTATCTTCTTCTTTTCAGCATTAGTTATCTTATTGTCAGCATTTGCTTCTTCCAATGTCCTTGCAACATCACCTATTTCTTTCATCATAGCTTTATACTTAGTAGCCATGATTGTTGCTAACCCAGCAATTATAAGACCTATGAAATAGAAGAGGTTAGTCCAGCTAAAATAGTCTGCCATTACTTACTCCTTATTTGTTTTATTAGAAATATTATTTGTAGTATACCAACTGTAATTCCAAGAATCCAAGGCAGTACATCCATAAACAATACTCCCATACTAGCGAAACTTGTTCCTGTTACTTTTAAACTATCCATTTAACCCCTCTTTTTTTAAAGCTCTTGCCATTCTTGTCATGCCAATACCACCACCGAATCTTGGAAACATATCTAGTTCAAGGTATTCTTCTAATTCTTTTTCAACTCTATCCTTACCAAAATGATTAAATAGTAGCTTTGAATACTTCCCATTTGAGATTGTATAAAACTGTTCTCTCATATCTGCTGGAGCACAACTTCTTTCTGCTGAACCTATAGTTTCCTGTCCATACATAATAACATCTACCTTATTATATAATCCTTTACCAGAGTATTTCATATTCCAGAATGGATTTGTACGCTGAGGAAAATACTGTAATGATACCACCTCACCATAATCTATCGCCATTTCCTCTTCATGTTCAGATTCTATTGTTTCAGTATTATACCAATTACAAGCATCTTCATAATGTAAGTCTTTTGGCTTTTGAAATCCTAAATGGTCAAGTAATTCTGCTTCCAATAGAATCATATCATCAATAGTTCCATGAGACTCAAACTCAAACATAGGGAATATCTTCTGATGTCTTCCTTCAATAGGATTAGGTTCATTGCGATAGCTTGTACTTATGCAGTATACCCCCTTAAAGTCTGGATTCTTTAATAACTCATACTCAAGCCACATCTGTCCCGTCTGAGGTAGAGGATAATTAATACCATCAAATACAAACTGACTAATTGTAGCAGGGTCTTCACAGGCTGCTAAAATACTTAGCCTAGATTGAGTAGGGACTTCTATGAATCCCTTTTTATCCTTAAAGAACTCCCTCATTTTAACTACTGCACTATCATACTGTAATGTTTCGTACATTAAGGTCTAGTACCTCCATTAATTCTACCCTTTAAGAAATTAACATCATCTGTTAGATAATTCATTTGCCCAATCTGCTTCTCGTGTCTTCTTTCTGCTTTCTCATCCGACTTGTTCCATCTATCTATAAGCTTAATTGTTATCTGTTCAATTTCTACAAGCTTACCCATTAGAGTTTTATGTAGAAATACCATCTGTGCTGCAAACAATACTCCTACTAGTCCTATCATCCCATGTTCTGCAAATACTTCTATCATTATTCAGTAAATAAACTCCCATTAGCTAAAGTTTGTGCTTCTGTTTTTGTTAATATTGAATTATTAGGATAGGATAATCCATTACCTAATGCTATCATAGCAGTCAACTCACCTTCTAACATACTAAATTCACCCTTTACTATAATCAAACCACCATCCAGGCTTACTCTAGGAGCCCCTAATTTGCCTCTGAAGGCACTTTCTTTCCAAGTTGGATGGTAGGCTGTGGTTTTTGTTATTTCGCCATCATCATCGTATTCGTACTCATTCCAACCAAGTTTAGATTGGAGTACAGTTGGTATCTGTGACTCGTATGTAGTTTTCTTTAAACAAATATATAATTCGTAATGTGCCATAATATTTCCTATGAATGTTTGCTTTTGCCGTGATTATAATTCTTTGTGATTTCTGCTAATGATAATGTTCGATTATATATCCTTACTTCATCAATTTGACCCTCCCAAGCATAAGCCCCACCTGTAGCAGATGTTGAATAGCAACCAATTCTTAATGAAACAGCAGATGTAACTATATTCGTAGTTTCAGCAGTAGTTGTTTTTAATGTTGCATCCTTGTACATCTTAACATTAGCACCATCATATGTCATAACTATATGATACCAAGTACCTACCACTGCTGTATCTGTTGTAGTGTAGGCAACTAATCCTCCAGCAGTTTTTAAAATCCCTTGATACACTCCAGAATTAGTAATTTTTATTCCATATAGCTGATTAGTATCTTTAGTAAGAGCAAACATCTCATTGCCAATATGGTCAACTCTCAACCAAGCCTCAACAGTAATTGCACTCTCTATATCTAATACATCATTATCAGCAACTTCTACGAAAGAACCAGTTCCATCACTACCTGTTGTATAAGTATTCCCCTTCAGATTCAGCCACCCATTATTCGTATGTGTGAGTGGAAAGCCTAATATGTCTTTGCCAGAGGTAGTGCCTTCTGGGAGTAGGATTGTGTCTAGAGAACCAGCAGGAGTACCATTATTAGAGTTTTGACTTCTGTCTGTCCAAGTAGATGCCCCATCATTTCTCCAATATCCTATAAGATTATCTGTACCTGTTGATGGAGATGCTGAATGAGTAGTGGCATCTAAAGCAACTCCATCATTAAATAGTTCCTGTATTTCTGCAAGACTTAATTCTTTATTCCAAGCAGACACCTCATTAATCATTCCTCGATGGTCACTATAATTTGGGCCACCTCCAATTTCAGTCATATTTGATACACTAGCAGCATCTGTTATTGTATTTTCCAAAACACCATTTACATAAAGTTTATAACTTGTATCATTCATTGTAGTAACTAAGTGATACAATCTACCTGATACTAAAGTTGTAGTTGCATTATTCCATGCTCCGTCTATATTCCATCTAAGCGTATTACCAGTTGTTACTAAATAAGCAAAAAGATTAGGATGAGTACCTCCAATTATATGTCTATAAGTTGCATCGGTAATATCTGCAGTTGTAAACCAACAAGAAACACTCATTTCACCACCACTAGAGGCTAGGGCTAATGTAGAGCCAAGGGCTACATTGTCACCAACACCATCAAACACCATAGGCTTACTCATACCCATCAAAGCTGTCTGTGGAATTAAAGGCTCTGCATCTGCAGTTGTCCAACCTGTGGCGACTCCTACTTCTTTGATAGAGAAGTTATCAAAATAAACTGTAAATGCACTGGATACTGATGCACCTATTACTATTACTGCATGGTCTGAAGTTCCATCATACACAAAATCAAAAGAATCTGTTGCTGCTGATTTAGTTGCAGTATATGTTTTATCTGAATCTGTATCTATTACATAAGAAGCATTAGCCATCCCAACAGATAATGTACCAGATGTATATGCAGTTATCTCTATTGAATAACTTAACCTATATGTCCTTCCACTAACCATAGCTGCCCCACTCGCTCCATCAGCATCTTCAAAGTGAGCTCCATCTAAATATGCAATCCTTACATCTGAACCATCGCTCGTTGCAGCTAATTTTAAATAATTATCTGTAAAATAAGTACCTTCAGTAGCTCCACTTGTAGAAGCTTCATCATATGTACCTGAGTCTTGTGTCCACCTATTCCTTGACCCTACTGCATCTGACCAATTAGGAGTACCAGAAAAAGTTCTATCATCTGCATGAGATATCTGCTCAAGCCCAACAAAAGTAGTAGTACCATGATTTTTTGCAGTAACATCAGTTCCTGCTCCATCATATACTGTAGTCTGAGGTGAACGAGGACTACCTTCTGTACAAGGATACCAAGCCTTGAGATTGGATATGGTAGTACCAGATGTTACAGAACTATTGTCTGTGATTAGCTTCTCTGGATGGGTATAAGCATATTGTGCATCTGTTAATGACCAAACCTTATCCCAGATTTGCAAATTAGATATATCACCATTAAATAACTCTGTTGAAGAATCTGCTCTTGAGCCAATCCTTGCAACTTGTGTACTTGAAGCAGATGAAATAGCAGTTGTACCAGTTTGAGCTTCTCCATTAATATATAAAGAATAAGTCCCATCGTCTATTGTCCCTACAAGATGTGTCCAAGTATTATCTAATATAGTTCCAGATTTACTTGAACCAGTATGGTGTCCAATGATTGCCTCATCCCCCTTAACTTGTAAAGCAACTCTATTACTACCATCATATGTATTGGCAAATATATTTTGAGTAACACCTGCATCGTCTGTCCTAACCCATGCACTTATAGTTGTAGTGCCAGATGTTCCATTAATATTAATTTTATCTAAAGATACATAATCTACAACACCATCAAACTCTAATGCCCTACCACTATACAAAGTACCAAAATCTGAAGGAGAGCCTTTCTTATATGGTTGTGTTCCTGATGATATTGTAGTAGCCATTAGACTAATGTCCCATGATTAGAACCTTCAGAATCTGCCACACCACCAGTTTCACCTCGAACACCACCAGTACTTGTCTCTTCATCCAATGTCCAATATGAGACTAAGTTTGTTTTCTCTGATGCAGTCAATTTTTCATAAGTTTTCTCCATTATACTCTGAATTTGTGCTTGGGTGAGAACTGCACTCCATATACCTACTTGACAGATATTTCCATCAAAATAAGTAGGGTCATTTGGAGCTTGCCCAATATGAAAATCTCCATCATTATCAATATCTAAGTCTGGGTCAGTATCCGTATCAGTATCATCTAAAATACCATTAACATATCCTGTAGTCCCAGAACTTCTATCTGAAACAATAGCCAAATGAACCCATTCATCTTCAGTTAAAGTAATTGTTCCTTGATAATATATACCAATACCAGCCGTTGTCCTTGAATAAAAAAGCATCTTATCACTACCTTGACTCCCTAAATGCCATCTATTATTTGCATCCTCGTGTTTTCCTAATAAACGGTCATCTGTCCATTCTGTTGATTTAACCCAAGCAGTGATAGTAAAATCAGTTGACCCACCTAAATTACATACATTACCAAAGTTAATATAATCTGTATTACTCGCAGTGAAGCTCGCACTCCCACTTCCAATCGCATCTGATTGAACCGTAGGTGCGTTATCTATGGCTCTTGGCTTTACAGGAGTATCTCCTCCATATAAGTCATTATTAGCAGTAGCTCCAGAATTAGTTCCTGTATTAGATCCATGAGAAT
>Ga0114899_1001387_pt1 | contig 14267 bp, 16 predicted proteins | sample MalvireepMed_215_FD_83497 | JGI IMG/M metagenome (GOLD analysis project Ga0114899, IMG submission 83497) | Marine viral communities from the Global Malaspina Expedition - Malaspina viral metaG DeepMed_215 | ecosystem: Environmental > Aquatic > Marine > Oceanic | place: Mediterranean Sea... | reverse complement strand
GTCATGATCCATGTAATCCACGACATATCAAAAGATACTCGAAAGTAGGGACAAGACCATTGGCTGGCCGTCGAGCGCTCCAGAAATGGCAAAAGGCCTTCGGATAAACTAAACCGTTGCCCTCTGAGGGACTCGACCGTGCCAGCTTTCTCAATCTCATCAACCACGATAACTGGGTTCGCGACACCGCTGGCCATAATGGATTCCAAGGGCTTTCCGGGCCCTGCAGATCCCCAACCACGTTGCGATCCAGTGACGGAGAATGACGCGGGTTCGCCGGTAGCTTCGATCACTGATGTCGGCACCATAAAATGCTGCGCCAAGGCGCGGGCCCAAAAGGTTTTCCCGATGCCAGGTGGTCCCACCAAAAGTAAAGGTCTCAACCGCGGTGCCGGATCACCGTTGCGCACCGAGGCGCGCATGTCCTGCCAGATCCTCTCAGTTGCTGCTGCCATCCAAGGCATCTCGGAATGGATGGCGGAAGCAATCTCATCGGCGCGGTGTTCGGATACAACTGGAACCAGTTCTGCGCCGTGGCGGAACATCTCCAGCCTCTGGCGGTCTTTGTCCGCAAGATGGCCCATGCCCGATCTACGAGAAACCGCCTCCTTGTAGGCTGCTATTTTGCGCTGGATATTGCGCCGATCTCGGTCAGAGATTTGGTTGTCTGGTTTGCATTTGCCCATCTTCTCTCGGAAATTTATCAGGTGCTGTCTCAACCGATGTTCAATGTCAAAGACCGACGGGGCATTCGGGTCAGGGAATCTCACGTCGGCGAATTTGATGCATGGCATTTGATGTCCTCTCATGGCCAGTTCACCAGCAACCTGGCAACCAGCAATCGACAGCGAAGGGCTGCCTTGGATTAATCGAGAGGATCCGGATCCTTGATAAGGTTGGTGCCATTCATTGGAAGGATATCAACTGGCGTGTCAAATATGCGCGAAAGCCACCCGGACAGGCAACCTCAGCGATACGAGAAACTCAGCCGTAACCGCATGAAACAAAACATAAAATATGGCCACTCCTGCGTGCAGGACACCGTTATGCGCAAGCTATTGCTTGGTTTTGCGCAGACATTCGCTTTCGTTGGCACAAGTGATTGATTTAATGGCGGACCCTAGAGGATTCGAACCTCTGGCCTCTGCCTTCGGAGGGCAGCGCTCTATCCAGCTGAGCTAAGGGTCCACTAAGGGGCGGTATAGCCAGAGCGGGCCGCCCCTGCAATGGGAAATCCCGGGGCAAGGGCGGCGAAATTGAGCTTAGGCGAAAAGATCATGCGCCAATTCAAGTGCGTCAACCAATGTGTCGACCTCGGCGCGGGTGTTATACATGCCAAAGGACGCGCGGCAGGTGGCCGAAACCCCCAGATGCGTCATCAAAGGTGCCGCGCAATGGTGCCCGGCCCGCACCGCCACGCCCTTTTTGTCGAGCACGGTTGAAATGTCATGGGCATGGGCCGCGCCATCCAAGGTGAAGCTAAAGATCGCCGCCTTATCCGGTGTCGTGCCCTGAAGGTTAAGCCAGTTCAGACTGCCGAGACGGGACACGGCGTAGTCGCGCAGATCATCTTCATGGGCGGCGATATTCTCCATCCCTAGGTCCATCATGAAATCCAGCGCCACGCCCAAGCCGATGGTGGCCACGATGCCGGGGGTGCCCGCCTCGAACATCATCGGCGGGTCGTTGTAGCTCACTGCGTCTTTGCTGACTTCGCGGATCATGTCGCCGCCCCCGATGAAGGGGCGCATTTCGGCCATCCGCTCGGACTTGATATAGATCGCGCCTGAGCCCGAGGGGCCGTAGAGTTTGTGCCCCGTGACGGCATAGAAATCACAGCCGATCTCTTGGACATCCACCGGCATATGCACCGCCCCCTGCGAGCCATCGACCAGCACCGGAACGCCTTTTTCATGCGCCGCGGCGGTGATGGACTTTACATCAACTTTGGTACCCAAGACATTGGAAAGATGAGAGATTGCAACCAGCTTGGTCTTTGGCCCGATGGCATCGATCACCGCCTGCGGGTCCAGCGCGCCGGTGGCGTCTACGTCGACCCATTTCAGCACCACGCCCTGCCGCTCGCGCAGGAAATGCCATGGCACGATATTGGCGTGATGCTCCATCACCGACAGGACGATCTCATCACCGGCCTGCATCCGCGGCATGGCCCAGCCATAGGCCACGGTGTTGATCCCCATGGTGGCACCGGTGTTCAGCACGATTTCATCTTCTGATCCGGCATTGAGAAACCGTGCAACGGTGCCGCGCACGCTTTCATATTTGTCGGTCGCTAGATTAGAAAGGTAGTGCAAGCCACGGTGAACATTAGAGTATTCATTCGCGTAGGCTTGGGTGATCGCATCGATCACCACCTGCGGCTTCTGCGCTGATGCACCATTGTCGAGATAGACCAGCGGCTTGCCGTTCACCTCGCGGCCGAGGATCGGAAACTGCGCCCGGACAGCATCAACGTTGAACATGTTTCAAACTCCTTGGGCGGTCAGCCCGATCAAAGACAGCAGGAGGCCAAGACCCAGCAAGACCCCAAGCGCGGCCCCTGCCAGCACCGCGGCGGCATGGAAGAGCCCCGGCAGATGCAGCAGTTCGGCCACGAAATTCAGCAGGATCCAAAGACCCCAAAAAGTAACGACGAAAGAAGCCAGCAGCGCCACCGGCGGCAGAGCCATGGTCAACAGCAGGATTCCCAATTGCGCGCAGAGCCGGAGCGCCTGCAACCAGACCACGGCCGCCAGAAGCGGGGCCGCCGCGCCCTGCCCGCCCAAGGCCCGGCCAACCCAAGACAGCGCATGAACATAGAGCACCATCAAACCGGCCAGCAGCGCAAAAAGCACCAGTGGCGATTGGAAATAACTCGGCAACGCCATGGCGGGCGGCGCGATCACGAACATCGCCGAGATCACCAGTGCGTTTAGCGCCGCGACCAAGGCGAGCGATGTCCATATTACCTCGCGGCCCAAAGGCAGGGCCGCGATCATCCGCGCTGCGGCGCGGGGGCTGCGCAGTGTGGTTTGCGCGAGTTGGATCAGGGCGGCGCTGTCCATCTCAGCCCCGCTGTGCCGCAAGCAGGCCTGCGATCCAGAACCAGAAGAACACGGCCAACCAGAGCACGCCGACGATCTGCGCCTGCACGCCCGGCCCGATAAAGCCAAGCGCGAGGCCCAGCAACAACAGGATCGGCGCGGAAGCGAGCAGCGACCAAACCAAGGTCAAGCGCACCGCGTAGCCAGTGAGCCGCTGCCCCGCGATGCGGCTGATCGCCCAGACCATTGCCGCCAGACCATAGAGCAGCATCGGCATCACGAAGATCCAGAAAAACGCGCTCCAATACTGCCGCACGGCCAGCGGTCCTTCGGGGTCAAGATGCGCCGCGCGGGCTTGATAAGGGGACAGGGCCACGAAAATCAGCAGCCCCGCCATGAGCGCGAACATCAGAACGCGCACCTCGTTACGGCCCTGCGCCAACAGCCCCGACATCACTTTGCCGGGGCCGCGATAGGTCGCAACGATATCGCTGGTGACAGCCATCAGGCGCTACGACGCTCCAACCACGCGCTGAGACGCCCGTTGATCTCCTCGCGCAGGTCCTCGGCTTCGATCTCTTCCACCGCTTCGGCAAGGAAGGCCAGTGTCAGAAGGTCGGTCGCCTCGGCATGAGACACGCCGCGGGCACGGAGGTAGAACAGCGCCTCTTCGTCGATCGCACCAGAGGTCGAGCCATGCGAACAGGCCACGTCATCAGCGTAGATCTCAAGCTCAGGCTTGGCGAGGAACTGGCTGTCGCCGTCCAGCAAAAGCGACTGGCTGATCTGATAGCCATCGGTCTTCTGCGCGCCTTCCTTAACGAGGATTTTGCCTTGGAACACGCCAGTCGCACCGTTGCGCAGCACCTTCTTATAGACCTGACGGCTTTCGCAATTCACCGCGTCATGGGTGATGAAAACCGTGTCGTCATGATGGAAGTCACCATCGCCGACGCAGGCACCGGCCACATGGGCCGAGGCATCATCGCCGGTGAGTTCGATCACGCATTCGTTGCGCGTCAGCGCGCCGTTCACGGTAACGGTGAAGCTCTTGAACAGCGACTCGCTGCCGAGACGGGTGAAGATATGTGTCGCGGCCCGACGCTCATGATCGCGGCCCTGTGCACGGACATGGTGGAAGCGCGCGGTGTCGGCCACTTCAACCTCCATCACGGTGTTGAAGCGCGCGGCAGCGGGTCCGTTCTCCAAAAGAGTCACTTCGGCGCCTTTTTCGAGCTTCACAACGTGGTGCAACATCGCATCCGAAGTCTCTGATTTATGGGTATAAACCAGATTGATCGGCTTGCTCACCTGACCGGTGACATGAATCAGCACCCCGTCACTTGCGAAGGCTGTATTCAGCGCGGCCAGCGGGCGTTGAACCGGCGTCTGGCCGTTCTTTTCCAACGCACCATAGAGGTCACGCGCCCAATGCAGATCACTGTCCGCCGCCGCGAGCCGTTCGATGCTGACGCCTTCCAGCGCCAGATCGTCGGAGGCTTCGGCGTCGAATTCACCGTCGACAAAGACGATGCGCAGACGATCGGTATCGTCGAAAAGCGGCGCCTCGCCGTGATCGAAAATCGCGGCAGGCTGCGCCTCGGGTTGCGTCAGCGTGTCGGGGCGGGTGAACTTCCAATATTCATCCCGGCGTTGCGGCAGGCCCATGGCGCGGAGCCGCGTCAGCGCGTCCTCTCGCGCCGCCTGGGCCCAGCCACCCTGCGGCATGCTGAGCCGTGCGATCATCGCCTCGGTCGGGGTTTCTTGCAGTTTCGCTTCGGCCATTATGCCACCTCAGCGAGAATGTCTGCGTAGCCGTTGTTCTCGACCTCAAGGGCAAGCTCGGGGCCACCGGTTTTGATGATGCGACCGTCATGCATGATGTGCACAACGTCGGGTTTGATGTGGTCCAAAAGACGCTGGTAGTGGGTGATGACAAGGAAACCACGGCCTTCGGTACGCAGGGCGTTCACGCCTTCGGCGACCAGTTTCATGGCGTCAACGTCAAGACCCGAGTCAGTCTCGTCGAGGATGCACATCTTTGGCTCAAGCATGGCCATCTGCAGGATTTCATTGCGTTTTTTCTCACCACCCGAGAAGCCCATGTTCACGGGCCGCTTCAGCATGTCGGCGTCAATCTTCAGATCCTTCGCCTTGGCGCGGATTTCCTTAAGGAAGTCTGCCGCCGACATTTCCTCTTCGCCGCGCGCTTTGCGCTGTGCGTTCACCGCTGTGCGCAGGAAGGTCATGTTGCCGACGCCGGGGATTTCAACGGGGTATTGGAAGGCAAGGAAAAGGCCCGCCGAGGCGCGCTCTTCGGGCTCCAAGTCCAGCAGGTCTTCGCCTTCGAGCGTGGCGGAGCCTTCGGTGACCTCGTAGCCATCCTTGCCCGAGAGCACGTAGCTCAACGTCGACTTGCCCGAGCCGTTCGGCCCCATGATGGCGTGTACTTTGCCAGCTTCGACTTCCAGATCGACGCCTTTGAGGATCTGCTTGTCCTCTTCTTCCAGTTTCACCTGCAGGTTCTTGATGCTCAGCATTTCGGTCTCCTTCTGGCGCGCCTTGCGCCGCAATTCATGCTATTTCAGTGTTATATCAGGGGCTTGCCCCTGCGTGTTAAAGTTCATGCCGCCCCCTCATGGGCACAGAGCGCGGCGGGAAAGTGTTCGATCAGCGCCGCGCGGCAGGCAGCAATGCCGTCGTGATAGACCAGCGGCGCATCGGGTTTGCGGGCCGCCGGAATATCGGCCAAGGCGATCGGCACGCGCATGTCACGGCCCACCGAGGCGGCGTAGTCGTGGAACTTGAGCCGTCCCTGCCCTTCGGGTGCGACCCAAGTGTTCGCCACGCCGTAGGCATCCGCCGTGATCAGCCCGTGGAGGGATGAGGCAAAGACATGGGCGCAGGATGCGATGGCGGCGCAGACATGCTCTACCGGGTCGCGCGGATCAATCAGCACATAGGCGCTGTCGGAGGCCACGAGGCCCAGCAGTTCGGGAGCATCGGCGAGCGTATGATGCGGCACGATGCCGATCTTGTCGCCGCGCGGAGCATCGCTTGGCAGAACCTCGTTCACCAGAAGCCCGGGATCGCCGAAAGCGTCAGTCTCTACCCCCAAAAGCGCCGCAGTCACCGGACCGCGCAGCAGTGCGATCTCGATGTTTTTCAAGAATGCACGGCCCCCTGCGGGACGCAACAAACCACTGCCCCAGATCACCGGCTTGGCCCCGTCGCGCGGCGTGTCGAAGTTGCGCCGCACGATTTGCAAGAGCGAGCCAAGACCAAAGACATCCGCCTCGTCCACCGACTCATGGGCCACCCGCCGCCCTGAGACATGGCTCAGGATCAGCGGGCTCAGCGCATCGCCGAAATTCGGCTGCGCCTTCCACCAATGCAGGCGGAGGGGGGTATGCGCCGCAGCAAGGCTCATCAGCCGACGGAGCCTTCAAGCGAAATAGCCACCAGCGCTTGCGCTTCCATGGCGAACTCCATCGGCAGGGCTTGCAGCACGTCCTTGCAGAAACCGTTCACAACCAGCGCCACGGCCTCTTCCTCGTCCATCCCGCGCGAGCGGCAGTAGAACATTTGATCGTCGTCCACCTTGGAGGTGGTCGCCTCATGCTCGACCCGGCTGCTGTTATTTTTGACCTCGATGTACGGCACCGTGTGCGCCCCACATTCCGAGCCGATCAGCAGGCTGTCACACTGGGTATAATTGCGCGATTCCTTGGCCTTAGGGTGCATCGACACGAGGCCACGGTAGGTGTTCTGCGCCTTCCCCGCCGAGATGCCCTTGGATACGATGCGCGACTTGGTGCGCTTGCCGAGATGGATCATCTTGGTGCCGGTGTCGGCCTGCTGCATGTTGTTGGCGATGGCGATGGAGTAGAACTCGCCTTGGCTGTCGTCGCCACGCAGGATGCAGGAGGGGTATTTCCACGTCACGGCAGAGCCGGTCTCGACCTGCGTCCACATCACCTTGGCGCGGTCACCGCGGCAATCGGCACGTTTGGTCACGAAGTTGTAGATGCCGCCTTTGCCGTCCTCGTCACCGGGGTACCAGTTTTGAACGGTGGAGTATTTCACCTCGGCATCTTCTTCGATGATGATCTCAACGACGGCGGCGTGAAGCTGCGACTCGTCACGCTGGGGCGCGGTGCAGCCTTCAAGGTAGGACACGTAAGACCCCTTGTCGGCGATGATCAACGTCCGCTCGAACTGGCCGGTGTTTTCCGCGTTGATGCGGAAGTAGGTCGACAGTTCCATCGGACAGCGTACGCCCGGCGGCACGTAGACAAAGGAACCATCAGAGAAGACAGCGGAGTTCAGCGTGGCGTAGAAGTTGTCCGATACGGGCACAACCGAGCCGAGGTATTTTTTGACCAGTTCGGGATGCTCGCGGATCGCTTCGGAGATCGAACAGAAGATCACGCCAGCCTTTTTCAGTTCCTCTTGAAAGGTCGTCCCGACCGAAACGGAGTCAAAAACCGCGTCGACAGCCACTTTGCGGCCCTCGGCAGGGGCATCTTCGGCCCCTTCGACACCAGCAAGGATCATCTGCTCTTTCAGCGGAATACCCAGTTTCTTGTAGGTGTCCAGCAGCTTGGGATCCACGTCATCGAGCGACTTGGGCTTTTCCGCCATGCTTTTCGGACGCGCATAGTAATACTGGTCCTGAAAGTCGATCTCGGGGTAATCGACCATTGCCCAGTCGGGCTCTTTCTTGGTCAGCCAACGGTCGTAAGCCGCAAGGCGCCATTCAAGCATCCACTCAGGCTCTTCGTTCTTTTCCGAGATCAGCCGCACGATGTCCGGCGTCAGCCCCTTGGGGGCGTATTCCATCTCAATGTCGGTGGACCAGCCGTATTTGTATTTGCCGCCGACTTCGCGCACGGCATCCACGGTTTCCTGGTCGACGCCTTCCTTGACGCCATCATTCTCTTTCAGGGTCATATTTTCCAAGGTTTCAGTTCCTTTCCGTGGCGGCGCTCAGGCGGCCCGCGTTTCGTGCTTTTTCAGTTTGGCGGTCCAGCTTGTGGCGAACCGCAGGATATCTTCCCGGGTGGTGTTCAGGCCCAGCGACACCCGGATCGCGCTGGCGGCCTGTGTTTCATCAAAGCCCATGGCGCGCAACACGGCACTGGCGCGGACCTTGCCGCTGGAACAGGCCGATCCCGCCGAAATGGCAAAACCAGCGAGGTCCATCTGCATCACTTGGGTCTCGCCCTTCCAGCCGGGCGTAATGATGCATGAAGTGTTGGGCAGGCGCGCAGCGCTTTTCCCTACAAAAATAGTCAGACTTGTGGCATCCGCAAGGGTCGCTTCCAACAAATCACGCTGTTCGGCCACCTCTTCCCACCGCCCCGCAGTGACATCTGCCGCCGCCGCTTCTGCCGCCGCGCCGAAACCTGCGATGGCGGGGATATTTTCGGTCCCTGAGCGGCGCCCCATCTCCTGCCCGCCGCCGCGCAAAAGCGCGTGTTCGGCCAGATCAATGCCGCGCTTGACGATCAGCGCACCGATACCCTTAGGCCCGCCCAGCTTGTGCGCCGATACGAGAATGAAATCCGCCCCCGACGTGGCCATTTTGAACCGCGTTTTGCCAAGGGCCTGCACCGCATCGACCAACACATAGGGGCTGCTCTCCATCGCCCAGCATTGCTGGGCCAAGGGCATGGTTTGTTGCAGCACCCCGGTTTCGCTGTTGGCAGCCTGAAGAGCGACCAGATCAGCGCCCGCCGCAGCGGTCAGATCACCATCCCAAACACCATGCGCGTCGACGCCCAAACGATCCGCCTGCCCCCATGAAAGCACCGCGTCATGTTCCACGGCGGATGTCGCCACCCGCGCGCTCATCGCAGCCGCCAGCGCCGCCGCCTCTGTTGCACCAGAGGTGAAAATCACATCGACCGGGTCACAACCCACAAGCCCCGCCACCTGCACCCGCGCGCGTTCGACCACAGCCTTGGCCGCACGGCCCTCAGCATGGACCGAGGACGGATTGCCGGGCAAATCCATCGCCGCGATCATCGCCGCGCGCGCCTCCGCCCGCAGCGGCGTGGTCGCGTTATGGTCGAGGTAGACCCGCATCCTTCATCCTTTTCCAAATACCGCGGGGGTCCGGGGGCAGCGCCCCCGAAATCCCACATCGCCACCCGCGCAGGCCTCAGCGGCCAAAGCGCGTCCGCTGCCCAAAACCACCCTCACGTTTCATCCACCACGGCAAAGAGGGTCGGCACCGCCGGACAGGGGGCCAGTTCGTTATCCACCACATCCGACAGGCGGGTCTGGTGCAAGAAGACATAGACATGCGCGCTCAAGCCCTGCCAAAGCCGGTTGGTCAGCGATTGCGCTCGGCTGCCCGAAAGCCCGCCCGAGGCACCTGCCCCCTTGTGCATCGCATCCACCGTCTCATCCACCGCGGCAAGCACATCGACCACGCGAATATCCGTAGCCGGACGCGCCAAACGATAGCCCCCGCCCGGCCCCCGGACAGAGGTTACCAGCTCGGCCCGCCGCAGTTTGACGAACAACTGTTCGAGATAGGGCAAAGACACCGACTGCCGCTCGGCAATGTCACCCAGTGACACCAACGTCCCCGCAGGCTGTAGGGCAATATCGGCCAAAGCGACCATCGCGTAGCGCCCTTTGGTGGATAGCTTCATCGTCTTACCCTCACTCGCCGTGCCATTTGATTGACGTGGGCGGCTTAAATGCCTAAGTCCAAAGACTGATCCACGCGACACTGCGCGGAACCAGATTAGAACCGTTCTAAGGTGGCCTAGCGAATTCGTCAACTATTCGCGGCGATCTTTGAACCCCCAGACAGGGACACCCATGCCCGAGGTTATTTTTCCCGGACCCGAAGGCCGCCTTGAAGGCCGCTACCACCCCCAAAAAGAACGTGACGCCCCGATTGCCATCGTGCTGCATCCGCATCCACAGTTCGGCGGCACGATGAATCACAAGGTCGTCTATAACCTGCACTATGCGTTCTACAACATGGGTTTCACCGTGTTGCGCTTTAACTTCCGCGGCGTGGGCCGTAGCCAGGGTGAATACGACCAAGGCATCGGCGAATTGTCCGACGCGGCCTCGGCGCTTGATTACCTGCAATCGATGAACAACAACTCCAAACATTGCTGGGTTGCGGGTTTCTCGTTTGGTGCGTGGATCGGCATGCAACTGCTGATGCGCCGGCCAGAGATCACCGGCTTCATCTCGGTCTCGCCGCCCGCGAATATGTATGACTTTTCGTTTCTCGCGCCCTGCCCGGCCTCAGGTCTGGTCATCAACGGCACCGCCGACCGCGTGGCACCGCCTGCTGACACGACCAATCTGGTCAACAAGCTGCATGAGCAAAAAGGCATCACGATCACCCATCAGGAGATCGAAGGCGCCGGGCACTTCTTTGAAGAGCCGCATATGGACACGCTGATCACCTCGACCAGCGACTATGTGAAACGCCGCCTGACGGAATCCACCCGCTAATGGCGGACGCGGTCGTCCTCCAACTGGCCAACAAGCTTGCCGAGGAATGTCTCGCCGTGCAGGCCGAGACCGGTGAGGAGCGGCTGTTTATCGAAGTTGGCGAGGTGCTTGGCGCCTCGTCACAAACGCTCGAAGAAGCCTTTTTGACGGCGATCCGAACGCGGATGGCCAATGACAAGGCCCGCGGTTTTCTTGCCCGCAAACTGCGCGATCATCGCGGCAAGGCAGGCGCATGACCGAGCGGCTCGACCAGCAGATCGCCTTTCTCAATGAGGCCGACAAGCTTAAGACGGTTCTGCGCGGCACCACCCTGTGCGATGCAAGCCGGGCGGAAAACTCGGCCGAACATTCATGGCATTTGACGCTCTACGCGCTGGTTCTGGCCGATCAGGCCGGTCCAGAGGTGGACATCAACCGCGTCATCAAGATGCTGATCCTGCACGATCTTGTTGAGATCGACGCGGGCGACAATCCGATCTTCGGCGACTATGACGCCGCTGAAATGGAAGCGCAGGAACAAATCGCCGCCGACCGCATCTTTGGCCTGCTGCCCGCCGATCTGCGGGTCGCATTGCGCAGCATCTGGGAAGAGTTCGAAGCCGCCGAGAGCCCTTCGGCCCGCTTTGCCAAATCGCTCGACCGGTTCCAGCCCCCGATGCAAAACCTCGCCTCGGGCGGGGGCAGCTGGACCGATTACAATGTCTCGGAAGCGCAGATCGAAGAGAAGGTTGGCCGCAAGATCGCCATCGGCGCCCCTGCGCTTTGGTCCTACGCCCGGGCCCGTATCAGCAGCTTTTTCGCCGGGGTCGGCGCCTGACCGCGAGCTTCGGCATACCATGGTATACGATCTTTCTCTTTGGCCCCCGATAGGCTAAAGCACGGTTAAATACATCCTCAACCAAAGGAATTCGTCATGTCGAAGATTAAGGTAGAAAACCCCATCGTCGAACTCGACGGCGATGAGATGACCCGGATCATCTGGGATTTCATTAAGAAAAAGCTGATTACCCCCTATCTTGACGTTGACCTGAAGTATTACGACCTTGGCATGGAAGTGCGGGACAAGACCGACGACCAGATCACCGTCGATGCGGCCCATGCGATCCGCGAGCATGGCGTCGGCGTGAAATGCGCCACCATCACCCCCGATGAGGCGCGTGTCGAAGAGTTTGGCCTCAAGCGCATGTACCGCAGCCCCAACGGCACCATCCGGAACATTCTGGGCGGCGTCATCTTTCGCGAGCCGATCATCTGCCGCAACGTGCCGCGCCTTGTGCCCGGCTGGACCCAGCCGATCGTCGTGGGCCGCCATGCCTTTGGCGACCAGTACCGCGCCACTGATTTCCGTTTTCCCGGCAAGGGCAAGCTGACGATCAAGTTCGTCGGTGACGATGGGGAAACCATCGAGAAGGAAGTCTTCGACGCGCCGTCCGCCGGTGTCACCATGGCGATGTACAACCTTGACGATTCGATTCGGGATTTTGCGCGCGCCTCTTTCAACTACGGTCTGAACCGGGGTTGGCCGGTGTATCTGTCGACCAAAAACACGATCCTCAAAGCCTATGACGGGCGCTTCAAAGACCTGTTTCAAGAGATTTTCGACGAAGAGTTCGCCGAGGATTTCAAGAAAAAAGACATCTGGTACGAACACCGCCTGATCGACGACATGGTCGCCTCGGCGATGAAATGGTCGGGCGGCTATGTCTGGGCCTGCAAGAACTACGACGGCGATGTGCAGTCCGACACCGTGGCGCAGGGCTTTGGCTCGCTCGGGCTGATGACTTCGCAGTTGATGACCCCGGATGGCAAAATCGTTGAAGCCGAAGCCGCGCATGGCACCGTGACGCGCCACTACCGTCAGCACCAGAAGGGCGAAGAGACTTCGACCAACTCCATCGCCTCGATCTACGCTTGGACGGGCGGGTTGAAGCACCGCGGCAAGCTGGACGATAATACCGCGCTGATCAATTTCGCCGAGACACTTGAGAAGGTTGTCGTGGACACGGTGGAATCGGGCTTCATGACCAAGGACCTTGCCCTGTTGGTGGGGCCGGATCAGGGCTGGCTGACAACCATGGGCTTCTTGGAGAAGGTAGACGAGAACCTGAACAAGGCGTTGGCTGGCTGAACCGGCCGGATACTGAGACGACAAAAGGGGCCGCAGCGATGCGGCCCTTTTTTTCGTTTGCTCCTGCCACCCAGCCCGGAATCAAGCCCTAGGCGCCGGGCCATCGCCTGCCCGCCCGTCACGCCGGAGGCGTGCCGCTATATATGGGCGCACCTTTGGTGCGACCGGGTAGGCGATTTGGTGAGGCTGGGCGCGACTTTGCGAGCGCACATCGCGGTAGAGCCATCAAGTGGCTTAAAGCACCGTCTGGATCGCCAACCCCCGGGCAGGCGCCGGCCCTCACCGCGAAATTGGAGCCGCGCTGGCGCTCACTGCCCGCGATTATGCGTCCGGGCATAAAGCTTCGCGATGATCCCACTCGCCGTCTTCTCAAACAAACACGGGATCAGCGCATGCACCAGCGCCGCCCCCGCTGCCGCGAACAGCAGGCCAGAGAACTTCAGCGCGAAGGCCATATGTTCAAAAAACGTCTCCTCCACCTTTGCGGGATGGTCGAGAAAGATGCGTGCGATCATGGGAAGCTCCTGTCTTTGCCCTTGCAGCACCTTAACCCAATCCCTTTGAGACGTTTTCTCAAATCCCACCCCGCACCCCCTTGCCCATGAGAGGATTTCCCACCAAACTCCCACAATGACGACACTTGATGACATTGATCGCCGCATATTGGTCGAACTGCAACGCGACGCCAGCCAATCACTCGAAGCGCTCGGGGCCGCTGTCCATCTTTCGCGCAATGCCTGCTGGCGCCGTATCCGCGCGCTTGAGAAGGCAGGCGTGATCAAGAACCGTGTCACACTCTTGGATGCCGCGAAACTTGACCTCGGCCTCAGCGTCTTCATTCAGGTGCGCACCAACGCCCATGCGCCCGATTGGTTGGACAAGTTCTCAAAGGCCACACAGATCATGCCCGAAATTCTCGGCGTCTACCGTATGACCGGTGATCTGGACTATTTGATCCGGGCGCGGGTTCGGGATATGGCGGGGTATGATCGCCTTTATCAGGACCTGATCCGCCGGGTGCCGCTGTCGGATGTTTCGGCCAGTTTCGTGATGGAGGAAATCAAAGAAACCACCGAACTCCCGCTCTGAGGAAGACCGAGATGCATTACCTGTGGCTCATCATCGCCGTGGTGGCGGAAACCCTTGGCACGACCGCGGTGCAGGCCTCGCATCAATTCACGCGGCTTTGGCCTTCGGTGGCGGTGGTGGTTTTCTACATGATCTCTTTCTACTGCATGTCGCTGGCTTTGAAGGTCATGCCGGTTGGGATCGTCTATGCCTTTTGGGCCGGTCTGGGCATCGTGCTGATCGCGATTATCGGCTTCGTGCTTTTCGGCCAACGGCTGGACCTGCCGGCGGTTCTGGGCCTTTTGCTGATCATCAGCGGCATTGTGGTCATCCATCTCTTCTCGAACAGCGCCACCCATTAAGGCCGCAGCGGCGGCACAGGTTCGCGCAGTAACAGGGACCGCGCGCCATTAGGGCTAGCAATTGTAGCCGGAGCGCGGTATGGGCGGCGCAATTATACGCGCAGCTTCAGGTTGGCGCGTCCCTCCCCTATCCAAAGGCTGACTTAATGGACCTGCGCAACATCGCAATCATCG
>Ga0114899_1001386_pt1 | contig 14277 bp, 13 predicted proteins | sample MalvireepMed_215_FD_83497 | JGI IMG/M metagenome (GOLD analysis project Ga0114899, IMG submission 83497) | Marine viral communities from the Global Malaspina Expedition - Malaspina viral metaG DeepMed_215 | ecosystem: Environmental > Aquatic > Marine > Oceanic | place: Mediterranean Sea... | reverse complement strand
TTTGACCAATTTAGCCCGAAAAATATCGGCAACTTGCTTAGCTTGAAAATCCCCTTCAGCGATAATCTTAATGTTTTTATCATTAAGCTCTATTTTGGCAGCTGTGCCTTTTAAATCAAAACGTGTACTAATTTCACGGCTGGTTTGGTCAACTGCATTGGCAAGTTCGTGTTGGTCAATTTCTGAAACAATATCGAAAGATGGCATATAGTAAGATCCGTAATTAATATTTGTGGCGCTTATTGTAATCACAGCCCTCAATAAAATCTAGTGATTCGCGCTTATTGTTGTAGTTAAGCAATTGATTTTATTAAACTTAAGGTTTGATTAAGTAATAATCAATCAATTTTGTTAGCGTGTCCAGAATGCACCTATACTTAACTAAACAAAACTAAGATAAAAATGGACAGCTTTTCAATAACTTGTGATAATTTCCTCCAATAAAATATCACTTTAAAATTAGTCTAGCTCTGAACAACTATCTCAAACTGTTTTTGTTCAATAATGATGTCGTAGAACTATGCCAATACTGGAAAACTTCGAGAACGAACATACAAGCGAGCAATTACAGCGCCTGAATAATGCGTTGCAAAGCGGTATGTTTGTGCAAGTTCGAATGATGCTGAACGAGTTGCCCGCAGCCGATGTGGCGCACTTTCTCGAGTCCACTCCACCAAAAGAAAGAAATATTTTATGGCGTTTGATCAATACCGAACGAGAAGGTCAGGTACTTCAATTTTTAGATGACGAGATCCGTAATGAATACGCTGCCAATATGGAGCCAGCGGCGCTCGCCGCCGCCACCCGTGACTTAGAAATAGATGACCAAGCTGATATTTTGGGTGACTTACCTGCCAAAATAGTTAAAGAAGTATTGGCTTCGATGCGAATACAAGACAGACACCGTATTGAACACGCATTAAGTTATCCGGAAGATAGTGCCGGCGGCCTAATGAACACCGATATGGTGACGGTAAGGCCTCTGGTTACAATAGAAGTTGTCATGCGTTACTTAAGGATGAAAGGTGAGCTGCCCAATAACACCGATAGTATTTATGTAGTTGATAACGAAGATAACTTTATCGGTTCCGTAAAATTATCGTCATTGATCACCAGCCAACCAGAACAAACTGTGAACGATGTATTAGATAAAAATATTATTCCCATTCCTGTCACTATGCCTGATTTTGAAGTCGCCAGATTATTTGAGCGACGTGACTTATTGTCTGCCCCCGTGGTTGATAAGAGTAATAAACTTTTTGGCCGGATCACCGTCGATGATGTACTCGACGTGATCATTGAAGACGCAGATCACTCACTGATGAGTATGGCTGGGTTAGATGAAAATGACGATACCTTTGCCCCAATTTTCACCAGTGCCAAACGCCGCGCAGTATGGCTTGGGATCAATTTAATAACGGTGATGATAGCGGCATTTGTGATCGGTGTTTTCGAACATACCATTGCCGCTGTAACCGCTCTGGCAATCTTGCTTCCTATAGTACCAAGTATGGGCGGCATTGCCGGCACTCAAACACTCACATTAGTCATACGCGGTCTAAGCGTCGGTCACATCAGTAAAAATAATTTCCGCTGGTTAATGATGAAAGAGCTTGGTGTATCAATTTTGAATGGATTGTTATGGGCATTCGTCGTAGGGATCACGGTATACCTGTGGTTTAGCTTTGTGCAACAATCCCCTTATGCTACCCAATTAGGAATTACCATTGCAGGAGCTATGACCATCAACTTGATCGCTGGTGCCACATTAGGCGCAATACTCCCAATGTTAATGACCAAGTTAAAAATCGACCCTGCATTGTCTGGCGGCGTAGTTCTAACCACAGTAACTGATATGGTCGGATTTTTTGCCTTTCTTGGCTTAGCAACTCTCTTTTTTACTTAAAGATAATTGTGAGTTGGCCATGCAACCTCGCCAAAACGTTAATAAGTTCACTGATATTCCCAATGTTGGCAAAGCGACAGAGGCTGATTTTCTATTGCTCGGCTTAAAACACCCTATAGATTTAATTAAGTGTGACCCCTACCAGATGTATTATGAGCTATGTGATATTAAAGCTCAGCGACATGACCCTTGCGTATTTGACGTTTTTATTTCGGCGGTAAAATATATGCAAGGAGAGCCGGCACAAAAGTGGTGGTTTTATACCGAAGAAAGAAAAAAATATTTGGATCAATTAAAGCAATAACGGTTACTTAAATGACTAAACCTCAGATTTAATGAATACCGATAGAGCCAGAATCGTAGCCACAATTAGCACAGTTAGACATGAACAAAACCTATTGAGGGCTGTAATCAGCTGAGTAGTAAGACAACCCCATGGTTATGATTTTTGTAAAGTTTAAAGCTTAAACTTAGAGGCTAGTGAACCAATTAAACCTGCGAGCTGGTTGGGATGAGTTTGTTGTTCATGTGGCTGATAAAAGTCCGTAACGCCATTAGTAAGACTATCTAGTAAAGCGATTGGCTCAGCAAAAGCTCTCGCACCTTCAAGTAAGTCTTGTATGTTATCCAGCAAGTTGTTTAACTCGATAATTGGCGATGTCGCAGCCGTTTGTTCTTCACCAATATCATTATGCGCCGTTGACTCATAAGCCGCCAAAGCTCTGGTTGTAGTGGTTTTATGTAGCTGCAGGTTAAGACTGCTGAGTTCTTCTCTATTAATATCAAGTTGCAATGCCAGCTCAAAAGCTTGGTCTAAATTGCCCTGAAAGAAGTCACCGGCAATAGCATCGACGTCTTGCAATAATTGGTCGATCGCGGCCAATTCACCTTCATCTAATTCTCCATTAACAGATAAGTTGAATGAACTTGAGGATGAGTTTTGCTGCCTGACATTTAAATACGACGAGTCACTACCCTGTTCTAATTGGGCAGAATAACTAGATTGTTGGGCGCGTGATATATCAATAGTCACTCTATCACCGTCTTGAGTAGTTAACTCTAAAGAGAAACTCTCACTGACGGAATGATTACCTGCAAGTGCTAAGCTGCTGACAGCATCATTATTATCAACTCCAGTAATTCCTTCGCGGAGCCGTTCTATACCACTGGTTACACGATTATAGGTATCACCAATTTCATCTGCTAGAGCAGGCGTTAAAAAGCCCATGCTTTCGATAATGTCTTGGGCTTCATTAAAACCTTTTATAAAACCTTCTAGGCCTTGATCAAGTCGCTGCAACAGCTCTTCTTGCTCTGCTCCGTTAGCCTTATCTAATTCAATTCTTTGGGATATAAAACCTAAAATATTTTCTGCTGCTTGTTGTGAAGAAATTTTGTCGACATTTTGATAACCTGGGATTTCAGACAAGTTATTTGAAATAGTGCTTGAAGGAGGTAAGGCCTCGTTAGCCGAATTATTAGCTGGAGTAAAAGCAATTTTCTGATACGATTTTTGTAAAATATCGTTAAAAATAGCAAAATTATTTCGAATATGACCACGACCAACTAAACCACCTATTCCTTTAGTCGCTGACGCTCCCCTACGAGAAAATTCGTTCGACTGATTTGGCGTAGAATTTAGCAAGTTTCCACTATTATACATTGAAGGTAAGCTGGACAATTGAGACAACATTTGATCATTCCAAAATCTAGAAAGACTTGTGCTATAAATCGGCTGCAAAAAAGCCAACTTTAATCAATTGCAAAATATTTAACAATATTGCCTTTTATAGGCTACAGCAAGAATCTCCCTGTTGAATTGGCGGACACTTAACACTTGCATAAGAACAAAAGACGCAACAATCACCTTTTAAGGTCTTAATAGTTTGTGACAGCCCTCACACTCATAAAACCACTGACAAGCATTAGTCGGCATTTCTTCCGTTTTGTTATGACCACATTCTGGACAAGTGATTGTTGAGTTTAATTCGAATTTAATCATATTGTTCCTTAACAAATTTTTTTATGTTAGGGCTTGATCCATTAATCCTTTCTTGTATATAACAAAAGCTACTTCTAAAGTTGATTAGATACCAAATTAAGGAAAGAACAATCAAAAGAAAAATAAATAATCGAAAATATATTGCTAATATATTTAAATCTTACTATAGAAATATAAAATCACTGACCAGCTATAAAACCACTACTTCAGCACCTATCAAAAAAACGTTCTTTTTGGAATTCTGTAACGGCTAATGAAATCATCATTCTTCGGAGTCTAGGCAATTATATACATTGTAACTAACTCCTGTCCCGCCAGCCGCGCATAACTTGGATTTTTCAAAAGTAACCATATAGGCATTACCACCTAGATCTACAACAATGTTTTTAATTTTTTTATGTGCATTATCTTTACACTCTTCTAAGCCAACGCCTTTTGAATTATGTAGATAAGACTTTGTAAGTAACTTACAGGAATTTGCTTGTTCTGCATGAATTAACTTGACGTTTTTTCCGCCATTGCTTAAATCAATTGTGCTACATCCTGATATAAGCAGGGTTAATAAGGTAAAAGAACTGGCTTTCATATTACTACTCCACTCTCACATTATAATATCAACGGTTAAAGCAAAAAAACACTTAAGTTATTAGGCGCTGATAACCTAAAATCATCAACCCCTAATTATTTAAAACTAAGTTAAAATGAATTATTTAACCGGATAAATATACTTTATCCAACCCATCATTCTCAATAGTATTTTTCTCATTAAAGAAACGTGCAGTGGGTCATGTTTGTGGTTGATTGCCACAGCTTGTCCCTGTACTCCAAGTGGTAAATTATAATCGTCGAGGTTTTCTTCTAGCTCAATAATTCCAATCACAAATCCATGTTGCGCAATCTGCCTGGCAGAAATTAAAGTACCACTGGCAGATACTTGACCTTCTGCCATAGCCGCGACTATATCAACTACTTTGCCTTTAAATACATGACCAGGTACAGCATCCAATATGACTTCAGCTTCTAGCCCTTTTTCTAAGCGTAATAAAGAGTTTTGCCAAAACACCGCAGCTATTCGTCTCTTTTCTTTTGGAACAAAAGTCATCACAGGGCGAAGTGGTAATGAAGCAGCTCGCACCCCTGGTCGAATGGCTACCTGAATAGGCATACCGTCTACAGGCGCTCGTACATAGGTATTTTCCAAATCAAGTGCGGTTTTATCTCTCGCAGCCTTGAGCTGTGCTACTTGCGTATTTTCGCCCAAGATCTTGGACTCTGTAACAATACGAAGCCGCTGTTCTTCAGAAATAGCGGCCTGTAGCACCGCTTCTGATGACTCATAGAGTTTTTTCTTACTATCAACTTGTTGTTGAGAAAATGGAGAGTTTACTCCCCCTTTATCATGGCCTTCTTGATAACGTGTATAAGTTGCTTTGCTTCTATCTCTATCAGCTGTTGCTTTAGTAACTTTAGATATGGCAGTTATTAAAGACTGATCTTTTTGTAATACTGCGTTCTTAGCTTCTACTAACGCGGCCTCAGCTTTTTGAAGCGCTATTTTTTGATTTTCATTTTCTAATGTAAATAATAAATCTCCTTTATTAACCATTTGGTTCGGTACTACATCCACAGTTGCAACTGTACCGGTAACTTCAGGCACAATCGGAATGGTAACAAATGCCTCTTTAGCGTATTTTGCATAAGGATGGTTGTAATTCATTAGAAAAACCAAGGCGCCAAGAAGAACTATTCCTCCTAATGCCGCGGTTGGAACAGTCCATTTGTTGAGAGGTAGTTTGAAGACTTTAAAGATAACAGTACAAAATGCGGTATAGGTCAAAATAATTATAAGGTCCATAATTATGACTCCTTGTCTTCAGTTTCAACAATTTCAGCCGACGGCTGCACAACTTTATCAACTTGATCTTGTTGGGGTTGCTCACTCAGTTGAGATTTAATTTCCGCTACATCTAACTTTAGTTGATTAACTTCTGCGGCTATATCATTAGCTTTGGGATCTGGGGGTGAATTTTCTTTAAACCCCCAGCCGACATCGGGTTTATATAACGTCGCCCAGATCCAAAGAAATGGCCAGATTACATGCAAGGTAAATAAACTGACCCAACCAGCCACATGTAACGCATCTTGATGCGGATGATTACGGTGAACTGCAATTTCATATGGAATATCATGAATAACAATAATTCCGTAAAATATTACAATTGCGACAAAAAACACCAGAAATAAAGCAGCATAATCTAAAAACATGTTCTCTCCTTAGTAGTCAAATCCACCAAAACATTTAAATGTTTGGCGTGTGAATATTTGTTGATAATTATCAAACCGATGCAACCAATATCAAGATTTTTTATTTCTTTATTTTAAAAAAAATTCCTATATAACCTTAGTATATATATCCGTAAAATCAAGCAGCAAGCAGCAAGCAGCAAGCAACAAGCAACAAGCAACAAGCAACAAGCAACACTGTATTTCAAATGGCAAACCAAATAAATCCCAGTAACATCCTAATTTGAAAAGCGGGCATTTGTGAACTAATATCATTCGTAAGTTACGAAATTCCATATAAAATTCAAATTCGAGAAACATAATCATATTAGGAGAAAGAAAATCATGAGACTTTTATTTGTGAGCGTTATATTACTGTTAACTGCCTGTACAACATCGCCAGAAAAACAATTCCACTCTGGTTATTTAAGTGACTACACCGTATTAAAAACAGTTGATGTAGACGATGACTCTGAATTACAACGATTTATTAGCGACAAAATTAAGACAAGGGGATATACACAGGTCATGCTGGACCCTATCTCTTATTATCCAGCACCACAGGTCACCGACACCAAGTCTAGCGAGGCACTGGCTGATATCAGTCACTATATAAACAAAACCTTTACTAACGCAATTGCATCTAAGGTTAGCTTGGTTAGCAATCCTGGTAAAAAAACCTTACGCATTAAAATGGCAATAACTGCTGTTGACGTTGTTGATAAAGAATTAAAAGGAATTGACTACATTCCAATTGCATTTCTATTTAATGCCGCGAAAGGTGGGTTAAATGATATGGATGTTAAATTTCAAATAGAAACAGAAGTGGTTGACGCACTTTCAGGTGAAGTACTTGCCTCTGCGGTAAAAACAGGTGTTGGTGTCCCTTTGGATAATGAAGAGTCACAACTTAAATTGGATAACCTCAAACCTCTAATTGACAGCTGGTCAAAGACACTTGTTAAAACCTTGGTTGAAAACATGTAACACTTGTTGGGTATTAAAAAGTGATTTGAACGCTAGATGGTTATTATTTTTTTTATAATCGATTAAAAACAGCTTCAACTTCAATTTATGGAGAGTATTCACAGTTAAGGCGTAATAGTATGATAATTACAAAATTTTTTCCTGCATTCATCTCTTTTCTGGTGATCAGTTTAGCTGGCTGCTCAAGTCAGCCAGTCAATGTTAATACTGACTATTCAGAGTTTGATTTTGGCAAGCTTAAAACATTTGAGTGGGTTACTGATGGTCCTAAGCGTGAGAGTAAAATCAGCAACTTAGTCTATGAACGAATCGAAAATGAAATCACGAAAAACTTAACTGGCAAGGGTTTTAATATCTCAAGTGATAGTGATTTTTTTATAAGTTATAGTGTTTTAAAAGACGCTAAAGTTGATTTCAATCAACAAAAGATTTACGACTACGCACCAGGATTTGTTTGGAGTAGCGGCTTTCGCCATGGTTATGTCTTGGGTACTCGCGTGGAGACGGTAGAAACGAACTTCGAACGACACATAGAGGGAACCTTGATCATTGATATTTTAGATGCAAAAACTAAAAAAATAATTTGGCGTGGCATCGGATCGAAGCGGTTACCTGAGGTTATAGACAAAAAAAGTCGAGATGATATAGTCGCAGAAACTGTTACTGCAGTGTTAAAGAACTTCCCTCCTACAAAGTAATAAATACTACGCCACTTCAAGATGCAATGTTCAGCGTGCCACCAAAGGTAGTCTAGATTTGGGAGCAAGCATCGACTCGTCAGAGAGGACAACATTTGGCTAAAGCGAAAAATATTATCATCACTTCATTTTATTTTGAAGCGCTTCCATCGACTGTTGGCTGATGGTTATCAATCCACTTTGCGGTCTGTCAAGGTCAATAACCAGAGATATCAATACCGAGTAAGACAGACATAAGGGGATAAATGACAAGAAATTTCTCTTTTGCCCCATGCTTGCATTCACACCGATAACTAACATGGTTAGAATCGATGTTAACAGTAATGCTAGCCAGATAGTCGGAGAAATCTTGACGTACAATCCTGCCGACATTCTTTGCTCATGTCGGTTAACTAAAGTGCTAATGGACCGAGCAAACATTGAAGAAGATGTGGCGCTATTTTTCCTGCTCTCTTCACTAGCGAGGAGCCATAACCTTTGATGAATTTCCAATGACCGATCAAGCGCCGCTTGTCGATGTTCTTTGGCGACGCCTTTGATACGAATATCGACATACTCTCTCAGAAGACTTTTAACCTCTATTGTTTGGTGACTTGAGATAAGTTCGGAGTAGAGATAAGTGTCACTAATAGCATTAACTTCATTAAGCACGGACCGCTTACGGTCATTTTGATTGTTCACCGCCATAGCGAAAGTAAAGGCCAGAAAAAATGTTAATGACCTTAAAAGACCATTTACCACCTGATTGAGTAAGGATGCCGTATTTAAGTTGGGTTTGTTCTTTGACAGAACTGCGATACGAAAACCAGCTTCATAGGCGATTAACAATAAACAAGTAATGGCAAAAAAAACATAGCTTATATCAAATGCGGATACCGGTTCTAATTTCATAGTTAACCTCTTACAAATTTCAGGAATTTATTAGTTGAAAAAGTCACGGATAACTAAGGTATTATCAAGTAATTTACTCAGCAGACCTCCTTGCTGAATTTTAAGTAGAATATAAGTATCTGACGATATTTAACTAGCCGCTTATGATATTATTTTTATAAATCTAGCATTATTATCTTCGTTTACCTCGACCTTTTGTTCTGCGTGTATTTTTAAACGATTCAGCAGAACGTCTACTACGATTAAATGCAGATGTTCTATTTCCACCTTGATTACGTGATTTAAGTTGACGATTTAGATTCTGTTGGAATGTTTTATCTTTAACCTTGGACCAATCACCATTTCGATTGACTTTTTCCCAGTCTTTATTCTCTGAATGACGATAAACCTGACCATCTTTACTGCCGAAAACATTGTCACCAACTCTTACCACACTGCCTTCGCTACCCGTTACTTTGCCAACATTAAGGCTAGAACCCGTTTGTGTATTTATGATTTTAGCGCGGCCACCAGTAACACTATTACCACTATACGAATTACCGATAGTACCTTTTGCACCAGCAACAGCAATCCCTTTATCTTGATTAGTCATTACGCCTCTTTTGCCGTAGGCATAATCTCCCGTATAAACATTACCAACTGCCGCTCTTTGGCCTGCCGCAATAGAACCGGTTCTAGAGTTATAAGCAACACCCACTTGATTTCGCCAGCCATTTCCGGTGTAAGCGTTGTAGCCACCTGATGTTCTTGTGATTGCTGAATTCTCACCCCATTGACGATAAACATTTCCAGTTGTACCAGCCCAACCGCCAGGTCCCCAGGCTAAAGCGCCTCCTCCAGCCCCATATACAACTCCACCATAATAATGTGCGTGATGGTGATGATAAGGATTGTAGCCATAATAAGGTCCCCAGTAAGGGAATGGATAAGGCCCCCACCAAGGAGAACCCCAATAACCCCAAGCGTAGCCTACACCAAAGGTATATGACCACCCACCCCAAGGTGAATAAGTGATACTACTGCCCCATCCGTAGGTCATTGGATGTCCATACCAATAGCGCCCTATCCAAGGCGAGTAATAATAACCAGTGCCATACACCACCACGCCATTAACAACTACAGTACCGTAGTAACCCGGCGTATAACCAATAACGATGACTTTGGGGGTGGACTGATAAACCCGCACATAAGTCACATTATGAACAGGTGAACTGGGAGGAATAGAATAAATTTCTGTTGGAATTGTGTCTGCGGCTTGCCACTTTCCCTCGAGCTTTTTTGCATAAAACCAAACGCCATTGTAAAGGGCATAATAATCATGATTTGATACTTTAATGATCGTATCAGGTGAGTTTTCAACTCGACTTAACTTAGTCCCTTCTATCGCAACCAATTGTGGTTTACCATCAAAGGTAGGTTTATAGCTAACCTCATTTCTCACTACTTCTGCAGTTTCAGGAATAGAGTTTGCAATAAGCGCTTCTTGCGCCTGATTAGTCCCTGCGACGGAGGCCTTAACATTTTCTTTTGGACTAGAGTCAGGTATTTTCTTAAAGTCTTTGCTTAAGTCTTTTTGAGAAACATAACGCCAATCGCCTGACATTGTTTTATTTCGGTACCAGCGTCCTGATACTAGAACGTAATAATTTTGATCTTCTAAATGTCGAAATAAATGTCCTGTGGTATTATCAGCGTAGAGTAGCTGAGTCTTGGGAATAGCGACAAAATTGGGTTGACCTTCAATCACGATCAATTCGGTGGCTGTGGTGGCAATTTTGATAATTGGCACGGGGCCTTTTTTATTATTTTCTTTTTTAGCTCCGCCCTTCGATTCGGCTTGTTGCTTATCTTTGCTCTCGCTCAGTAGATCTGCAGATTGATCTTCTAAAGTCGTTTTCATTGCTAGATCGAGTTCTTTGGTTTCATTTTTGACGATTTTCCATTCACCATTCAGCTCTTTAGCAACCATCCAACCATCCATTATTCTCAGGTAATGTAGGCCATTTTTATGTTTGAGTAACAATACCCGAGTATTAAGTACACGAGAATAATTGGTGATTGCGACTGGCCTAAACACGGGCTCACCATCAATATAAACCAAAACTGAAGGAGTAAAGGACAATAATATATCCGGAGATTTATTCTTAACAGGCACCTCCAGACCTTCGTTTTTGGCATCTAATAGTGCAACCCCTGCTTCAAGCCGATCTAATGAGATTGTTTGAACGAGCTCACTAACAGACAATTGAAACTTTTTACGTAATGGTTCTTGTTTATTGGGCGCTGAGGGAAACTTGGCATTTTTAATCACTATATTATCAAAGCTAACAAGCCTCTTTTGTTTATCTATTTTTGCTGTAGATTTGAGGCTAATCACTCCGAATATTGGGTCTTTTTCGTTTTTTGAAATATAAGATACTGCCGCATGAGCCTCTATAGTATAGCCATTCCATCGCTCCATCTGGGGCTGAAAAATGGTGTAAGTTTCGTCTTTAATGGTTATTTTTTTAGGCCAGTCAGTTTGATTTAATTGAGTCATTTCCGAAGACTGAGCTTGGACAATTGCTGAAGCAACAAATAGTATGCAGGTAATTAATAAATATGAGATATTTTGCAAAACGCACCACCTTATTAGTTATTTCTATTATCAATAATATGACTAAATAAACAGTGACTTAAATATTTATTTAGTTTTTACTTTAAGCACTTTGTTGTTACATAGTAGTTAAAACGTTGAGTAATTATAATCAATCACCGTTAGAAATAAGCTATCCCAAAGAGTCAATTTATTGTCTTTTTATGTCATATTTAATAGCTTAGTCTAGATTTAACTGAATGTGGCCTTTTATTAGTTTTTAAACTACAACGCCAACACCATATCTTATATAAATTAGGCTGAAAGAACTTACTGAAAATTAACAGGCAAGTTCAAACTGCATAAAAACATCACTCTCGTTCTTCTGATTAGGAATGTGGTATCAAAATTCTAATTCTAGTACCAACTCCTACTTCAGAATGATATTTAACCGACAACCCATTTTCCCGAGCAATATTAAAAATATTCCTCGTTCCCAATCCATTTACTACGCCATCACCGTGAAGTGACAATTCAATTTTATCAAGGAATTCTTGTGTCATACCTTGTCCATCGTCTTGAAATACAAGGACAGAATACTGCTCAAATGTTTCATGAGTAACATCTAGTTTTGTAGCGCCTGCATTTATCGCATTAGTTACAATATTTTCTCTTAGTTGGTCAAAGTCACTGTGCTCGATAACTGTTGTTCTAGCTTTTCCAGCAGTTATATAACTGTCATTAATTTTAATTCGAAACATTTTTCTTAATTTATCGTATGCAGGTTTTGAATATCCCTCTAAATGAAACTGTATGATTTCTTCTGTAGCCTGCTTATTATTTTCAACCTTATTAGCAAGTGTTTCGCTTGCTATAGTTTCAGCTATCTTATTCGAAAGAGATATCGCCCCATTGAGAGCTTGATTGGCAGTGTTCAAATCATTATGATCTTGTAGCCTAGGGTCTTCATAAGTCATTAAATCAATGAGAGATAGGACCGAACAAACTCTGTTTTTCAAATCGTGATTTAGTATGGCTATACTTGATTGGTAGTTTCCCATGACTTCACCTCTATTTATTGAAAATTGTGTTTCAACATTTGAAATGTTGACTCGAACTCAACGAGGGATGAATTTTATAGATAAGAGATGTTATGTAGAATGTCCGGAGTTGCCAAACTATTGTTATTCTGTGACATCCATTAATCATATAGGGATATTCAATTAAAAATTGCTCAACCCCCCTAATAATGTTCAACTAGAGTGAAACTAAGATTTTATTCTTTCCGTCTATTGCATTAATTATATGGGCGGCTAGCGATTAATGGCCAACTATGAAAATATTGAAAGATTTTACTGCAATTCTGGATGCTGGTTTTGCCGATGAAGTTTTTAAACACCTTAGAAACTTCATAATGTGTACGCTTATCCTGGCAATAGGAACAAATGAACTAAAGGTTCAATCGAGCCTTTTGTTTGGCCTGATCCCAAGCAATGTTTCTGGAATTGGCGTTTTAGGACTAGCACTCATATTGATTACATTAAATCTTACCGATGGAATTAGAAAAATATCAAAAGCTAAATACCAAAAGGTGTTTACTATTTTGCTGATAGTCGTCTATATAACATTCTCTATTCGAGTGGTAGAAATGGCTTGGAATTTCAGAGTAACTTTCTAGAGTTCTACTCTAAAATAGATTATTAATTTAGAATACTTATTTTTTAAATAACCCAGACTGACTAAAAATATGATTACAAACCTAGAAAACATGACCACCATAGGCAGTGTGGCAACAATCATTAATAGCACTTTACTCCAGTATAAGTTCACTGCAAAGCCTGTGTTTGACGCCGCCGGAATCAACTATGATGAAATAGGGGACCCTGATAGTCGCTTTAGTACTTCTAAGATGCAGAAGTTATGGCGACTCTGTATTGAGATAACTAAAGATCCCGAATTTGGCTTTAAAGCCGCTCAACTATTTCAACCTACAGCCCTACATGGGCTTGGGTTTTCCTGGTTAGCTAGTGAAACCTCTAGAGATGCGCTTAGCAGACTAGTCAAGTACTCATCGTTATTGGTTACTTATTCGTTAATATCGTTAAAGGACAAAGGCAACGAAATTGAGTTAACCATAGCTGCACGACAAGAACTAGCCAACGTTGTACCGGCATCTATTGATTTTTGCTTTTTAGTGATTCTTAGAATGTGCAGAATGGCTTCTGCCAAATCATTAAGTCCTAAACATGTTTTTTTAAATAGACCGCAACCCGACGATGATTACAAACGTCTGATTGAGGAATTATCACAATGTAATATTAGTTACGATGCACCTCAGTTAAAGATAGTTTTTGATCGGCAAGAGCTAGAATCTCCACTGGTCAACTCAAATCCAAACTTGGCGCGTATTAATGATCAAGTAGTTGAAGACTATTTATCTAGATTTGAAACCAATTCTGTCAGCAATCGTGTTCGAGAAGAGGTTATAAACCAACTACCATCAGGCAAGTCTGACGCTAATCTTATTGCAAAACATCTCCACATGAGTCGACGTACACTACACCGCAAGTTAACTGAAGAAGGTCAATCTTATAAAGAGATACATAATGATATCAGACGCGAGTTAGCGCTTAAGTATTTAAAACAACCGGGCAGAACCAGTACCGAAATATCCTATTTACTGGGTTTTTCAGAACCAGCCAATTTTTCAAGAGCTTTTACTCGCTGGTTTGGATACTCACCTAGTAAATATCGTCACCTGCATTAGTGTGTTCTTGAAAACATAGTTGTAGCGCTGTCGAAGTCTAGTTACTGATGACTTATTGCAGTCAGTGATTTATTTCGCAAATAGGGTTCCTAATTGTTCCATCGTAGAAGTCAGAAGTCAGGCCTAACTTGGAGCTGATTGTCATGTGTTTTGTATTTTATACTGAAT
>Ga0114899_1001384_pt1 | contig 14279 bp, 10 predicted proteins | sample MalvireepMed_215_FD_83497 | JGI IMG/M metagenome (GOLD analysis project Ga0114899, IMG submission 83497) | Marine viral communities from the Global Malaspina Expedition - Malaspina viral metaG DeepMed_215 | ecosystem: Environmental > Aquatic > Marine > Oceanic | place: Mediterranean Sea... | reverse complement strand
TCGGGGCGGATCGTGCCGGCATCGCCGCTGCGCCACCACCCATCGGCGAACGCGCCGCCTTTGTCTTCCATCTTGTGGTAGCGCTCGATGATCCACGGGCCGCGCATGAGCACCTCGCCTTGGGAGACACCGTCGTGGGGTAGTTCGGTTCCGTCCGGTCCGACGACCTTGATGTCGATCCCGTTGACCAGCAGACCCTGGGCCCGCTTGAGATCCCACTTCTCCTTCTCACTGAGCACGTCCCGCAGCGTGTGCTTCAGGCCTGCGTTGACGGTGACCAGCGGAGTGGTCTCCGTGGCGCCGTAGGCGTGGATGATGTCGGCGCCGGTGAGGTCATGGAAGCCGCGCATGAGCGTCAGCGACGGTTCGGTCGCCCCGGACAGCAGACGGGCGCGGCTGAAGTCCGGGCGCGTCTTGAGTGTGCGGATGTAGTCGAGCATCGGCTCGAAGATCGCGGGGGCACCGTTGGCTACGGTGACGGACTCGGAGATCATCGCGTCAACCAGCACAGAGGTGTCCTCGGCCGTATACCGTCCGGGCAGCACGACCTTGGCGGCCGAGTAGATGGCCGACTGCGGCAGTCCCCAGCCCTGGCCGTGGAACATCGGGGTGATGACCATGACGGTGTCGTCGTCGCCCATCTTCAACTGCGCTGCCTCGGCAAGAGTGTGGAGGTAGATTCCGCGATGGGAGTAGTACACGCCCTTGGGGCGGCCGGTGGTGCCGGTGGTGTAGCACGCGCTGTACGCCGAGGTTTCGTCGATCATCGGCCAGTCGAAGGTCGATTCCGCGGCCGTCAGCGCGTCTTCCCAGTGGACGACCCCGGGCAGGGTGGTGGAGATCTCCGAGAGTGGCTTGTCCGTCATGACCACCCAGGTCTTCACCCCGACGCCCTGCTCGACCAGCGCCTCGGCCACGGGCAGCAGGGACTCGTCGACCAGCACGATCGAGGTTTCGGCGTGGTCGGCGACATAGGCCAGGTCCACCGGGGCGAGCCGCAGGTTCATCTGCAGCATCACCGATGCGATACCGGGAATCGCCCAGTACAGCTCCATATGGCGTTTGGAGTTCCAATCCAGGATTCCCACCACCGTTCCGGGGCCGGCCCCCAGCCCGGAGAGCGCGTGGGCCGACTTGCCGACCCGCTCGAACATGTCTGCGTAGGTGTAGCGGTCCCAGCCCCCGTCGATGGTGCGGAATACGATCTCCTGCTCGGGGTAGGTCCGGGCGGAGTGCCGCAGCAGGGTGGTGGTGTTGAGCTGGTAGCTGTCACCGTGTGTCGACGGCAGACCGGTGACGATGGGGTGGGACGTCATGTTGGTGCTCCTGAAGTGGGGTTGGGACGGTGGCTGGGACGGAGGGGGCTCGTCAGAGGCGTTCGATGATGGTGGTGTTAGCGGTGCCGTGGGCTTCGCAGATGGTCTGTAGCCCGTATCGGCTGCCGGTGCGTTCGAGTTCGGTCAGCAGGTCCGTCATCATGCGGGCGCCGGTGGATCCGAGGGGGTGGCCGACAGCCACCGAGCCGCCGTTGACGTTGAGTTTGTCGTCGGGGACGCCGAACTCTTTTTGGAACATCAGCGGTACTCCCGCGAACGCTTCGTTGACCTCGAACAGGTCGATATCGTCCACCGTGAGCCCCGACCGGTCCAGGGCCTTGCGGGTGGACTCGAGGATTGCGGTGAACTGGATGATCGGATCGGCCGCGGCGACCGCGTGGACCACGAAGCGGGCGCGGGGGGTGAGCCCGTGGGCCTCGGCGAACTCGCGGTCGGCGATGAGTAGTGCGGCGGCGCCGTCGCTGAGCTGGGAGGAGTTGGCTGCGGTGGTCTTGCCGTCTTCGGCGAACACCGCCCGCAGGGACGCCATCTTCTCTGGGTCGAGCTCGGCCCGGATCCCCTCATCCGCGGTCACGGGCTCGCTGGAGTCATCGAGCGGGTCGCGGCGCAGCGGAACCAGCTGGGTCTCGAAGCGGCCGTCGCGGGTGGCAGCCAGCGCCCGCTCGTGGCTCCGGCGGCTGAAGGCGTCGAGTTCCTCCCGGCTGAGGTCGAAGCGGGTGTTCATCAGCTCACTGGACGGGCCTTGAACCAGCAGTCCGCCGTCGTAGCGGGCCAGTTCGCGGGGGGAGTATTGCGGGCCTAGCGGGGCGCCGGGTTGTAATGAGGATGGCAGCGCCACCTGTGACATCGACTCCACGCCGCATGCGATGGCGAGGTCGTAGGACCCCGCCTCCACACCGTGGGCGGCAAATGCGACAGCTTGCTGCCCCGAGCCGCACTGTCGGTCCACGGTCACGGCCGGCACCGAATCGGGCAGGCCGGAGGAGAGCACCGCATGGCGAGCGATGTTGGAGCTCTGCTGGTCGTGCGTCATCACACAGCCAGCGATCACGTCGTCGATTTTCTCCGGCGCCACATCACTGCGGCGAACCAGTTCACTGAGGGTGGCCCCCAGCAGATCGGCGGGATGCCAGGCGGCCAGCGCCCCGCCGCGCTTGCCGACCGGGGTCCGGACGGCATCGACGATCACGGCCTCGCGGGTGGCTCGGGAACTACGGGGCTGGGGGGAGTCGGTCATGACTGGGCCCTTCCTCAAGGTGGTCAGGTGGTGGGCGCCGTGGGCGCGTGAGTGGTCTGCGCTGTGGCCGGGTGGGCATCGCGAACGGCGGTGAGCGGGATGTCGTGGCGCGCGGCCAGATCCTCCCAGTGGGCCGTGGTGTGCGCGGCGAAGGCGCGGGTGTAGGCGGCGGATGTGCCGTCGCAATCGAGTACTTCTCTGGTGCGGGCCTCGAAGTGCGGTTCGAGTGCCCCCAGGGCGATGTGGCCGTCGGCGGTGGCATAGATGTTGTAGGAGGGCAGAGCCCCGCCCAGTGGTGCTCCATTGCCAAACAGGCCGTGCCGGAGGGCAGCCGCGGAGTCGTACGCGGCCGCGTCGAGAGTGATGCGTTGATGTCCGCCGGAGTCGTGCTGTCCCCGGGCCAGCAGCAGGGCCAGGGCGGCCGAGATGGCCCGCTCCCCACCGACGGTGTCGGCGACCGGGACCAGCGGCAGGTGCGGCGGCCGGATGGTGCCGTATCTCGCCTGATAGGTCAGGTCGTGGCCCGCGACCTCCTCGTCGGCGCCGTCGTAGCCCACGATCTCCACATGGCACAACCGCGGGTAGCGGTCGCTGAGATCGCCGAGGCCGAGTCGGCAGAACGCTGACGGGCGCATGGCGGTCACCAACACGTCCGCCGTATCGAGCAGCCTGGTCAGCTCCTCCAGGCCGCTACGACTTTTGAGGTCGGCCCGACGAACCTCCACTCCCTGTGTCAGTTCTGCGTACCAGGAGGGCGCGGCCACGGCCAAGGCGTCACCCACCGGCGGCTCCACTTTGATCACCGCTGCGCCGAGGTCACGAAGGCCTGCCACGGCCAGCGGACCGGGCAGGTTGGTAGCCAAAGAGACGACCTGTATGCCGGCCAGGGGTCGGAGCGATCTGGGACTCATTTCAGCGACTATACAAGTAGTCAGTAAACTTAGCCACTGTATAGCTTTAGCGATTGGCGCGTCCCCGTAGACTCGTTTGTCGACCGAAGGGAGACCGCGTGGACCGCCCCGCCCAGCACTCCGGCGACCAAGATCTCACCGCCAAAGCGCGAATCCGCAACGCCGCTCTCGAGCTTTACGCGGCCAACGGCGAGGACCGCACACCGATGCGGGCGGTCGCGGCCGCCGCCGGGGTGACTGTCGGGCTGGTGGTCCATCACTACGGGTCCAAAGACGGCCTCCGCGAGGCCGTGGAGCAGATCGTCGTGGAACGTTTCGCGTCGGCTCTTGCTTCGGCGCCGACCGAAGAGTCCGGCGAACAAATCGCTCGCGTGCGGAACGAGGCTGTCTCGGAAATGCTGGTCAGAAACCCGGAGGTGGTCAACTACCTCCGCCGGGCGCTACTCGAACCCGGTGGTCAGCGGGGGCAACTGCTGGAGCGGCTCACCGAACTCACCCACCGGGAGGTCGTTGCGATGCGCGAGACCGGCGCGGCGTCGCGAGGTCGCGCCGACTCCGTCCAGGTGGTCGACGTGATCATCAACCAGATGGGCCGGCTGTTCCTGCAGCCGCTGGTGGATGCCGTCTGGACCCACCTCGGGACCTTTACCCACACCGAGGGGCGCAGCAAGCCCGAACTCGGCGTGAGCGTGTCCGGGGGAGGAGCTGTCGATCGTTCCCACGGGTCAGCCACCTGACTCGAGTTTCACTTTCACTGAACATCTGTACAAGCATCACGCTGGCGGTTACTGTCCCTGCTGTGTCCGGGGTCACATATCCGATCCCGGAGTCATCGACACCTCAGGAGTCACCATGGCCACTCTCGGAGGCGCCCTCGCGCTCAATGCCCGCCGGCACCCGGACAAGACCGCACTGATCTTCGGCGAGAGCACCTACTCGTACGAGCAGCTCGCGGCCCGGATCAATCAGTATGCGCACGCGTTGGCGTCGCTCGGAGTCGGCAAGGGCGACAGGGTGGCACTGCTGAGCCCGAACTCCGACGCGTACATCCTGGGCCTGTACGGAGCGTTCCGACTGGGGGCCATTGCCGTGCCTCTCAACCCTCGCGTGCCGGCCCGCGAACTTCGCTACCTGCTCGAGGACTCCGGTGCGACGGTGCTGCTGTACTCCGAGGGGCTCGCGGTGGTGGTGGCCGGCCTCGACGAACTCGATCCGCTGCCGTCCGCGCCGCAAAGTCTGGTGCTGGACGAGCCCGCCGCGCAGGGCATCGCGCGGCTCGCAGACACCATGCCGACCACCGCGCCGGAAGTGGAGGTCATCGAGGACGACGACTGCATTATCCTCTACACCTCGGGCACGACCGGGCGTCCCAAGGGAGCGTTGTTCGACCATCACCGCATGCTGTGGGTGGGGAACTCGGTTTCCGCACTCGGTATGAATATCTTCGACCGGAATCTGCACGTCGCGCCGATGTACCACTGCGCGGAGCTGGTCCTGTTCGTTATGTCAGGGTTCAGCCTGGGCACCACTCACGTGGTGCTGCCAGCGTTCGAGCCCAAGGCGGTCCTGGATGCGCTGGAGAAGCACCGCATCACCGTGTTCCTGGGCGTGCCCACCATGTACCAGATGCTGCTGCAGCACCCCGAGCTCGGCACGCGCGATCTGTCCGCGTGGCGGCTGGGCTTCTTCGGCGCCGCACCAATGCCGCCGAGCGCGGCGACCAGCTTGCTCGCCACCCTGCCGCACGTGCAGTTCTTCCAGCTGTGCGGCCAAACCGAAGGCGGCCCGACCGGCATCTTCCTCACTCCGGACGAAGTACGCGCCCGCCCAGATGCCACCGGACGGGCGTCCATCACTAACGCCGAGACGCGGATCGTCGACGACGAGGGCAACGACACCGCGGTCGGCGAGCCCGGGGAGATCATTTACCGAGGCGAGACCATCATGAAGGGCTACTGGAACAAGCCCGAGGCCACCGCCGATGCGCTCCGCGACGGCTGGCTGCACAGCGGCGACGTGGCGGTCCGGGACGCCGACGGGTTTATCACGATCGTTGATCGGATGAAGGACATGATCATCACGGGCGGGCGCAACGTGTACTCGGTGGAGGTCGAACAGGCCCTCGCCGGCCACCCGGACGTGGCCGATGTGGCGGTCGTCGGGCGGCCGGACGAGATGTTCGGGGAGAGCCTCATCGCCGTCGTCACCCCGGTCGAGGGCCGCGAGGTCACCTTGGAGTCGCTCCGCGAGTACGGATCCCAGTTCATTGCGGGTTACAAGCTTCCGCGCGAGCTCATCACCCGGCCCATTCCCCGTAACCCCTCGGGGAAGATTCTCAAGCACGTGCTGCGTGATGCAATCACGGAAGGCACAGTCGCCACCAGCTAACAATCGGATAGCTCGTTAGGCTCCTCTACCAAGCCACCTGCCATTTGGCCCGCTCTGGGAGAGGTCGAGTTCGCGGGATACTCGGCATCGCCTACTTGTCATAACGCCTGGTTATCGGTATCGCCCTGCAAGCCTGGAACTCAATCCACCGCAATCGAGTGGCTGGAGAGCTCTCCTGAATTCGGGGAGAGTGCGGCACTAGTATTGGAGGTGTCAGTCGCAGAGCAGGCGTTGTGTAGGACTACTGCGGTGACAAACAACGTCATTGACATTGTCACGATTGACCGGGTTAACGATCTTCCAGTCCTCGTCATCGTTGAGCCTCCTTTCTGTTGACGTTATTGTGTTGGCCTCGCGGTCAGCTCAGCCGAGGATCTGACGCGCCATGACCATGCGGTTGATCTGGTTGGTGCCCTCGTAGATCTGGGTGATCTTGGCGTCGCGCATCATGCGCTCGACCGGGAAGTCACGCGTGTAGCCGGCACCGCCGAACAGCTGCACCGCGTTGGTGGTGACCTCCATCGCCACGTCCGAGGCGAAAGTCTTGGACGCGGCGGCCATGAAGCCCAGCTTCTCGCCACCGGGCGCGCTGCCGCGCTCGGCGTTGGCGGCGGCGGTGTAGACCATCAGACGCGCGGCCTGCACCTTCATGGCCATCTCGGCCAGCATGAACTGGGTGTTCTGGAAATCCGAGATCGCCCGGCCGAACTGCTTGCGCTCCTTGGTGTAGGCGATCGCCGCGTCCAGGGCGCCCTGAGCGATACCCACCGCCTGCGCGCCGATGGTCGGACGGGTGTGGTCCAGCGTCTGCAGGGCGGTCTTGAAACCGGTGCCCGGCTCGCCGATGATCCGGTCACCCGGGATCCGGACGTTCTCGAAGTACAACTCGGCGGTGGGCGAGCCCTTGATGCCGAGCTTCTTCTCGGTCTTGGACACCCCGAAGCCCTCATCGTCCGCGTGGACCATGAACGCCGAGATCCCGCCGGCGCCCTTCTCGGGGTCGGTGACGGCCATGACGGTGTACCAGGTGGACTTGCCGCCGTTGGTGATCCACGCCTTGGAGCCGTTGAGGATCCAGTCGTCACCGTCGGCCTTGGCGCGGGTGCGCATCGACGCGGCATCGGAGCCGGCCTCGCGCTCGGACAGCGCGTAGGAGGCCATCTTGCCGGCGGCGATCTCGGGCAGCACCTTGCGCTTGAGCTCCTCGCCACCGGCCAGGATCAGGCCCATGGTGCCGAGCTTGTTGACCGCCGGGATCAGCGAGGACGAGCCACAGACACGGGCGACCTCCTCGATCACGATGCAGGCCGCGACCGAGTCCGCGCCCTGACCGCCGTACTCCTCGGGGATGTGAACCGCGTTGAAGCCCGAGGCGTTGAGGGCGTCGAGCGCCTCCTGCGGGAACCGCTCGTTCTCGTCCACGTCCGCGGCGTGGGGCTCGATCTCCTTTCCCGACAGTGCGCGGATCGCGGCGCGGAACTCCTCGTGCTCCTCCGCCGGGCGGTACAGCTCGAAATCGGGGTTACAGGACATCAATCGCTCCAGTGTTGTGACTGGCCGCCAAGTGCGGGCCAGGGGAGGGGTTTGTGATCTTCTTCCGCTTGTCGCGTGGGTGCCGCGAAACTTGATCAACTGCGCCGCCACAGGGGGCGAAAGAGATAGCGGTGGTGGCCGGATTTGCGCTTGTGCGGTCAGCTCGGCGAGACGAAGCTGGCAGTCAGAGCACCGTCAACTGGCAGAACTGCGCCGGAGATGTACTTCGCGCGATCGCTGGCGAGAAACAGCGAGGCATTTGCTACGTCCCACGCCTCTCCCATATGTCCCATTGGGGTCTGCGCATCACGCTTGGCCCACATCGCCTCGACGTCTCCGTCCGAGTAAGCGTCGGCGATACCGGCTGAGCGAGCGACCATGGGTGTCTTGATGAGCCCGGGCTGCACGACGTTGACTCTCACACCTCGTGTAGCGAACTCCACTGCGGTTGTTCGGGATAGATGCTCAAGACCCGCCTTCCCCGCGTAGTAGGCCGCATAGGGAACGCCGCTCCAGCCTGCTGCCGCGGCGGACGAAATGTTGATGATCGAGCCACCGCCGGCTGCCACCATGTGGGGGATCGCGTGCCGCATGGATAGAAAGGCGCCGGTCAAATTGAGTTCGAGACCTTTCGCCCAGTCGGCAACGGCGAGGTCAGTGACACCGCCCGCTGCAGCGATCCCCACGTTGTTGTGCAGGACGTCCACTCGGCCATGGGTCCGGACCGCGGTGTCGATCACCGACTTGACTTGCTGTTCGTCGGTTACGTCGAGGCGCACTGACTCTGCGCGGTGACCTTCGGCGCGGATCATCTCGGCTGTTCGTTCTGCTGACTCGGCTGATACGTCTGCGCACACAACATGCGCACCTTCGCGGGCGAAGGTGATCGCGGTAGCGCGACCCAGTCCCATACCGTCGCCGTCGGTGCCAGCGCCCACTACAAGTGCAATTTGATGCTCAAGCTCTCGCAAAGGTTTCCCTCTCTATCCCTAGGTTCTAAATTCTCTGAGCGGTGTCTGTCCAGAATGCTTCTCGGACGTCCTTTTTGAGCACCTTCCCGTTCGCGCTGCGCGGCAGATGATCCACGAAGACGAAATCTTTCGGGGCGCGGACTGGGCCCAGTTTTGTGCGGCAGAGCTCGCGCAGTTCTGCTGAGGTGACGTCGTATCCTGGCTTAAGCTCAACGACTGCGGTTACTCTCTCGCCCCAATCGGGGTCGGGGGCGCCCACCACCGCGCAGTCCGACACGGACGGATGCCCCCAAACGACCTGCTCGACCTCTCCTGGATAGACATTGAAGCCGCCACTGATGATGAGGTCTTTTTTGCGATCGGTGAGATAGAGGTATCCCTGATCGTCGATATGCCCTAAGTCGCCGGTGTGTAGCCAGCCGTCGACGATTGTCTCTGCTGTCTTGTCGGGGTCCTTGAAATAGCCCTTCATGAGCAGATCGCCCGATACGCAGATTTCGCCTGTTTCCCCTGGCTTCAGCGTCGCCCCACTTGCTGGATCCTTGATCTGGACTTGGACGAGGGGGTACGGGCGACCGCACGACGCGAGCCTGGCATCGGTAGCCGGCTGATCTCCATCCATGTGTTCTATCGGGCGCAGGAACGAGATGGCTGCCGGGGCTTCCATCTGTCCATAGCACTCGATAAACACCGGGCCCAATCGGTCGATCCCCTCTTTGAGTTTCTCCACCGACATGGGCGCGGCAGCGTACATCAGATAGCGCAGCGAGGAGGTATCGAAGTGTTTCTGGGCGAGCACCTCGAGCAGGCGATAAACCACGGTGGGCGGCAGGAATAGCTCAGTGATCCGGTCATCCTGGATCGCCGGCAGAATGACGTCAGGCGTCGCTCGGTCTACAACGACCACGGTGCCACCACGGGCAGTGGTTTGCAGACTGAACATGCCGGCGGTGTGCGTCATAGGTGCTGCGGCGAGATTGATCGCCTCCCCCTCGCGCTCGTATTGCAGAGCCATCATCTGGTGGGCGACCATCACGCCGATGTTCCGGTTGGTGTTCATCACCCCCTTCGGCTCGCCAGTGGTCCCTCCTGTGGGAGAAAGCATCACCACAGCTTCGGGGTCATGGATGAGATCCGGGACGGAGTCCGGGGCGTCTGCGGTCCACGCATCCAAGTCGGGATCCGTGGCGCCGGGCCCCAACCCGATCATCCGCGGAGCGACGCAGCCGCTGATCTCCTTGATCTCATCGACCATGCCTGCCAGCTGGGGATGGTAGATGAGGACATCCACGCCGAAACGCGTAATCAGTGCGGCGTTCTCCGCGGGAGGGTTCCCGGGATTTAAGGGGACCCAGGGGCAGTCCGCTCGCCACGTACCAAGCACGCAGATCCACGCCTTAGGCGAGTTGGGCGAAAGAATCGCCACCGTGGTCTTACCCTCACCGGGCTCAGCGAGCAGCCTGTTGGCGATACGGCAGGAGAGTCGGCCCGCATCCTCATAGGTCCACACTTCGTCTGCGCTGCGGTAGGCGACCTTCGAAGGACTAATTGACCAGCCGCGGTCGAAGAAGTCGATTGCCGCCATCGCTACTGAGCTCCCTTGAGGATCGTGATTGCCGTGACTGCTTCCTCGCCACGATGGAAACCCCCGCCGTTCTCAGCCAAGGCAATGCGGGCTCCGGCCACCTGGCGGGGCCCGCACTCACCGCGCAGTTGCTGGGTGAGTTCAAAGATCTGAGCCAGGCCGCTGGCCCCAATGGGATGGCCCTTGGATTCCAGTCCACCGGATGGATTGACCGGTATTCGTCCTCCGAGGGTGGTCTCCCCGTTGGCTGCTGCCGCCCCGCCTTCACCCGGTGCTACCAGCCCGAGCATCTCGGTCTGGAGGATCTCTGCAAAGGCGGTAGCGTCGTGCACCTCCGCGACGTCCACCTGGTCGGGAGTGATCCTTGCACGCTTGTAGGCAAGATCCGCGATGCCCTGGCTGAGATGGCCGTCGAATGTGGTGATGTCACGGTCTGAACCGGTGCCCACAACTGAGGCCAACACCTGAACCGGCCGTGCGTCGGACAGTTTCGACAGTCCTGCGTCGCTGCAGACAATGACCGCGGCGGCCCCATCGGTCACAGGAGCGCACATGGGCACGGTCAGAGGAAAGGACAGCGGTCGCGCTTGGAGCACCTCGTCCACGGTCAGAGCCTTGCGATAGTGAGCACGCTCATTTTCTATGGAATGAGCGTGGTTCTTAGCGGCAACGGCGGCGATTTGTTCTTGTGTGGTTCCGTGTTGGCGCATGTGACTACGCGCCATTGCGGCGTAGATGTCCATGAAAATGGAGCGCTTGCCGAGGTCGGGTTCGTCGATTTCCCCACCCAGCGCATCGAGGGTTGTCTGAAGAGCTTTGGGTCTGGCCACGTCGTAGCCCATGTCGAACACGGACATCGTGAGCTCGGGATCCCCGACATTCATCTTTTCAGCCCCTGCAGCGAGTACTACATCGGCTTCTCCAGCTTTGATGTACGCGGTGGCGAGAGCGAAGGCAGAGGCGCCTGTGGCGCAGGCGTTCTCGACGTTGAACACCGGAATCCGTTGAATTCCCAGTTCACGCAGGGCGATCTCGCCGGAGATCATGGCCTGGCCTTCGAGGGGGCCGTGGGTGGCGGTGCCGTAGAAGGCGGCATCGACTGCGCACGGGCCCAGCCCGGCGTCGTCGAGGGCGTCGGTGATGGCGCTGCCAGCGAGGTCGTGAACGCTCGAGTCAGTGTGCTTGCCGAAGGTGGTCATACCGATTCCGACTATCCAGACGTTATTGCTCATGGGGCCCTCCAGGGCATGTCGCTATGTGATGTCAAGACGGGGTGCCGATCGGTCACTGCAGTGGCTTGTGGGCAGTTTCGGGCAGCCGGAGGAACACGACCGTGCTGATGACAGCAACGACGGTGACGTACCAGCCGAACAGTTCGATCCGGTTGATATCGACCAGCCAAGTGGCGATGTACGGTCCGGTGCCACCAAAGAGAGCAACGGCTAGGGCATACGGGAACCCGATGCCCGAGCCCCTCAATCGAGCGGGGAAGAGCTCGGAGGCGATAGCCGACGAGATGCTGGACCACAAGGCGATGAACACTAGTCCGGTCATTTGGACGATCAGCAGGCTTGTGAAGCTTCCCGTCAGGCTGTTGAGCAGCGGCACGGTGCCGAAGACGAAGAATAGGCCGAACACGATGAGCAGGGGTTTGCGGCCGACCTTGTCAGACAACAGCCCAAACAATGGTTGGAGCACCAGGAACACGGCCAGAGAGATGGAGCCGGTGACCAGCCCGATCTTCACGTCGAGATCGACGGTGATGCTGGCGTACGTGGGCAGGAAAGAGCTCCAGATATAGAACACAAGTGCCGGGGCGGCAGTAAGGCCAAAGACCTGGAGCGCTTGTTTCGGGTGCTCGCGGAAGAAGTCAAACATCCCGACCTTCTTGCGGGTCTCTCCCGCTGGAGCTTCCTCCAACGTCTCGGAGGCGTGGCGCCGGATCAGGTAGCCACCGATCGTGGCAAGGGCTCCGGCGATAAACGGGAGTCGCCAGCCCCAGCTCTCCATGTCCTCGGTCGACAGAGTGTTGGCAAGGACTGCGGCGACCACGATCGCAGTGAGATTGGCGACGGTGGCAGCAATGTAGAAGAAGCTGGAAAAGAACCCACGCCGCCCCTGCGGTGCGGATTCGATAAGAAATGCCGATCCAGCAGCGTACTCACCGCCGGCCGAGGCGCCCTGCAGGAGTCGGGCAATGACCAGTATGGCCGGAGCGAGGACTCCCACCTGGGCATAAGTGGGCGCAAGGCCGATCATGAGGCTGCCCACACCCATTCCAATGATCGTTGCGCTGAGCGTTGCTTTTCGACCGAACCTGTCGGCCAGCATGCCGATCACCAGTCCGCCCATTGGGCGTGCAAAGAAGCCCACGGCGAAGATCGCCATCGCGCCAAGCAGAGGTACGAGGGTGTTGTCGGTCTCAGGGAAGAACTGCGGTGAAAAGTACACCACGAGCATCGCGTACACGTACCAGTCGAACCACTCCAGCGTGTGCCCCACCGAAGCAGCGAGAAGCTGCCTGAAGTGGAACCTTCTTGCGTCCGGCCCCTTGGCCGGAGATCCTGGATCGGTAGGTGGGTGCGCCTGCCGACCTTGAACAGTTGACACAGCGGCTCCAATCTCATAGGCAGACGGTCCCCGGAGGGAAAACGTCGCGGGATGCCACAAGTCTGAGACTCAAATCACACGAAAGCTACGTGTGCAGTACCAACCGCGCTCTACGGATCTCGTATCCAGCTACGAAAGCCTGGGCTTGCGGTAGAGTAGGAGCGCGAGCTCGACGATGGTATCCGTAGATTCCAACGAACAGCCCGTCACTTCCTCGAACCTGGACAGTCGGTACCGCAAGGTGTTGACGTGGATGTACAGCGATTCAGCTGCCTTAGGAATGCTGCGACCGTGAGCGAGGTAGGCCTCAAGGGCCTCGGGAATCAGCTCTTTGAGAGCTCCCGACACATCGAGGGGTTCGAGATACCGCTCTCGCAGAACTTCCAGGGTGGCTGGAATGCGGGATACGGCCATCCGCCACCCGAGTGAGTCAACAGTGACCACGCCGCTCTCGATAGTCCCCTCAGCGGCAGCAAGAACGTCCTCGGCCACAGTGAAAGACTTCATTGCCTCGCTTAGTGCGCGGGGAGGCCCTAATGCCAGCGTTCCGAGGGGAAAGTCGGTGGGTGCTTCGCGAAGAAGGCCGATGAGCCGGCCTTCGGACGGCAAGATCAACTCCTCGCGGTCACTGGCAAGTCGGCTGCGAATTGCTTCGAGTTCGTGCACTGGGTGTGCAGAGGTGCAAAAAGCTCGATAGGTCATGTCGCGGGGCAGGTGATACATGACTGCGCCCTGGTCGATCTGCGCAGCCGACAGGCTCCCAGTTAGAAGGTCGTGAAGCCACGAGTCTCGCCGTCGCCGCTCGGCGAGGGCCACCTCGAGACCATGGGTGCGATAGGCAACTGCCGCTCGTGCAGAGAATGCATCGCTCAGCTTCCACAACAGACCAGTCATCCACACGATGTCCCGCTCTGGAAGGCCGCACTCCTCAGCGAGCACAACAGCCCTATCGAGGATCCCCGTCATGGAGACGCGAAACCCTGCCAAGATATCTTCGATCGGCAACCCGGCCTGAAGTCTCTGCAAGGTAGCCGTTTCGGCCTCCCATATATCGCCAGGCGAGGGGACCTCGCGTTTGCGTAGCGTCTGCACGGACAGCCGAAGATTTCGTCGAACGCTGTCCTCAAGTTCGGTATCGGCGGTGGCCCGATAAGATTCGAGCTCTTGCCGAACCCTCTCGATGGTAGGGCCGATCATCGTCTCGTCGAGCTCAAGCGAACGAATAAAGGCACCTATACGTTCCGGGTCGGTAGCTCCCACCATGGCGAGACTACTGGCCGGTCGTTACTGACGTCGATAACGACTGGGCAGGTGTTTCTCCAGGATGGAGCCCTCGTCTGTCGTGGGGCTTGGATGAGAGCCGACTGTTCGGGTTGAGAGTGCTGGTCAGAGGCAGGGCGAAGGGACGGAGTGATGATTTATGCAGGATGAACGGTTAGGCCAGCTGTACCCCGGCGTCCGTGCCGAACCCGAGTGGTCAGGTCGTCCGAGGCGGTCTGCCCCTTGGGGGGGCTGTATCTCGAATTGCGCCCGAGGGGACCGCTGGAGGCTCGGCGAATGATTCATCCGACGCAATACGCAGACTACTACTGGTCAGGTGCCGGGTTCTGTGGTGTCGGGTTCCTGGCGGAGTTCGGGGTAGGCGCTCCAGTTGGTACCGCTGATGAATGCGTGTCGCTCGGTTGTCTGAGCTCTGTATCCGAATTG
>Ga0114899_1001383_pt1 | contig 14290 bp, 14 predicted proteins | sample MalvireepMed_215_FD_83497 | JGI IMG/M metagenome (GOLD analysis project Ga0114899, IMG submission 83497) | Marine viral communities from the Global Malaspina Expedition - Malaspina viral metaG DeepMed_215 | ecosystem: Environmental > Aquatic > Marine > Oceanic | place: Mediterranean Sea... | reverse complement strand
GGGTAAAGGACCAAGCCAACGAAGCGATGGCAGCGACGATCACCGAGTGGCGGAACAGCGTGATCCCCGAGTACGCCCAGAGGCTCGCTCGGAAGGACTCCGTCGATGACATGCTGTCGGTCACAGTGCCTAGGGTGAGCGACCTAGAGGATCTTCTGATTGATGAGCTCCGCGAAGTCTACGATCAGGGGAAGGCTTCGGTCGAGCGAGAGGTTGAGCGGCAGGAGAAGGATCCCGGACTCCGGGGCGAGATTGAGATCCAAGAGGTGCGCCCTCGCCAGGAGGGGGGTCAGGTCGAGTTATTCGAGTCCCCTTTTGGGCTGGCAGAGAAGGTGACGGCACCTGAGCCCCTTCCAGACGAAGAAGAGAGCTACATCGACGACATCGACCCGGAAGACTCGATCCGGTCGACGGCAGCTGCCGCAGCTCGGGAAGCGGGGGAGCGGGTCCAGCGCGTGGCTATCTCTCAGGTCCAGTCGGCTGGGGTGGGAGGAACTCCCCCTCCCCCTTCCATTCTCCTGGAGTCCGTCCTTGCTGGTCTCTTCGCCCTCTCTGTGGGGGTGGACTACCGGACAGCCCAGGCTGCATCCAACCTGACCTACGGTCTCGGGCGAGCCCAGGAGTTGAGAGCCTCCCCGGTCAGGCGATACCTCTATTCCAACCTGGCGGAGTCCCAGAGCTGCTCTCCCTGCGAGGAGCGTGACGGTGCGACATTCGGCGCCGACGAGCTTGCCCTCTACGCCTCCCTCCCCTTCTGTGTTGCCGGCCCCATGTGCAACTGTCTCGTGATCGGGCTGGTGGAGTAATGGCGGGAGGTCGACCAAAGCGGACAGACCTCCCCGAGGGGATCGGGGTCTATCCCGACTACGTGGTCTCGTTTATCGCGAAGGAGCAGGGTGAGCGGATTTCGACTCAGGGGGTGAGGTATCTGCGGGAGGTGAACAAGATCCCCCCCGCCTCCGAGCCCTACCGGAGTCAGTGGATCGCGCGGAATGTTCCCGACGAGGTCGACCCCTAGTTTCCTTGTCCCGACCTTCCTTGCGGACAAGCCCAGCCTCCACGCATGCTAGGCGCATGATCGAAGAAGAGGCATACGCGGAGTGGACAACTGCGTACATGAACGATCTCCCCGACAGTGCCTTCCTCTACATCGCTCCGGGCGGTGAGGCGGACGAGGACGGGAAGACGACGCCTCGGTCCCTCCGCTACTTCCCCTATCGGGATGCCGAGGGCAAGGTCGATCTCCCGCACCTTCGCAACGCAATAGCCCAGGCACCCAAGGCAGACCTCTCCCCAGAGATCATCTCCTCGGTCCAGGCCAAGGGTCGCAAGATCCTTGAGGGGCAGCGCGAGGAAGCAGCCGAGGAGGGTGACGCTCCCATCGACGAGGAGGTCGCTCCCGACCGACCGGATGCCTACCCTCCCCCCGAGCAGATGTCCGACTGGTCCGCTGTCGTCCACCTCGACGAGGACTACGGCAGCAAGACCGTGGAACTTGCCCGATCAGGCACGCACTACGGCAGAGCCTCCGACCGGCAGGTCGTCCTTTCGCCAGAGGACATCGAGTCCATGGCCCGAGGCTATCGGATCATCCAAGCAGAGCGCTGGTACAGCACGGGCGCCCCGGTTGGGTACAACCATGCGAGCCTAGCGGGCGCACTCGACGCGGAGAGCACCAAAGCGGCGGGTAGGATTCTTGAGGTCTCCACGCGAGTCAATGAGGACGGAAGTCTCAGCCTGATGGGGCGCGTGCAGTGGACCGACGAGGCTACTCGCAGGATCCGAGCTGGCGAGTTCGACGGATTCAGCATCGAAGCGGTGCCCCCGTCGTCGGCTCGCAGCAAGAAGAGCGGGGAAAGCCTCGGTGAGTGGGCTCTCATTGGAGGAACCCTCACCAACGAACCATTCGTCGCTGGCATGCAGCCGGTGGCGGCATCTGAGAAGAGGAGCACCGACATGGCGCTGAACAAGCTTGTTACCGATACTCTCGCCCTGCGCGAGGGTGCGACTGAGGCCGAGGTTCTCACTGAGATCCAGTCTCTTCGCGACCGTGCAACCAAGGCCGACGCTCTGTCGGAAGCCCTCGACACGGTCACCGCTGACCGGGACACGATCAAGGCCAAGTTCGACGAACTTGAGGCCAAGGAAATCGAGCGCATGCTGGACCGAGCCTGCACCGACGGGCGGATTGCTGCGTCGGAGCGCGACGACTACCTCGACATCTACACCCAGTGCGGTGAGGAGCGGGCCAACCGCGCCTACTTCGCTGAGCGCATCAGCGTGACGGCAACAGGCAAGGCTGGTACGGAGGCCGACCGAGCCCCCGCACAGAGCGTCCTCGCTGAGTGCGCCACTCTTGCTGACCAGATTTCTTCGGAAGAGAACCTGGATAGCGCGGCAGCTTATGCCCGCGCCATGCAGATTGTCCTCTCGGACCCCACCAAGCGAGCAGCTTACGAAGCTGCCGACATCGACGCTTAGGAGCCTCCAATGAGCACCCCCTTCAATCCCAATATCGCCACCTTCAAGTGCAACGAGGATCTGTCTTCCTCGGAGTGGTTCCTGGTGCGCCCGGTGGGCGGCGCTGATGGCGACATCGAGCTTGCCGGCGCAGGCGAACTTGCCATGGGCGCACTGACCAACGACGTTGCGGCTGGCACTGCAGCTGCGCCGGTCTATGTCCCGGTGCAGGTCGGCGGCATCATCAAGGTGAGCTGCGGAGCAGCTTGCGTGGCCGGCTCTCTTGCCATGTCCGACGCATCCGGCGAGGCCCTCACCGCGACGGACGGCAACTACGCCTTTGGTATCGCCCTCGGGGAATACGTCGATGGCGAAATCGGCTCGTTCCTCTGGGCACCTTCCTACCTCGAAACCACTTAGGCTGACTGAGGAGATAATCAGATGGCAAATACACAAGGCTTTGTTCTGGACGTGATGCTGCAGCGTTATGCGCGGCTCCTCGGACCCTCTCTCGGCAGCTTCATGGCAGACGACATCTTCCCTGCGGTCGATGTCCCCACCAAGACGGGACAGTTCTACGACGTGGACGGAGGCTTTGCCTCGGCCCACTCGACGGTATCTCCCTTCCTCGGTCACAACATGGTGATCGCTGATGGTCAGGACTCCCCCCTGAAGATCAGCACCTCGATCAGCAAGGTGGACGGTTGGGATGTCAGCCAGAACGGTCTGGGTGTTCAGATCAGCAAGAGTTCCGAGGGCTACGCCCAGGGGAACGGGCTGAACCTGCGCCAGGCGAACGTCGCTGTCCTGGCTCGCGAGTGTGCCATCAACCGGGAGCGTAACGCTGCCGCGCTGGCTTTCGACGCGACCACCACCTTCTCGGGCAAGACGACTGCTCTCTCGGGAAGCGACCAGTGGGACAATGCGGCCTCGGATCCGATCAGCATCGCGCAGACTGCGCGAGACACGATCATCCAGGCTTCCGGCGAAGCTCCCAACATGGCGGTGATGGGCTACGAGGTCTACAAGGCCCTTCGTCAGCACCCGCTGATTCTGGAGTATTGCTCTCGCACCCAGAGCCGCGTCGGGATCCTGACCAACGACGACCTGGCGCGTGCTCTGGATGTCGAGACCATCTTCGTCGGCAAGGCTGTCGCCAACAACGCCGTCGAGGGTCTCTCAGCCGACAAGGGTTACATCTGGGGCAAGTTCGTCCTGTTCGCCCACATCAAGAAGAGCCCTGCTCCAATGACTCCCGGCTCCTGCCTGCAGAGGTGGCGTTTCCAGGGTTCCTCGGACGGTTCGGTTCGTCGCTGGGACCCGACTCCCTACGTCGAGCAGATTGACATGACTTGGAACGATCAGTTCGCAGCCCCGACAACGGAGCTGGGTTACCTCTACTCCACCGTCGTCTCGTAGGAGGTCGTCATGGCAGAAACACTGCTCTTCAAGGGAGTTCCCTCCAACGAGGCAAACGGTCTTCGCGTGCGTCTCGGGCACAACGTCGAGACGTTGGCGGGCACCAAGACGCTTGTCCCGCAAGACGCGCAGTTCCAACTGCTCGACCCCGACGGGGCGAAGACCGTGGTCCTCCCGGCAGAAGAGGCGAGCCAGGGATTGTTCTTCGTGATCAAGAACACGGCGGGCGGCGCTGAGAATCTTACTGTGGACAACGACAACGGAGACGAGATCGACGTTCTCGGAGAAAAGGAGTTCGGGATCTTCGTCTGTGATGGATCGTCCTGGGTTTCCGCCGTTGGCGAAGTAGCGTTCGACGCATAACAGAAAGAGGAGCACCCCTCATGACGTATGAAGTAACCCCCGGACAGAGCCTTCTCCACAGCGGTGTCAAGTACCCCGCTGGGTCAATCGTCCCTAGTGGTGTGGAGGTAGACCTCCTCTGCGCTGCTGGGGTCATCCAGCTCGTCGAAGAGAAGGTGGTCGTTCGGCCCGAACCGGAAGTCCAGGCGCGGAGCACCGCTGTGGCGGACTTCGATGTCTCGGATCCGTCGACCATATCCAACGTCCCCCTGCGCCTCCTCCCCAACGTCCTGAAGGACGTCAACGACCCCGACCTCCTCATCGAGATGCACTCTGCGGACAGCCGCAAAGGGGGCAAGGACTTGATCGAGGAGCGTCTAGGCGAGGTGGAGGCGGCGAATGCCTAAGCTGATCCTTCGGTGTTCCTGCGAAATCGCGGGGGTGGACCACAGTCCCGGCGACGAGATTGAGGTCGACGACGACAACGCTGTCCGAATGATTCGGAAGGGGATGGCGGCGAAGGCTCCCAAGCCCAAGCCCAAAGCGAAAAAGAAGGCGAAGGCGGCTTCGTCGGAAGAGTAAAGGGGTCCGCTCGTGGCATACAACGCAGACCTAGCCACAGCGACCGTCATGGCTCCCCAGCTCGGGACGCTGTCGTCGTCCACTACCCCGACGCTCGCCCAGGGGAACACGATCTGGGGGCATGCCTACAACCGGGTCAGGCTGGCGTTCCTAGAGGCCGGGCTCTCCGACACGGTCACAGCGTCGAGTCGAGCAGAGGAGCTCGCCCAACAAGCAGAGCTATTTCTCGCTAGTGGGAACATCCTGCTTGCCAAGGGGAGCATTGGGGCGGACGGCAAGGCGACAGCCGACGAACTCATAGCTCACGGTCGCGACCTGCTGGAGAGGCTCTGGGATCAGCGCACCTACCTGCTCGCCAACGGAGCGTCCGCCTCCCTCGCCGGCCCATCGATCTTCGCCAAGTCCAACTGGACTCAAGACAGCGATCCAGACTTCGACTACACCCCCGGGACTGGGGACCGGCAGTACGCCATTCCCCCAGAGTTCCAGGATGGGGACGATCTCTGATGGCTGGCGCTCCCATGTTCTCCGTCTCCTTCGCCCCCTCCATGCGGAAGTTTGCGATTTCTTTCGAGGGCTGGGCGAAGGAGATCAAAGACTGGCGAAGAGCCTGGACGGATGTCCGCAGGCTCTTCCAGAGTCACGAGCGACAGCACCTCGACAGCGAGGGGATGACGACAGGAAAGAAGTTCGCCCCCCTTTCGGACTTCCCTGGGAGGTGGACCGGGGGCAAGTCATACGCTGCGTGGAAAGCGGAGAGATACCCTGACCTCCCGATATTGCAACGGGATAGGGTGCTCTATTCCGCTCTGGTGGAGGGGGGTCAGGGTTCCTATTACAAGCGCAGTCGCACCCGAATGGAAGTCGGGATTGCCCCCAACGTCCGCCTTCGTACGATTGCAGAGGCCCACCAGACCGGCGCGAAGCTATACGGAGGAGGCACCCTCCCCAAGCGCCCCCCTGTCCGCTTCGATCCGAATGTAAGGGACAGGAGGTCCTTCGGATACGCGCTGTCTCAGGTCATGCAGGCTCACATCGTCCTCGCTCGTCGCAAGGCGTTCAGCAAAGAGATCGAGGCGTCGATTGGCAAGGGTCACGCGGACAGCGAGACCGCAGCTCGGGCGACTATCGCGAAGATGATCGCAGGGACCTGGAAGTAGGTCATGGCGTATTACGGTGCCGAGGCGGCTGTCGAGGCTATGGACGAGTTCCTTCAGGCGGCGACCTATGGGCTCAACGCACAGCTTGGCACCATGAGGACCGAGAAGAGTCTGACGACCTCCGATCTTCCCGACGTTTCCCAGTTTGAGAAGTACTACCCCAAGGGGATGCAGTCCCGGCAGTTCCCCCACCTTTGCGTCGTCTATCTGTCCGACACAGCGGAGCAGCAGCCCAACTCGAGAATGATCGATTTATCCCTAGAGACGCAGCTCACCGTTCTCGATCTGAACGTGAACGGGTCCGAGGCGGAGGTTGGTCTTGCCATGTGTAGATACCGAGACGCGCTGACCAAGATCTTTCTTCGACGCACCCCCGTGAACAAGCAAGGCTGGACGCTGTCAAACGGTGGAACGGTCGCCACGGGGCGAGTCATCCGTTGTACTATCGAAACGCACACCCTGGCGTTCGATCCTGAGATTCAGGCTTCGACGCCAAACATGATGCTGCGGACCACTTACTTGGTCAGAATGCAGGAGGATTACTAGATGCCCGGTCCCTCAGTTGATATTGGACGAGACCTCGTCTTTTTCGCGGATCCGCAGACCACATTCAAGACGGCTGCTTCGGATTTCCCCGTCGCAACCGACGCGATCCGCGTCATCACAGCGTCGGTCAACGGGAAGTCCCCGTTTGCGATGTTCGAGGACAAGCGGGGGACCTCCACCCCGCTGGGTGTCATCAACCAGAAGAGGACCGCAGAGTTCTCGATGGAGTGCTACGCCTACGTCACCACTCGGGGCACCGCTCCCGACTGGGCCGACATGCTGCTCACGGGGGGCTGGCAGGGGAAGATCGGATCTGGTGACGCGACGACGGCGACCGGCGGAACGACCACTGTGATCACCACTGCCGACACCAATGCGTGGGCTGTCGGTGACGCTGCGATCTTTGAGACGGGCAGCGGGACCGGCGAGTACGAGATCCGGCGCATCACGGACCTGACTGCGGACACCAACTTCACCGTCTCCCCGGCTCTGCAGAACACGCCAGCCTCTGGAGCCAACATCCTCGCCGGAATTATTTTCTGGCCCAACGACGCTCGGGACACCACCCCGGACGCCCTGACGATCTGGGCATTCAACAACAACAGTGCAGACCGGATCATTGGAGGTGTTGTGGGGACGGACAGCATCTCGATGGGTGGCGACGAGGCGGCGCGGATCACCTTCGGCGGAACGGGTCGCCAGGACAACCGGATGGGGCGCGCTGCGTTGGACGACTCGGGCGGCATCGACGACGCTGTCACGAGCTTCACCGTGGCTGATGGCACCGTGCTCCCCTCAGATGCGTCGAGCGACCTTCCCTTCTACTACCAGATGGAAAGCGAGGTCTTCAAGATCATCGGAGTCAGCGGGAATACCGTGACGGTGGACACCCGGGGCGTCTATGCCGGCGGGGGAGCCGCAGCAGCTCACGCCGACGGGCTTGAGTTCTACCCCTACCAGCCCTCGGGAACCTACGCCGGCACGCCTATCCCAGCGACTTCGGGTCAGCTTGTGGTTGAGGGGTCCGCGTTCCAGGCTGGTTCCATCTCGGTAGACTTCGACGGCGGCATCATCTATCGAGAGGGGATCCACGGGGACGCCTATAGCGTGGATGGCTACGTGGGAGGTCAGCGGGCTGTCACCGCGACCCTCGATGGCTGGTCCTTCTACGACTCCACCCTCGTTCAGTGCCTGAACGCGCGGAGCAGGACCTCGGTTTCGGTTCTCTGCCAGCAGGGGACGGCAGAGGGCGGAATGTTTGCCGTGGAACTCCCGATCTTCAAGTTTGAGGAGCCCTACATGGACCGGGGCGGCGACGAGGGCACCGTGAGTCTTCCGGGGCAGGCGGTCGGAACCGCTGCGGAGACCGAGCCTTACCTGATGGACGGCCGACCACTAACACCTAGCACGGGAGCACCACCGTGGATCTAAGCACATGGAACGTCCGCGAGTACAAACTGGAGAGCGGAGACGACGTTGCCTTCGTTTTGTATCGCCCAATCACCCACGGTCTTCGGACCAGGCACCTAGAGCTCTCGCTTCGCCTGCAAGCCGCAGTCACTGCACTGGGGGAGGCTGGGACCGAGGACGGGGGGCTCCCGGAGGAGGAGCGGATAGTGGCGGTCCTCGACTCTCAGGTGGAGGCCGAGAAGATCATGTCTCGGTTCCGGGAGGAACTGCTCTCGGGACTCGTTGTCGGATGTCGCGATCTCACCCTGAACGACAAGGTCCCCACCCGAGACGAACTCCTGGTGGCTCTTCTTTCCCTGGAAGACCTGGCGACCGCTCTGTGCGCCCACATCATCGACGAGGGGACGATCGGGGCAGACGAGGGAAAAGACTGAGGGCCGCTCTTCACTACGTCGAAAAGGGCGAACCCACCCCCGAGGAGCAGGCTCTGTGGCGAAAGTCGGGGTGGAACGGTTGCAAGCTGTGGGGAGCCTGCGGGGGAACCCGCTGCAAGGACGGTGATCCCGACGAGCAGGGTCGGATGAGGTTTCGGACCCCCGCGAAGCTCCCGAGGAGTCGGGCCGAGGGGTGTCACCCGGTAGACCGAAAGATATCCCGATGCCCAGTCACCGAGTGTGAGCCCTGGATCTGGTCAGCCATCCAACAGTGGGGGGCCTGGTCGGTGTTCCGGGGGCTCCCGATGCCCGGGGCTCTTTGGGAGCAGCCCGCGCGCCTCCTCGACGCTATCCGCATACTAGAGTCAGAATCATCCCTTCTGGATGCTTATCACGCGGAACGCGCGACCGACCGCGCCCGGAGAAGACATGCCTAAAGGGAAGATCAACGTTGAGGTCGATGCCAAGACAGGCAAAGCCGTAAAGAACATGAAGAAGCTAGCCAAGGGTTTCAAGGCAACCGGGGTTAGCATGATGAATGTGGCAAAGGGGGCCGGGGTCGCCTACCTTGCGGTCAAGGGTCTCGACGCCATCTTTGGGGTGATTAAGAAGAGCATCGGCGGCTTTATCGGACTGCTGAAGGACTCAAGCGTTGAACTCGCGAAGCATGGCGACCGCATGGCGAAGCAGGCCAGGATGGTCGGTGTCAGTGCCGAGCAGTACCAGATGTATGAGTTCGCCGCCACGCGCGCCGGGACGAGCGTCAAGCATGTCTCCAACGGTCTGAAGAAGCTCGGGCGCGTCATGGTGGATGCCCAGAACGGCTCCCGGCAGATCAAGGAGACCTTCGCCGCCTTGGGGATTGAACTCAAGAAAGAGGACGGAACCCTCCGCGATGTGAACGACGTTTTCATGGAACTTGCTGACAAGTCCATGGCAATGGGAGAGAGCGCGGAGCGCACGGGCACGCTGATGCTCCTCCTTGGTCGGTCGGGCACCGAGATGGCAAACCTCATGGAGAACGGGTCTGCCGGGATCGAGGAGATGGGAGATCGCCTCAAGGATCTCGGTGGCGTGATGAGCGGAGAGGCCCTAGCTGACTCAGAGGCTTTTATCGACGCCCAGGCGGACCTCGAGGCCGCATTCCGAGGGGTGAAGATTGCGATCGGGACGGAACTGATCCCCGAACTGACAGCACTCGCCGAGCAGATGGTCGACTGGATCGTGGGGACCGACTGGTCCGAGGTGGCAAGCTTCACCCGGACCCTCCTGGACGGCGCTGCCGGGGCTGGGCGCCTTACTGCCGAGCTTCTTAACCTCTCGACGGTTTCCCAGAGCATTTTCTGGGAGAGGGCTTTCGAGTACGCCTCCATCAAGGACCCAGAAGTAAGGAAGCTCACCGCGAGAAAGAACGCAGCCAGGGACCTTGCCGACGGTCTTGCCTCGCTAAAGCCCACCACCGACCAGATGGCATTTGCGGCTCTCGGCCTCTCCACCGAAACCGACAAGGTTGACGGAGCGTTCTTTAGGCTGCAGTCGACCTATCAAAAGGGGGCCCACACCAGCTCGATCGCCGCCGTAGCGTTAGCCAGGAACAGGGCGAATGCGGGGGAGCTTACCCGATCCCTCGTCGGGCTGGCAGAGTACTGGTCAAAAACGGAGCTATCTGCGGAAGAGTTTACCGACGCTGTCCTAGTTGGCACCCAGGCAACGGAGGAGCAACTCAAGGCTGCCATCGCGCTGGGGAGGGCCCGCCGCGAAGAGCTGAGGCTGGACGCGGAGCTAGCCGGCAAGTTCAAGCAGAAGATCGCAGACGACGAGGCGGCGGTGAAGGCAAAGGAGGATGCGATAGCGCAGTCAGAGAAGGACGGGGAGGTTATCAAGCAGCGTATCGCCAACCTAGAGACTGAAAGGAAAAAAGAGGCAGCACTCCGAAAGGCGAAAGCGAAGGGCGCGGCAGCTGCGAGAAGGCAGGCAGCGGACGCGAGAAAGGACGCGGCAGATGAACTCAAGGCACTAAAGGCACTACAGGCGCAGCGTCTTGCGATGCTGATGTATGGGCTTGACCTTGAGACGCAGATTTACGAAACCTTTAACAAGACCGCCCTGACAGAGCTTGAGAGGGTGAAGTCCGCCGAACTCGACCTGATTTCCGCCTGGGAGAAGCGTGGAACAGACCGCCATGAAGAGGCTATGGAGTACCGGAAGGAGGTGGACCGACGCTACAGGGAGGGCAAGCGGCAGATCCGCGAAGAGGAGTTGGCGGAAGAGCGGGAGGCGGCAGCAGCCAAGGCAGCTCTCCTGGATGAGGAGGCTACGAAGGCGCGAGAGACCATGTTGAGTCAGATGAACGACGCTGCAGCGGTTATGGACGCGGTGGGTAGGTTGAGTTCTACCCTAGGGGGGTTTGCCAAGAAGGCTTATGAGGAAGGAGACGAGAGCGCGAGGGCAGCTGCGGTAGCGATGTTCCTCATCTCTCAGGCGGCGGCACTGGGGTCAGCCACCGTGAACACGGCAGCTGCGGTCACAGCAGCCCTCGCGAACCCCCCGGGGCCTCCCGGCTCGATCCCCCAGGCAGTCGCCGCTGGAGTAGCGGGAGCTGCACAGATCGCCACCATCGTCGGCACCAGCGTCAAGGGTATCGGTGATGCGGGCCTGACCAGCGACACGCTGAGAAAGGCTGGGATGAGCAACCACAGCGCGATTATCATGCGCAACGACGAGACTGTCCTGGATCCGGTGGGGACGAAGCACATCACAGAGATGCTGGCAATGCAAAAGGCCCAGATGCAGAACGGAGGAGGGGACCAGACGATCCGCACCACCGTGGAGTTGGACGGGAAGGTCCTCGGAGAATCGGTCGACACCTACCTCATTCGCCAACAGGAGCGCGGCTTGCAGTACTCTGACCGGATTCGACAGGAGTACGTCTGATGCTGACCGCTTTCTTCCTCACCGATAAGTTCAACGGAAACGTCGTCACCCACTCTAACTTCGGGGCGACCCCAGCACAGGACGGCAACTATGTCGCCAACGTGTCTGATCCTCGACCTCGAGTCCGCTGGATCTGTGGGTTTGACACGGTCGCCGAGAGCCGGAACTACAGTCTCTTCACCGTAGACGACGGCAACAAGTACATCGAGATCAGCGCCACCCCGTCGGGGGGCATCTCCACCTACACCATCCCCAGCGGACTCTACACTGCGGACAGTCTGGCTACTGCCATCACGGTTCAGCTCCAGGCTTCGGGGTCCTTTACTGCGTGGGCTTGTACCTACTCATCCACTGGAAGGTTCAGTTTCTCTCGGAGTGGATCTGGCGTGGCTTACTTCCGCTGGAAGACCGGGACGCACGGCAGCGACGGAGACGGGACAAGCATGGCGAAGGAGTTGGGCTTTGACGACTCCCTGGATCAGACAGCGGTAGACCAGGGAGTGGCGGCTGAGTACCGATATGACACCACCACCATGGTCCTGTTTGACAAGGGAGACTCGACGGCGGACATGTACGCCTGGCTGTGCGATGTGGATGTCTCGGGTGGGGTGGACGACACGCTGGCAATCAAGGTTTACGGATCGACGACCGTGCTGGCTTTCGACGTTGCCTCGTGGGCAGCGTCTGCCAGTCGGACCCTGACGTTCTCTTCCACCCCGACCTACGCAGAGAATCCGATTCGGCTGGCTACCAATGCTGGCACTGCAGCCTCGGAGCGATACTGGCTGTGGGTCTGGCGACACCAGGACGAGGTCCAGCGTCACAAGGTGGGGCTGTGCAAGGCGTTTGACCGGACGTGGAGCGGCACGAGGACGATCTCCACCCTTCGGGGTCACGGGATGCAGCAACCACAGCGGGGGATGGGGATCAACAACTACTACCCGGTGACGCAGCTCCGACGCTGGAACGTGCCCCTCTCCTTCGACGCATGGGGAGCTGCGGACTATCGCACCGTGATTCAGGGGGTGGTGCGCCACGGCAAGGCCGATGGGCTCCTGTGGGCTCTGAGGTGGGACGACATCGCGGACTCGACCGTGGACGCCAACGACGAGGCGGACAAGGGCTTCCTGGTCTGGGGAGCGCTTCAGGAGTACTCCCTCGACTCCTTCGTGGGCGAGAGTGCGGACTACATGTCTGGATCTCTTCGGATTGAGCAGATCCGCTGATGCCGATCGACTGGACGACCAGAGAGAGACCCCTGAGTCTCGCCTATCTCTTGGAGGCCACCTACCACGACGAGAACGGGGCAGAGAGGATGGTCCACTGGTGCGGCCCAAAGGCTCGAGTCGGAAGCGGTCTCTCCGTCCCGGTCCCTCCCTATCCGGGTCAGAGGACCCAAAAGACCCCGGTCTGGGAGGCTCGCATGACGAGGGCTTCGATGGACCTGAACATGGGCAACATCGACCAGGTCTTCGGGTCAATATCTGATCTCACGTTCAACATCGACATCTCGGGAGGGTCTCAGGCGTCGGTGCCGGTGGCGGGAGACCTCCGTCGCGACATCGTCTTCGGTCGGTGGAGGAACAAGGCGTGCCGTCTGTGGCTCCTCGACCTCGACACCCTCGACGCTCAGATGATGGGCAAGGGATCGTTCGACAGGAACCCCAACTCCATTGGCCCGAACACCTTCCAGGTGGTGGTGGGAATCGACCCCATATTCCCCGTGTCGATGACCTGGCCCCAGGGGACGGTTCCTGTCCGGGTCTCTGACGTGTTTACCTACTCCAACGATGGAGGGCAGCTCTTCGCCCCGTCACCAAACGACCAATATGCCCTCAACCCCGATCACGCAGGAAAGTTCTTCGGCCTCAACTTCGGGAACGGCTCCCTTTCGTCCTTTGTGCCCGAGGACGACTATGTCTGGCGCGAGATTGTTCCTTACGGGAAGAAGGTGCGGGCTCTCGACGAACTCTACATATATGCCTGGGTGTCTCCCCAGAAAAACTGTCATGTCACCGAGGTCTGGTGGGAGAACACCAACGGAGAGAACACCCCCCTGGAGGCTTCGACGGTCGACACCTTCGAGAACCTCGATCCGGCAATGGGACCCCTCGGTACATGTGTCCGCTTCGTCGTTCCAGCAACGTCAGCCTTTAATTTTGTCTGGTGGTCGCCAGAGGGAGGAGCCAAGTCGAGGGCAGTGGCCCGAGTAAAGGGTCCGACGGCGGGACAGCACTCCTATTACTACTACGATAGCGCGGGGGCCAACCCCGTCTCCGTCTACGCAGACACCGGGATTCTCCGGGCGACCCTGTGGCAGGTCATCGAGGACATCATCACGCGCCCCGAGTATCTGAACAGGAACGATGTTCTTGGCTCGGGGGCAATCGCTGAGTTCATGTCGACGGTCCCCACCGTATTGAATCCGGTGGAGTACGCGAACCTGGCCTGTGTTGTCCCCCTGGAGTTGGAAGACAAGCCCCTGTCGGTCAGAGAAGCCCTAGGATCTCTCGCCAGCTTCTTCCCCTTCGACTGGGCGCACCGCTACGACGAGCTCACCGAGGACTGGAGACTCTATCCCGTCTGGAGATCCTCTTTTTCCTCCACCCCGATCCACATCTTTACGGTCTCGGACATGTCGAAGACGGACGCTCCGGCGATTGTTCAGTACGACAACACTGATGGGAAGTACGCCAACCGAGTCTTCGTCGATGTCCCTCCCCACCACGGGAAGCCCACGGTCGCAGACAACACCACGACCTCCGGTGGCGACGACGACATATTCAACCTCAAGACCGAGCGATACGAGCACGGGGATCTTGCCGAGCAGAGCGCGCTTCGCGAGGACGAGGTGGTTACCTACAACGTGAAGACGAAGCACTGGCTGCACTACGGGAGCCCTGGGAATTCGTCCGCCGCATGGTCAATCGGAGAAGAGAGGTCCCAGCCCCAGCGCACCATCCAGGCTACGCACGGGGTCCGGTCCTACCGGGTCAAGATGGG